>ERZ1292625.3220-Hain-H41-01um-R1-3220-length-13641-cov-34_pt1 | contig 13641 bp, 22 predicted proteins | sample MGYA00564400_ERZ1292625 | MGnify/ENA primary metagenome ERZ1292625 (study PRJEB36523, sample SAMEA6512639) | groundwater metagenome | collected 2019-01-08 | study: AquaDiva: Metagenomics assemblies of 32 groundwater samples | reverse complement strand
TCTATAATTGAAAAGAAAGACTTATATACTTGTTATAGTTAGTGCATAACATGGAAAAAACTACTATTCAAATAAGCTCTATAACACTTGAGAGAATGAAAAACCTGAAAAGTCACGATAGACAATCTTACGATGAACTTCTTAATAGTGTTCTTGATGACTTTGACGAAGAACCACTGAGTGAAGAAGAAATCCAAGAAATCCAAGTTGCCTTAGAGAATGTTAAAAAGGGTAAAGTAAAATCAATAGAGCAGGTAGCAAAAGAATTGGGTGTGAAACTTACCTAAAATGTATTTAGTGCAAATTGAAGAAGCTGCCGAAAATTTTCTTAAAAAATTGGACAAAAAAGAAAAGGATATGATTTTAAAGAAGATTTATTCCATAAGAGAAAACCCATTCAGGTTTCTCAAAAGACTTCAAGGAGATAAACTTTGGAGATTAAGAATTGCTGACTATCGAGCTTTAGTCGATGTTATAATCTCTTCTAATAAGATAATCGTTATTAAAATTGGTCATAGAAAGAACGTTTATGACTGATTTTCGATAATTCTCAAAGCACTGTTTCTGTTGTCACTTAACAAACACAACAAAACCACAACATTTAAATACTAGGATTTTATGGATTTTTTATGAGAAAGAATCTTAGGAATATTCTAATGGCAGGGGCAATTAGTCTAGCTAGCTTGCTTCCTACGCAAAAAGCCGAGGCACAAGGTAACGTATCCGGAAACGTTGAGTATATTCAGTCAGAAAAACCAGATAATTCTTATGCAAGATTACAAGGGTTTTACACTCTTCCTAAAGATGTGAAAGGATTTACCTTCCTAGAATTTTACAAAAACGGAAACGGCTACTTCGGAAAAACAACTCTTGATAAGGCAGTTGGTGAAGGATTTGGAGCAAGAGCAGTAGCTTACCATGCTAACGAGCCTTTGAAAAAAGCAGGGCTTGGAGTAACGAAGGTTGTTCCGCATCTTCCTAAAAATACATTTGCCAAGATAGGACTTATTCCCATTTGGGCTGGAAATAAAGGGAGAGCTATTGGAGATAAAGCATTAGCTCAATACTTTGCTAACGTGAATCTTCCTGCAGGCTTCAATTTGTCTAGCTTCGGTGATTGGGATTTAATCACAAAAGACAAAGGAATCCAATGGGAATACGGAGAAATCAACTTAGACAAAAAACTCAATGATGTTTTCACAATCGGTTACAATCCTGTCTTGTTCAATAAAGGCAACGCAGTTCCAAGATTAGAACACAGAGTTGTTGGCAGAGTGAACTTTGGAGGAAAAAAATAAAATGACAAAAAAAAGATTTTATAAGGAATTTGAATTTGGAGACAATTCTCTTACCCCTATTAGCAATTATTTAGGTAGTCGTTTTGATTTAAATGTTGCAGGGCGTATCCACTCTTCAAACAGAACTGATTACTGGAATAATCAAATAAAGGTGGAAGTTTATTATCCCTCTCTTAAAAGAGACGCTCGAGGAGTGCTTAGAATAAAAGAAGTAAGAGTTGTCGTTTCAAGCATTGATTCTAAGATTTTTAGTGATATGGTAAGAAATTTAGAGCAAATAACTAAACCAGAAGCTACTTTAACAAATTAAAATGACAAAACTAAAAAACATCATAATTGGAACCGCACTTGTTCTAACAACCGCAGGATGTTCTTCTCCAGATGGAGAAGCTCTTTATGGTGAATTTCACGGCAATGAAGTAGTAGTTCAAAAATCGGGAATTAATCAAAATAGCAGAGTCATAATAAGGTATGAACCTCGTTTGGATTTGAACTCTCGTTCCTTAGTAGGCTTGGATGCAGATGGGGATGGTGCTTATGAAGAAATAACATTGCAAGGGATAAGAGTTGAAAAATTAAAACAACTTAGCCCCCATATGCCAAAACACCCTATTGCGATTTATGCTAACTCAGACTCATTGAAAGCAGCATACAATAAAGTTCTAAAACAAAACGGGAGAAGAAGATAGAATGACAAACAGAATAGTAAAACCTTCATTTAGAAGAGAAGGAAATTTGATTACTTTAGAAGATGTTAGACTAATTTTTAAAGAAGAAAGAAACCCTGATCTTCCTATAAAATTGCTACAGGCAGATTATGGAAGAGGTTTCAGAATGGCAACAATTCCACAATTAGTTTCCTTAGTTTATTCTTTTTCTGAAAATCGTGAAGATTCAGAAGCAAGAGACTTAGCTCAAAAATTAAGAAGTTGTACTTTTGTGGGTAATACTGGAATTCTCTTTGATTACGATGGAATGTTTGTTAAAGATAAGCCTGAAATAGAAAATGAAAAAAGGTTTCGATTCCTCCCTAAGTTAGTTATGGATGCCGAAAAGCTAAAAAATATGCTCGGTTCACGTGAAGAGAGGGGAGTTGTATTTAGTGATGATGGAAAAATAAGATTCACTCCTTACGGATTCAAAGTCGGATCTCAGATACCTTCTGTTTTAGCAAAAAATTCTGGAGTGATTGCTATTGTGGGTTCTGAGGAAAATGCAGAAATGCTAGCACAAGCCTCAAGATACTACAAAATTAGTCCCGAATTTTTTTCTTATAACAGGTTACATATCTCTCCGCAAATAAGAATAGCTAATATTCACTCATGTAACTTTGGTGCTCACGTTACTCTTGATGCTATGGATAACGGTATTTGGGGAGACTCAGCAAAATACTCACATTCTTTTGGGGTTCGAGAGTTGAAACAAGGAGGAAAAACTAAAAATGCTCGTAAAAACAGAACTCATAAACAGAATTAAGGATTACTTTGACCTTAACATCTATGAAACAAAAGTCTGGCTAGCTTTGCTTGGAAAAGGCGTGGCTTCCGCAGGACAAATTGCAGTTATTTCTAACGTTCCTCGTTCTAGAACATACGACGTTCTTGAAAGCCTTGAAAAGAAAGGATTTGCAATCGTAAAAATAGGAAAGCCAGTAAAATACCTTGGAGTAAAACCACACATTATTCTTGAAAAATTAAAAAACAACGTCAGAAGCGATGCTGAAGACAGAATAGTTACACTTTCAAACATAAGAAGCACAGAAGAATTTCAAAAACTGGAAAGCATTTACAAAGAAGGCTTAAATCCAATAAAGCGTGAGGATTTATCTGCAGCAATCAAAGGAAAATCAAACATCACAAATTATCTTAAAGAAGTTTTAGAAAGCGCAGAAAAAGAAGTTATAATCTGCACCTCGGCTGAAGACGTCGCCTTCAAAATGAAACTTTTCCAGCAAACAATCGAAACTCTTAGAAAATCAAACATAAAAATCAAACTTGTGCTTTCTGGTGATGAAAAACTAATAAAGAAAATAGAGAACACGCTCGGTATAAAAATAAAAAAGATAAACATTGACACAAAACTTTTCATCGTGGACAGAAAAGAAATAATGTTCTACGTATCAAAAGACAGCAAACAAGAAGACGTTGCAATATGGCTTAACTCTGAACTTTTCGCAAATGCCTTCGCTGAACTTTTCGAAAAGGCCGTGGGGAGTGATTAAGAATGGCGTCTAGAGAAGACGATTTGTCGTCCGATGCAAGGAAAGTTCTTAACACTCTTTTCAGTATTTATAAAAGTCAAAGAAGGATGCCAACAAATTCCGGAATTGGTTTTGATTTGAAGTACCTTGACGAACAAATGCCTATCTATGAAAGTGGAATATCTTTGGAGAGGATGAAGTATCTTGTTGCAATTGATGAATTAAGGAAAAGAGGATGGGTAAGCTCTGTAGTGGGTGTTACTTCTGGAACCAGCCCATACGGAAATCACAATACTTTCTATTTTCTTGACACTTCGAGGTTTTCAGAAATCGAAAAGTTGGTTGGAGGCGACGAGTAAAAATGACAACTCGAACTGAAGCAACTGAAATCTCTGTAGGAATGAAAAATTCTCTGAGAGCACTTCTTGGACTACAAAGAAGCACGGAAGAACAAGATAGATATTTCCATGCAGCAGATATTTATGCTCAAAGACACAACCTCCCTTACACATGGAGCAATCCAATGTGGGAAAGAAAAGACCCTCCTGCAAACGTTCAGGAAACACAAGAATTTCTTGAAAGAGCACATGATGAAGGCTATTTAGAAAGAGCCATTATTGGTATTACTGGAATGAGCGAAAATTACAAAGGATTCAGAACAAAAGAAGATAAAATGTCCGAAATTGAAAATCTTGTCAGAGGAAACGATTAAAAATGAAAATAAAAATAAAGAAAATAGTTTCTCAAATAGTAGAAAAAGAAATTGATGTGGGCAGAAGGGGCGGAAGTATATTAGTAAGAACATCCTCTGATTATTACAGATTGGGCAAACTTGAAAAAGTTGTTAAAACACCAAAAAGCGACGATGTCTTTGGAAACAAAAATGAAGATTATTTGCTAAAATTTTTAGGAGAATCTTATAAATTATCTTTTTCTGACGGACAATTCCCTATTTTTATAAGAGTTAAACCAACAGATCAATTAGAGTCATACGCTCACGGCCCAGAATTCCTGAGTCTAAGATACGTGGATTCTGTTTATGTTGGATTTGATGAAATCACTTCCCATCTTGATTCTGTAGATGGCGGAAAATACAAATGTCATGCAGATGTGATAAGAAGAACCGCTAAAGGTAGAAGGAGAAGAAAATGACAAACGAAAACGAAATTATGGAACAGCTTGCGCAAGTTGAAGACGGAGATTTTGTTAGAATTCTTTATTCGAAGCAAGAAGACATAATCACAATGAGGGCAGGGTATGCACGAGGAATAAAAAACCATGAAGATTGTTCAACTACCTTCCACCTTTATGCTGATTACCATTCTCCTGAAAGTCAATTAATAAGGGTTAGACAAAACTTCTTTTTAGATATCAGAACTAACGAAATCCTTAAAATTCAGGTTCAAAAAAGAAGTTCTGAAGATGCAAAAAAGTTAGAAGGTTTGTTAGGCACAACAAACGACAAGAAATAATTCTCCTAATCTAAAAACATTTTTCTAAAATAAATCTAAAAAACCTTTAAACCTACAATGTACATCTCTTTAATCCTATCCATGTTTGAATTTTTCCAACGAACAATGAAATCTTTTAGTTTGAAATCTATTTTGTCCTGGGCGTAAACTCTTCCATTCTTTACGAAAGTCTTTTTATGACTTGCTTTGAACTTATCGACATTCTTTTTATCTTTAACTTCTGGGCCTTTAGAGATAATTTCTTTCTTTGATTTCACGACAAAGAAATACTTTGCTGTTTTTCCTTGATTATACTCGAATCCTTTATTTTTTATTTCAAAGTATCTTTCGATCTGTGTTGTTAAGTGATTGTAAAATTTTAGAAGTTTGCTTCCAGCAACGTCTCCTTCTTGTTTATTAGTTGTTGCTTCCAGCAACACAAAATCAAGGTTTTTCTTTTTAGCTTCTTGCCTTATTTTTTCAGTATCGGTCTTTTTTGTTTCAAAGGCTTCAATGCTTGGCCTTTTCAAAAAATTCTTACAATCTTTCTGAAACTTTTTGAAAGTCTCTTCCGAAAGCGCTGCAATAATATTCCTTTGTTTGTAAGTTGGGTCTATAAGAATTATCGGACTTCCAAGTTTAGCACCATTAACGTCCATCAAGATTTGGTTTTTCTTTTTATAGTGTTTTTCAGTGTCTATTATCAACTTACTTTTTTCATTAACTTTAGTCATTGCTTTAACAAAACTCTGAAAACTTTTGTAATGGTAAATTAAAAGTTCGAGCGCATATCCAGAAAATCCTTTTATGTAAGACTCTGCACCATAGCACCCTGTTGCATGACAAAATGCTTTAGCAATCTTTATTTCATCCAAAACCTTGCCCTTTATTTTCTTTTTTGCATAATTCACATGGAAGTAAGAAAGGTCTGTAACGTTTTCAGCTTCTTTCGGATGATTTATTTTCAAAACAGGAACAATTTCGAAGAACAAGTTTTTACCGACGACGATTTTGAAATAATCTCTTGAACCGTGAATCCTCTCGACTTTGTTCTTGCCATTAGCCTTTCCAATAATTTTTTCTGTTAAATCAGAAAGATTTTGCTTTAGGTATTTCTTGTCAAATCTTACGAAAATATCTATGTCATATCTGTCTTTTTTTATTATAGTGTTCTTCGTAAAACTCCCCCCGACAAAAATTTGTGCGTCAATTCTCAACCTTTTTTTATTTGTTTCTAACTCTTTAAGAAAAACTGCTAGCTTTATTTTTATCTCTTCAAGTTCTGTCTTGTTCGGACTTATGTTTTGGAGGACTTCTTTCAAAATTGAATTAACGTTGCCAACCATATTCAGAATAGTGCAAGAATGTTTATAAAATTAGCATTTAAACTCTAAATCTTACCTAACCACTCCAGTTTTAATCTGTCCAAAAACTCAACCATAAAATCGTGTCTTTCTTTAGCCAAGTTTCTTGCATATTCGGTATTCATTGAATCTTTTAGATTTAGCAGTTTTGTATAAAAATGTCTTACGCCGGATGTAATCTGGCCGACAGAGTAATCTTCCCCAAGCTTGCTCATATCCTCCGGAGTTCCAAAAGGCTCATTTAACTTAGCCGTTGTAAAAAAACATCTTCCTATCCCTATAGCACCCATTGCGTCTAATCTATCTGCATCCTGAAGAATTTGACATTCTTTAGAAAATTTTTTACCAGCTTTCTTGAAATCATATTCCTCATGATTTCTTATTGCATCAATAACTGCTTCAAGACTACCACTATCGTTTGGAAAATTTAACGTCGTTAAGTCTGCCCTTATTTCCCTCATGGCTTCTTCACCAACATGATAAGCCCTTCCTTTAGAAGTACACCAATCGTGCATGTAAGAGGCTGTAGCAATAATTAATTTGTCTCCCCTTCATGTTTTCTAATTTCTTCTGCCAGGTTAGCTACTCTTTCCACGTGAATAAATCCGTGTGCATCATCGTTGTTTGCTAGCTTTATCCTAGCCAATTTTTTAATTTTTTCAATCATAATTAATTTTTCTTAGCAAATTTAAAGTTTGTCGGGGTCTCTTATTTCTTTTAACTCTTTCATGCTTGCACTAAGAGTTGAAGCCAAGTCAATTATGTACTTTCCTTCCTCAAGCTTGTAAATCAGTGGCCTGCCCTTCTTGAACAGCTTCGCAATATCGAGTTCAAACTTTCCCTCTCCTGTAATTCTTATCGATTCTATATCAAGTATAACCGGCGCCTGATCATCAGTGATGCCCGCCATGTCTCTTACATCCTTTTCGATAGACTTCCTTTGCGCAGTTGGGATTTCAATAAGGTTCTCTTTAACTTCACTCATCTGTTCGTCCTTTACATAGAAGAAAAATCGCCCCTTGCACTCTTTACATCCTTCAAGTATCTCTTTGCTTCCTACGGGGATTATTCTTGAACATTTAACACATTGATGCATTTCCTAATAATTTTCTCCATCATTATAAATTTATCTACGTTACATTAATTTTCCAGATTTTTTTCTATTTTCCTCTCTGGTTAACCACTGGAGATTCAAAGGAGAAAAAGCTTGTTTAACTTCTTCATGATTTGTAAGATCAAAAGTATGTAAAGGAATTATATGATCTATCTCAAAATTTTTTATATCTTCTGGAAAGGGCTTTAGGCTTTCAATTACTTCTTTCCATTCAATTCCATATTTCTTTGAACTAGCAATTTTCCCGGTTTTTGAATATTTTGTTAAAGCGTGATAAAACGAACGTCTGAGTCTTTCAGTAATCGCATATTTCATATCATTTTTTCTTCTTAGCCTATCTTTTTCATTTATTCTCAACCTAATGTTAGGTCTTCTTCCATAATCTTTCCAATATTTTGCTCTTTTATCTCTATGTCTTGTTACAGCCAGAATTCTGTGTCTTTCTCTCCATTCAGGATGAGTTCTTCTCCACTCTCTCGTAGTCTCCTTATTCTTTTCTTTTCTCTCAGGTCTTTGATTGTAGTTTCTGCTTTGGCAAAGAACCTTACAAAATATCTTTTGTTTGTTATCCGTTTCAAAATGATTATTACAAAACTTACATAATCTCACAAACATTATGAAATTAAAACACGGAAGTATTTATTTTTTTCTTTAAACTACTAATTCCATTCTCACTTCTTCAACAACAATTCAATCTTCTTAGGGTTTCTCTTTATTTCTTTCACTATTGTAGCTGGACCAACAATCGTTATCGCCCCTATATCTCCACCAGCAATTGCATTAACAAGATTCGTCCTGAACTTTCCAAAGAAACCAGAATTTCCATCACTCCCAATAACCGCCAGCTCTATTCCTTTGAAATTCTTCACATGATCTATCATTGCCATTGTGTCTTCTATAAGCCTCGTTTCTTCTTCAGGTTCAAGCCTGCCCTGAATTAATAGAATGTTATTAGAAAGAACTATCCCTAATATTTTTTTAATTCTCTGCGTACTATCCAACCCTCTTATTTCCGAATACGGCAGAAACTGAATAGAAAAACCCTTTATTTTACCTAAGTTTTTGTGTGTCGCCATTTTATCTATCCTCCGACATATTTGCTAATCCTTGAGTTATGAGCAAGAGCGAAAGAATAAATGATATGATTGATAAACCCATCCATTCCACTAAGATAATTCCTTGTGTATGAAAGCTAATTGATACTAAAACTGGATTAGCATCATCTGCTATGTATCCTGGAGAATTGAAATTTTCAACCATATCTTTCCAATTTTCATAAATTATAAATCCTCCAAATAAAACTATTAAGACCAAAATAGTTCCAATTCCTAACTGAACTTTTCCTATTGTCCTCTTTTTCACCATTGTCTTTTTATTGTATACTCTATTGTATATGTTGCAATATATACTTTTTAATCTTTATTTAATTTGTTTACTACTTAACCTTCTTTGCAAGTTTGAAAATAGACTCGTAAAATTCCTCCAAATTTTTTCCGTATCTAGCACTTATTCCCACAACATCATACTCGGGGAAAGCTGCCTCTATTTTCTTCAGATTTGTCTTCCTCAAATCAATCTTATTTGCGACTATTAAAACAGGGATTTTTCTCGCAACGAGGTTTCCTATGATTGTTATATTAACTTGATTGTACGGGTTCTGGGTGCCATCTAGAACGATTACAACAACATCCATGTCATCTAACCACTTTATACTCTCAACAACGCCCTGCGTGGCTTCCTTAGCCCTTGTCTTTGCTTCTCCTCTCTTAAGTTTATACTTCAAAAAGTCTTCATAGTCTATTTTTGTTGCAATACCTGGTGTGTCAACTATCTTGAAAGTCATACTCTTACCTTTGTAGTTTATTTCGACTTTCTCTTTGAATTGAACTGTTCGCGTTTCATGGGGCACTTTACTAACGCTTCCTATCTCCTCTCCAGTAAAATCTTTACAAATCCTGTTTGCTAGACTTGTTTTTCCTGCGTTTGGAGGACCGTAGAATCCGAGCTTCAGCTCCCTCTTCTGACTAAACAAATTAGAAAATATTTTCTTGAAAAAATTCTTGAGTATATCTGCTACCATTTTGATTGTATTAAATTCTATTAAGCGGACTTATTAAAGTTTTTTGTGGTCTCCTTGCATATTTTTTCCAGCGTTTCCGTCTCCAACTTTTCTTCTGAAAATGTTCAATATTGGAATTTCAAACATTCCCGTTCTTTCTCCAGCATACTTTTTCATCACGTAAGTTACCTGCTCTGAAGTCCACTTTGCCTTTTTCAGATTTTCTGCCATTTCTTTGTTCTTCATTCCTTTCTTTTTGGAATGGTGAACGTAGTTAACCATGTTGTATAGGTCGTTTCTGTTTTTGAAAAGATAATTTTCATATTTTATTCTGTACCATTCCTGAAGAATTATGTACACAACAAATGCTACAATAAGTAAGAAAATAATCATTAAACCAAATATCATCCATTTTGGTTTTGCTTCCCCAGAAATATTTGCACCAGCATCCGTTAATGAAAGTCTACTGAAACTAGGAGATATGAATGCTGGAAGATTTGTGAAGTCAATATCAGATGTCGTGTAGAACGAAACTTTTTCCAACTTGCTTAAATCAACGTAAACATATTCTTGGTACTCGATCGCAACAACACCACTCTCAAACTTGAGATTTTCTAATTTTGGCATAATTAAGAAATAACTTCCAGATATGTCTCCCTTCTTTTTTACATTTAACTCAAACACTTTAACAACGGGTATCAATTCTCCGTCGTAATCTCCATTAAACTCTCTAAAGTTTATGTTTGAATCTATATTTTCCTGATTCCAAAGCAAGATAGCATTCGCATAACTCTCTTGTTTGTTAGTATCGTAGTCTCCTGCACCTGCTTTTTTTACAACATCTAAGTTTACATCTTTTCTTTCAGGAAGAAGAGGGATAGAATTAGCAACAATCCCTTCCGAAATTGAGTTTGGAAGAGTAAGGATTCCTAAAATCTCTTCTACTATCGAATTGTAATCTGCTTCTGTTTGCGCGGCATTAAACCTTGTTTCAATTTTCGTTATTTCTTTCGTCGCGTTATCAACTCCCAAAATAGACTTTATGCTCTGTTGAGAAAATAAATCGAATTCTGCTGTTTGTGCCTCAATTCTACCGACGCTATTCTTCATCGTTACCAATGTTGCGTTTATGAGGCTCTTTGGGGAGTTTACTTCTACGTCAAATGTTTTTGAAGAACTTAGTTCTTTAGAATCAACTGCAGTTACTTTAATCAAATACCTCCCCGTTGCGTTATAAGTATGTTCTATTATGTTTGTAGTGCTCATGCCAGTGATATTGTCTCCAAAGTCCCAGAAAAACTTTGTTACTGGAATTGAAGAATTTACAGAAACTCTAAAGTTGGTGGGGTATGCTGAAGCAGTGGACGTTGGACTCAACGAATTAATTCTTGGAACATCTGAAATGTTTACATCTTCGGAAAAGACATTATTTCCATTTAACTTTAATGAAAACTTGTAAGCCCCTCTTTTATCAGGAACTTTAAATCCTGCATCATCCAAATAAATGTTCTGGAATCCAGCGTTTACCCTTGCTGACGACTCACTTAAATCGTAAAACTTGTCATCAGTTACTGTTCCGGTTGTTTTTTGATAACTCATTGCTAAGCCCCTTACTGTTACCTGCTGATTTATTCCACTAATCTTTATAGGTACAACACACCCTGCCGCACATCCTGAAGATCCGTACTGCCTTAGAATATAATCATAGACTATTGTTCCAAAGTTTTTCCCGTTTGGCAGTGAGTTTGAAATTCTTAAACTTCCAACAGCATCAAATCCCTGTCCCTCTGCAAAAATTTCATATGCTGCAGGCATTCCATACGACGATGGGGGTAGTCCAACAAATCCGCACCCATTTGTAGGATTGCTGTTACCTCTTATTTTATAATTTCCTGTTCCAGAGGTAGAAGAAATACACACATAATACTCTCTTGGAGATGTAACCACATAATTAACGCTACACGAAACCTGCCCCAAGTCTGTTGTTGGATAAATAACACAGTTTGCAACTTCTCTGCTTCCGTCGAAAATAGAAGCCTTTAAAGTTCTATAACCATCAATCTTTTTTATCCATGTTCCTATAGTGAATCCTGGAGAAGCAGAAAGGTTTATCTTTTGACAATAAGGAGTGTCTGTTACTGAAAATTCTTCAAGCGTGTCACTTGGGTCGTAACATCCATAACTCCTTTGATCAGAACATCCTAAAACACTAACTTTATTGTTTGTCACATCTATTACCCCATCATTTAAGATGTCTATCTCTACCTGATTCTTACAGTTTGCAATTGCATCACTATCGAGAGTGAAGTTTATTGAATTAACCCTTGAAATGTCTCCGGTAAACTTTAATCCAAAGATTTTTGAGCCGTCCTCGCTAAGGCTAAACACTTTTGACAATGCGGCATTACTTGCATTGTAATCTGAAGAACAATCAACAGGAGAGCAAGAATAAACGCTTGAACTACTGTTCCTTAACAAATCAACCAGTCTTACTGATTTGCCCGTCGAATCTTGAAAAAGAGAATCTGATGGCTCGTTGCTAAAGCTCATGTTTACCCAACCTCTAATACTTTCGGATTGTCCATAAACTTTGTCTATTGAATTGCTTTTATTTCCAACAACAAAACTAGCAGAAGCCACACTTGTAAATAAAACTACAAAAAGAAACAACATAAAAAAAGCCGATAAACAATTTCTCTCTTTCACCATCTTCACCTTATGAAACTAAAAGATATTTATAAATATTCTCAAATTTCATTTATTAAGGTTATTCGTTAAGGAACTTTACAATTCTTATCGTAAAAACAAAGGGTAGGATTAGCACTAGCCCCATAATCATAAAAGATATGTGTGTAAGCTCTATCACATCATTAAATCCCATAAAACACCCACTCTGCTATCTTACTTAAATGTTACGACAGAGAATAACAAAAACCCACTCAAAAATTAATTATTGACTAATTCTTTCTTTATTTTTTGTATTTGTCCCTTCAATTTTGGTAAGTCTTTTCCGATTACTTCCCAAACAGCATCTAAATCCACTCTAAAATACCCATGTGTTATTATATCTCTCATTCCCGCAATTTTATTCCACGGAACTTCCGAGTATTTTTCTCTAATGGACACAGGTATATTCTTAACCGCTTCCCCTATTATTTCCAACCTTCTTATTGTGGCATCCTTTACATCTTTATTTTTTGAAAATTTTTCCTTTGAAAGATTTTTACTAGACTCCTGAATATCATTAATAGCTTCTATCATATCATCAATAAACAAGATTAAATCTCTTTTCATATTATTTTTATCTCACTTTTTAGAATACTCTCTTTTAAATAAGGATGAATATACTTATAACTAATAATGTCTACTTTTCTGTTTAGAGTATCTTCCAATTCAATTTTTAATCCAGAAATGTCTAAAAGACTCATCCCTTTTGCAGGTTCAATCAAAATGTCAATATCACTATTTCTCCTCTGTTCGCCTCTGGCGTAACTACCAAAGATGCTAGCTTTTCTAATGCTGTGTTTTTTCAAAACATTAATGATTATGCTTCCGATTGCCTTAATACTTTCAGCCGTTTTGTAATCCTTAAATCTCTTGTCTGCTAAAGCCTCTTTGCTTCCTAGCGTCTCTTTATTTAAGTCTACACCCAAATAATCTCTCTTTTTATTTACTTTATTACCTTTCCTAACAGAGAGGGCTCTATAGAAATATTTTTTTCCATTTCTTTCTTTGACTTCTGTATAAACCATTGTATTTGTACGTCTACATTATTTATAAATCTTTACATGTAGACACACAATTTACTAATCCTACTCAGAAATAAGATTATGCTTCTAAGAAAGTTGTGTTTATCTTCTCTTTTTCTTTCCAGAACTCTTTACTCTCTTGAGTTTTCTCATCGACAAAGCCCAGTAAACCAATGCAATGACAACAAGAACAGAAATTATACTATAAGTGCTTACAAAAGGAAGTGCTATTTGCGCTGGGCATTCAATTGTCTTTGAACCATCAACACATTTTGCTTGTAGTCCGTTAACATCATCTGTGGCATTCTTTCCCGTTGCAAATGTCCACACTGCAGTCCAACTGAATGTTAAAAATCCGTCGTCATCACAAGTATCTGCACCACCCTGAGTGATTGTGCAAAGTCCA
>ERZ1292625.2481-Hain-H41-01um-R1-2481-length-16943-cov-14_pt2 | contig 13641 bp, 15 predicted proteins | sample MGYA00564400_ERZ1292625 | MGnify/ENA primary metagenome ERZ1292625 (study PRJEB36523, sample SAMEA6512639) | groundwater metagenome | collected 2019-01-08 | study: AquaDiva: Metagenomics assemblies of 32 groundwater samples | reverse complement strand
AGCAGCCCATCTGCGAGAGGTTGTAGCTCCCCGCGATCTTGGTGATCGACAAGCTTGTGTCGAGGAGCACGTGCATCGCGACGCTACCGAGGGCGAGCACGGGTTTCCCGGCCAGCGCGGGCTGCGCCAGCTCGATCTCCAGGCGGGGCTTGCAACACGCCGCAGCTGTGGTTTTCTGCGCGTCGGTGGTTGCGGGGCCGGGCGCGCAAAGGCTCGCGTTGGTCACGTGGAGGGTCTCGCGCGCGGCGCCCACCGCCTTGAGCATCTTGTTGACCAACCGGCCGCTCGGTCCCTGGAAGACGCGCCCCGTACGAAGCTCCTCGCCACCAGGGCCCTCGCCCACGATCACCCACGCGGGATCCGGTGGGCCCTCGCCTGCGACGGGGTGCTGGGGCTGGCCGTTTTTGGCCAGGGGGCAACGGGCGCAGTCGGCGCCGGTCACAGGACCGCGCACAAGAGGCGTGGTGGAGATCGCAGCGACGGTCATTAGGTGAGCCCTTCCGGGAACAAGAGCGACGTCGCCTCGATCGCGCGCGAGCTGCCAGAGTTGATGTAGGTGATGACCCCCAACGTGTGCAGCGCTGACAAGTTGTTCGCGTAGGCGCTGGAAGTCGGGGACGCGCCCGCTTGCGCCGCGAGATCCTCACGTACGATGGCCTTCGGGTAGTTGAGGATGACGGCCTGTAGGATAACCGCTTGGGGGCGCGAGAGCTTACGTATCCACGCTGTGTGCAAGACGTCGAGCGTGATCGCCGTCTCTGGGGAGGTAGCGGCAGCGCAGCCCTCGTCACTCAACCCTAGCTCACTACCGCTACGGTACTCGACCAGCCCGGCGGTGCGCAGTGCCGAGAGGTTGTTCGCGTAGGCGCTCGACTTCGGCGACGCGCCGGAGAGCACAGCGACCTGCGCGCGCGGCGCCGGATGACGGCCGAGGGCCTTGAGCGCCGCAAGCTGGTCGAGGATGGCTTGCTGGGGGCGGGCGAGCCCGCTCGCGGGCGCCTTACGGATGTCCACGGGCCGCGTCTCGATCCGCGCAGGAGAGAAGCGCGCGGGCTCGTAGCGCGGGGCGAGGCTGGCTCCCTGCCGCGTGAACGTGGCCGCCCTGTTCGCAGGCTTCGGCTGGTGGAGCGCGGCGCGGAGCTGCGCGCCCTCCGCGATGACCGCATTGCGCAGCTCCTCGACCCGCTGCACCTCCACGCGCAGGATGTTCACGCAGGTGTCGAAGCGCCCGTGCAGCTCCGCCGTGAGGCGGTTGGCGAGCTTCTCCAGCCTCGCGATCTGACCGTCCTTGAGGACCGGCTTCTCGACGACCTTGACCTCGGTAGGCTTGACGACTCCGGCCCGCGCCTCCGCTTCGAGTTTGCGCACACGCGCCTGGAGGGCTGTGACGTTGCGGGCCTCAGCGCGCTCGACGCACTCCTTCATCGATTCGCGAAGCCCCACCAGGTCACGATCCGAGAGCGGTCTGACCTCGACCTTCCGGCCCTTGCCGATCTCAGGCGTCGAGGACCCGTCGAAGGTCGCCTTCTCGTTCACCTCGATCGCCCGGAAGGGCGGGGAGAGCGATGGCGCCCACAGGAACGCGGCACCGCGCGCGAGCTTGGGCAGGTCCCGGAGCTTGTCGGCGCCCATGACCTCCCACTCGCGCACCCACTCCTCGATCGCCTTGCGGTCAAGCGTGTGCTGGAGCCCAAACGCGACGAGCATCGACACCTGCGAAAGGACCTCCTTGTTGACCGAGGCAGGCCGCTGGTCGAGGAGCGAGGTGCCGAGGCCGTAGTTCCGGCCCGCGCGCACGATGTCCTCAAACGCGCCCAGCATGCGTGGGTCCTCGTGGGTCTGCGGCCTCTGCGGCACGAACATGCGCGCCTCTTCGAGGAAGAGATGAAGCGGGCTGAGCTGATCTTTCTTCAGCTCGAACAGCTCCTCGGCGAACGCGGTCACGAACTTCTTGCGCGCGACCTTGCGAAACCGTGACACGTCGAGAATGACCGAGATCCCCCGTTCGATGACGACGCGCGCGACGAGCGCCCCGGCGTCCGGTTCGAGCGGGATGTCGCCGTGCGGCCCGCCGAAGACCGGCACGTCGAGGCCGGGGTCCTTGCCGTTCGCGGCCAGCCGGAGGTGCCACCAGTTGCCGATGGGATCAAGCGCGACGACCTGCGCCCCCGCCGCGTGCATCTGCTCGAAGAGGAGCGTGCCGAGATACGTCTTGCCGCGCCCGCGCATCCCCATGATCCCGAAGGTCTCGGTCACGGCGGCAAGGGGAAGCTTCGCGTTCGCAGCGATCTGAATCATTTTCCGATGCCCTCATCCCGTAGAATCCGCTCGAGGACCTCGATCGTGCCGCCGTCGTGGAGCTGCGTGATGAGCTTCTCGTCGCCCGTCTTGACCGCGTGGAAGCGGCGCAGGTCCTCGGACATGGCCTGCCAGGCGGTGAACGGGGCGCCCTTGTAGAACGTGCAGTTGTGGGAGAAGACCCGCTCTGCGAAGAACGTCCCCGTCGAGGTCTGAACGCCGCACACGTCTTGTATCCCCAGCGGCTCGAACCCAAACACGGCAACACGTGTAGGGCCGCCATCTTGATCGCGGAGGACAAGCTCGTCTCCCAGCACGAGATTGCGCGTTTGAACCCAGTAGCGCAAAAAACTCTCGCTCCCGCCAGCCAGCCACAGGTGGTCATCGCTTGCAACGATGGAAATCCTACCTGTGGGCGTCTTCAGCTCCACGCGCCTGCACGGTCGCTGAAGCCTCCGCGTGACGAGCACTTCCGCGGTGACTTCCTCCGGCCGCGACCTTCCTGGCTTGAAGCTGCGAACACGATCTCCACAAGCCAGATCACCGATCGGCCTTTGTGCTTCCCCGTCCTCCATCAGGATCCGTGTCTCGGGCGCGAGACAGTATTCCGGGCGTTTGATGATGTCGCGCAGCTCCTTACCCTTGCCACGCATGCCGAGGATCCCGAAGGTCTCGGTCACAGCAGCGGGCGACAACTTAGCGTTCGGCGCAAGCCGGATCATTTCGCTCCCCTTCCTGTACATCCTGCCGAGTGCAGGACTTGAAATACACCCACCAGGCGATCAACAAGGATCATTTCGCTCCCCTTCCTGTACATCCTGCTGGGGGCACGCCACGGGTGCTCTCCTCAGCCACCCGTGGCGTGCCCACGCTGTTCCCCTCAGCGCCGGGTGGCGACCGGAGGGCCGTTGTTCGCTGCGGCTCGGCGCCCACGGCCCGTCGTCGCGGGCGGGGGGTCCTTGGGCACCTCCCGCTCCTTGATGACGCGCGCGCCCGTGCGCGTGACCTGCGCGCCGTCCTTGGTGACGACATTGTAGTCCTCGTGCGCGATGGTCGCCTGGATCTGCGCCCCCACGAGCGCCTGTGCGGAGAAGCCGCCGCGCTCGTCGATGATCACGCCCGCGGCGAGGATCAGCTGCTTGAGCCTCCCGCGCGAGCCCGCCGTCTGGTTGAGCGAGTACCACTGGCGGCACTCCTTGTCCTTCATGGGCCCCTCCGAGACCACCCGGAAGTTGATGAGCAGGGTCGGGTTGCCCTTCTTCGACTGCGTGACGTTCGCGTCGATCACCCCCAGGGTGTAGTCCCCCGGATCGGGGGGCTCGAACGCCGGGTTCTGCGTCCCGTCCCACGGCTGGACAGCTTCGTCGTTCAAGTTCAGATCCACATAGTCCACGAAATCAGCACCCATTGCACGTACCTCCATCTGGTTTGTCCAGTTGCGCAACCCCCGCAACCACAGGGTTTGGGACCATTCATTCCACGTGATTCAAGGCCCTTTGCTCTCGCCCGCTGCCCACGCAGGATTCTCGACGACGTCATGCACGAACGTATCCACGTAGCTGCCAATCGAGATGCCAATCAAACGGTACAGCTCGCGCATCTCGTCGATGGTGTAGTGGCCCTCTTGCTGGGCGATCCACAGCTGGTTCAGGCCAACACCGTGCATCAGGGCGGTGTTGAGCAGAATGCTGATCGCGCGGTTCTCAGGAAACCGTTGCACGTCCCCGGTGTAGACCGTCGTGTACTCGACACCGTTGACCGTGATGCGCGGCCCCGGTTTTGGGCTGCGTTGGGTGTCGCTCACGACGCGCGTCCCCGGTCTTGCAGGCAGTAGTAGACGTCTGTGATGTTGCCCGCAGCGTACATCTTACGTACCCGGTGACGCGCAGCTAGCCGCAAGAGCGCCGCGTTCACGGTGTTGTGCTTCACACCTGTTTCCCAAGCGATCTCACCCGCCGTCGAGAACCCCCGCAGCCGCAACACCGCAACGATGCTTGTCGCCGCGCTGTTGCAAGTAGCTCGTGTCCCGCCCTCCAGCCACAGGCAACGTAGACACGCCTCCAACCTGCGGGTCTTCGTGCGACCACACTCACACACGCTGCTCCGGTTGAGCCGCGGGACGAACGACTTGCACGCTTGGACCGCGTTCATCGCGCTGCTACCGGGGGTGTGCCCGAACCCCGCGTGATGAGAGCGCCCTGTCGCCGGACAACCACGGGTTGTGACGCGGGGCCGCCGTTCGCGGGTGCAGGCGCAGGCGCGGGCTTGGTCGCCAGGGGCAGCTGGCCCTGCCGGTTGCGCTGCGTCAACGCAGTGATCGGATCGGGGATCGCCAGGGCGCTCGCCAGCGCGCGGTAGTCGCACACGCTGAGCGGGTCAGGGAGCAGCCCCTCGTCCCGGCCACCAGCCTTGTACTGGCCGAACTGGCGGGTGCGGACCTCCCACTGCGGCCCCTGCTGCGCGTTCATCTGGAAGCTCCTGTGGTACAGGATGTAGTCCACGCCCGCCGCGAACTTCTGGCTGGCCTGGCCGGAGAGCATCGGGCCGCCGAACGGGTTCTCCTCCCCGGGCGACTTCTCCAGCGTGAGCCACACCACGTTGCACGGCAGCGAGTGGACGCGGATGCGCAAGTCGCGCAGGTGGTTGCCGAGCTGGCCGTAGATCTGGCGCAGGTCGGGGAGCCGCCCGCCGGACGCTGCGGCGTTGTACACCGCGTTGAAGTACAGGTCGCTGTAGAACGTCAGCGAGTCGACGACCACGGTCAACCACTTGCCGGGCGTCACCGCGAGGCCCTTCTCGATGTCGTCGACGGCCTTCATCATGTCGGCCGACTTCTCGATGGCCCAGACCTCGGGTTTCTTGCCCGGCTCGTAGAAGCACGCCGGGTCCATGTTGCGCAACGTCTCCCAGCCGGTCTCGGTCGCGTCTGCGAGAAACAGCGGCCGGGGCCAGGTACCTGAGAAGCGCGACTTGCCGGAGCGCATGGCGCCGTACGACAGGACCGTGATCCGGCTGGGGCGCTCGCTCGCGTTCAGATCGATGATACGCACGTGGTGTTCTCCTCGGTTTCCAAAAGGTTGTGCTACTTCTTCGCCTGCTTGTCGGGTGCGTCCGTTGGAAGATCCCCTACCAACCCCGCGCGATGAAAGCCTTCCTTGATCGCCCCGAGCACGGTGCGCGCGGGCCACTTCAAGGTGTTGTCCAAGACGGCCAGCACCTTGCGCATGGTGAGTTGCAGCTCCTTCTTCATCGCGCCCTGCACACGGTCGTCGATCTCTTTCCAGTCGTCTTCGGACAAGGCCACGATCAGCTCCTCGGGTCCATCTGCGTGAGGATCATGTTCGCTAGTGCAATCGCGTCCGCGCGGTCGACGAGCAACAGCAAGTGATCGTGCGCGCCTATGCCGTGATAACGCCGGATCTCCAACCAGCGATCTTTCACGAGGATGCGATGCTCTCCCCGATCGAACACCGCAATGCCGTTGGCCATGTGCAAGCCTGCACGGAACGACCCGGTGTACATCACGCGACGTCCTCGTCGACGGTTGGAGGAAGATCAAGCGGCGTGCCGTCGGCGCAGTGAGCGAACAGCGCGCACGGGCCGTACTTGGTCACGCAGCTGGCCCGGCTACGCGGCCACATGCCCGTCGTCCGGTAGAGCTGTTCGAGCAAATCCCACTGCTGGAGGTCGCGCCCGTGCCCATCGATCTGCCACGCCTGCGGCGGGATGATCATCCGCTGGAAGTCAGGGTTCTTCTTCTTGCAGATGTTCATGATCACCCCGCGCAGAGGTCCCCACGCCTCCGCGTAGCCGCCGTACTCGTAGATCCACAGCTGGCCGACGATCTCGCCGTCGTTCGTCCAGGTGTTGAGGCTGTCGAATCGGGACGTTGTCTTGGTCTCTACGATGTACGTCCCCGGCTGGACGCCGTCCTGCGCGTCGTCGACGGCCGCGATGAGATCCCAGCGACAAGTATGCTCGCCGACCACGCCCGCGACTTCGACCGCCAGCGGGCGCAGGTAGTCGTTCTCGTAGCGAAACGCGTATGCCTCGTAGAGCTGCCACGCATCCATGATGGGACCCGCGTGCGCGCCGCCGTCGAGTAGCTCGTCACGCAGGATCTCTGGGGTCATGGGATAGCACTCGTCACGGTGCTCCCGCGACATCATGTTCAAGTAGTGGTTCGCCAGATACGCATGGAAGATCGAACCCGTCTCCAGCGCCGCAGACGCGGCACCTTGGACCCCGTTCACGTACGTCTGCTGGTACAGGTAGGGGCACTTCTGGAGCGTTGCGCGGGAGGACCAACCCCGGCGAGAGCGGCCCCCCGGCCGGTCTAGCCCCCGGCGCGCGTAGATGTCCCTCAAGATGTCGTCCAGCGGGCGCGCGCCGGGGGTCTCGATCTGAACGTGCTGATTCAAGTTGGGGTGCATACCGTATCCTCTCGCGGCGGTCTGACATCCTGGCTACCAGTGTCGGTGAGCGCCCCGCACCAGTCCCGCGCCAAGCGCGCTAGATCACCCGGATCACGGGTGTCGATCCCAAACGCAGCCCCGATGGTGTCCAGCGCCGACTCCGCCGCAGGCGTACCCAGCTCACGAGCGAGCGCGCACTTCTCGATGAGCGTCTTGATCAACATGCGGTCGACCGGATGGTCCACCACGATGTAGGTCACGGCCATCGGACGCGAGGGGTGGAAGGTACGCATCTCCCCCTGCGCGACGACGGCAGGCGTGTAGTCGATCTCCGCGAAGACCGCATGACGCGCGTGCGCCAGGTCGATGCCCGCTTGACCGACCGCCAGCGTGATGACGAGTGCCGACGGCGTGGGATCGGCCCGCCATGCAGCTAGCTCACGGCTGGGGTCGGGCGTCTCGCCTGTCACGAGGTACGCAGGCCGCGCGAAGTCCCCATACGCCTGCACGGTCGTCGCGATCTGGCGCGCAACATCCCGGTGCCAGGTCCAGATGACGACGGGCTCGCCGCCGTCGAGGACAGCTCGCGCGCAGGCGACCGCGACGGGCACCTTGAGGCCACCTACCAGCCGCCGGTAGCGTGCGACCTCGCCTGCGTGCACCCGGCGCGCAGCCGCATCCCGGATGCTCTCCACCAGCTTCTCGATCTCCAGCGCTGCTTGTGCAGGGATGTCCGCGACCTCAACCGTACGTGTCAGCGCAGGAAGCTCAGCCTGTACATCCTTCCACTCCCGGCGCAGCATGACCTCCCGCAACCGGGAACGGAACTCGTCGACGCGGGACACGCCGTCTGCGATGTAGCCGTGCGTGCCTGGACGCCCTGCGCACCAGCGCTCGGCGTAGTCGTAGAACTTCCCCCACGCACCAGGGTTGAGCAGCGTCAAGATCGCGTGCACCCCCGAGGGCTTGTTCCACAGGGGCGTGCCGGTCAACGCGAGCACCTTCCGCGCGCGCGAGGAGAGCAAGATCATCGCCTGGCTACGCCGGGACTTGGGGTTCGAGAGCAGGTGCGCCTCGTCGAGGACGAGCAGCCCGATCTCCCGGCGTCCCAGGCTCTGCCACGCGGGCGCGATGTCGTAGTGCATGAGGATGTAGCGCGCGCTTTGGAGTTTCTCCGGCACGTACGCGCGTCCAGAGAGAACCACCCCGTAATCAGCCCAATCAGGAAAACGGCTTTGAATCCATTGAATCCAGACATCCCGGGTCGCTTTGGGTGCAACGACCACAAGGGGCCCGGTTGAGGGATCGTGCGCGTGCACCGCAACAGCCGATTTCCCCAAGCGCATGGAGTCGGCGAGCAAGACGCCCCGGCGCGGCGCGATGAAGTCGAGCGCGTCGTGCTGGTAGCTTCGTAGCTGGTAGCCCCGCGGGAGAGTCTCCTGGTCGAGGCGCGCGCGCAGCTCCGGCACGGGGACGACGCCCACGTCCCAGGACAACCCCAGCAAGGGAAGATGGCTCCGGTGCACAAAGATCCCGCTGGGCTCGAACTGCACACCGGGAACGCCCACGAGGAACGAGTCGAAGATCCACCGGCTCACAAGGAACCAGTCTCTACGCCCCTTTGCGGGGCAGATCGCGGGATCCCGGCCGCCCGGGGTCGCGATGATCGCGCCGTGTGTGCCCAAGTGATCTCGCCCTACGAGAGAGAGCTTTGCCAGAACGCTACCCCTGGTGTCAAGTTTTTTTTCAGTTATTTTTTTGGTGCGTGGGAAAAACTTGACGCAGGGCGCCCGTTGCGTGTAGATCAAGGCTGGGCGACCGGCCTTCTTGCACACCAAGGGTTGTGGACAACTACGTCCTGGGCTACTAGCGGTTGTACGGATCACCGGGAAACGCGATCACGACATTGAGGCTTGATTAAGACATGGCGAACCTGCCTGGTGGGTCAATCGCGTCCTACATCACGGTCTTTCCTGGACCACCCCCAAGCACTACCCCTAGTACCGCACCTGTGAGTAACCCTGTGGGTAACTCTGTGGGTAATGGTGCGAGCAATGGCGCTGCCCTCCGGGCGATGCGCCAGATGATCGGGCGCATCCGCGCGCGGCAAGATCTGAAAACCGTGGACATGATCCGCGTGGTCTTCAACGCGATCCTGGCGCACGAGTGCAAGACGTTGGGCTCGATGTTGATCCGCGGGTCGGATGGACGTCCCTACTACTACGACGGGCTGAGCCAGAAACTCTACTACCTCAACCCAAACGATCGCGATTTTGCCTCGGTGTTCCTCGAACGGTACACGCTCATCCGCACCGAAGATCTCACTCGCCACGTGGTCGCTTCAATGGAAGGCTTTGCATTACGCCAGGGGAATGTCCGTGAACTCCGGCGCTTTTCTCACTTCGACCCCGTCGAGGGCGTGCTCTACCTGTCTCGCTACGACGGGACGTGCTGGCGCCTGGACGGCGCGAGCATCACGACGGTCCCGAACGGCGCGGGGGCGTTGTTCATCGACGACGACAAGGGCGTCGCGTGTGACGCGCCACAGATCGGCCCCAACGGCGTCCTCCTACCCTACCTCGTCGACGACCTGAACTTCGTCACCCAGACAACCAGCGGCGTCACCCCGCAAGAGCAACGCACGCTTCTCGCCCTGTGGACCTACGCCATCGCCTTCCCCGAGCTGCTGCCGACCAAACCGCTCTTGCTCCTGGAGGGCACCCGGGGTTCAGGAAAGACCAGCACGATCCAGCGCATCCAACTCGCGGTCCATGGACGCCAGCAGACGCTCAGCGTGGGCATCCACGACGAGCAAGACTTCGGCGTGATGATCTTGCGCTCACCGCTCGCGCTACTCGACAACATCGACCGCATGGTCGACTGGTTGCAGGACGCCCTGGGCGCGTACACGATGGGCGGCACGTGGGCCCGGCGAAAGAAGTACACCGACGACGAACAAATCGAAATCCGCCCGTCGAGTTTCCTCTCGATCTCCACCCGCAACCCTGTCACGTTCCGGCGCGACGACATGGCCGATCGCTGTCTCATCCTCCGGCTAGACCGGCGCATCACAAACACCCCGCTGTCCCAGATGCTCGCGACGGTAACAAACACCCGGCAGCTGATCTACGGGGAGTGGTTGTTTGGCTTGAACCGGATCGTTGCTGCCCTGCGCCAAGGCACCCGGCCTACAACCTCTTCCCACCGGCTCGCGGACTTCGCGACCCTTGCGCATGTTATCGGCCCCGCGATCGGAATTTCCAAAACGCGGGTTGACTTCGCACTTCGCGGCGCGCAGAGTGAACGAGACGTTCTTACAACAGAAGGGGATCCGTTGATCGACCTCATCGACCGCTGGCTTAGCGCGACCAAGAACCAGGAGCGCTGGGTGTCAGCTAGCGATCTCCATGGGGAGCTTGCCTTGCTGGCCAAGATGCACAACGTGACGTTCCACATGCAAGCCCGGTTGCTCTCGACCAAGCTCCGGGAGGGCGCCGCGGCCATGGCGCGCTTCTTCGCCGTCGAGACGTTGAAGACTCCCCGCGGGGTTCAGGAGTTCAAGTTTGTACGGACGTAGCGCCGCGCCTTTCTTGCCCTCGCTTCACTCGTTTGCGGTGATCGCCGCCCGCCCGCTGGTTGACATCGCCGCCGATGTTGCGCAAGTCAGTCCCATCGTCAGTCGCCTCGTACGCCAGGCGAAAGCGCCCATCGATCTGGAGATCCAACACGCGATCGAAGCGACCATCATGACCGTGCTCGGCGCGGCGCCAGGGGCGGTGCATTCACACGAACGCTGGGTGCCGCGTGCTAGTCACGAAATGTCTTTTCCCTCCTGGGTGAATTTCGGTGCCGCTGTGCGGCTACCCTTCGAGGGAGTACAGTTGTGGGGCATGCCCGCATGGATTCTTGATGCAGCGCTCCAGTTCCACCCTGCTGCTACCCTGTTGACCGCCACCAACCCAACATTCTATTGGTCGGGGTACAACTTACTTGCCGCGATCGTCAACGCTGTGCGCACGGATGTTGCCCTCCTACCAATGATTGAAAACCTTGCGCAGGCCAGTTTTTCAACAACGCGGGACCAAGACGAGCACGGCGCGTTCCTGATGTACCTGTACGTGGACGTCCTCCACGATCTGGGGATCTGGCCCCGCGCGTAGCTACGAAAGGCGCCTCCATGAGCCACGAAGGTCTGTGCGATCCAGTCGTCAAGTGCAACTTCTGTGGTGAAACCGCGGCAGGCACTGGGGGCACCGCTGCGCACGAGTGCGAGGGCTTCCGCCAGCACTCGCGGCACCGGCAAGCGACGACCGACGGCAAGCCACCCCGTCCCGGCTTCGAGGACGCGGGCGCACCAGCACCACTACGTATAGACGGCCAGCACGAGGCGTACTGGGTGCTGCCAGAAGAGGAGCGCCAGAAGGGCTTCGTACGGCCCGTGCGCCGGTCGTATCGGCACGTGGGCGTCAGGCCGAAGTACCCAACGCGAGACCTGACGCCGGAGGAGCACGCAGAGCACCCGCACGGCTACGTGGCCTACGAGGAGTACCCGAAGAGCGCGCGCCCGCTGGCGGGTCGCTACTGGACGGCCGCCCAGCTCAAGAGCGGGTGTGGCGCGGTCACGACCATGGGCCTCGCGCTCGCGGAGACCTACGCGCGTGATCCCGCGTTCTACGGAGCGACGTTCTGCGCGACCTGCGCCAACCACTGCCCCGTGGGCACGCAGGGCGAGTTCACGTGGGAGCCAGATGGCTCGCGCGTGGGCACGTGAGACTTACCGTCACCGTTCTGATTGGCTACCGCGCATCCTAAACGATCACCCTTCGGCCTATCGCGTGGGCAGCGCCTACGGCGCTGCCCACGCGCGCGCCGTCGCCCCGCGTGCGTCCGCCCACGGGCGCGCCGCCGCCCTACCACCAACCCTAGAACCGTTCCCGGGCGTCTTGTTACCCATCAATAGAGGTGCTGGTACTTAGCTCACGCGGCGCTTCCCGTCGCGCGGGGGGCGGCGGCGCGCGCTTTCATGCGGGCCTCATGCGGTCGTCTGAAGTGCCGCCGGGGCCCGCGCGAAAAAACCGCTCAATCGCGGTTGTCGCGGGGAAATCGCACACTTGCGCGTAGGCCGCGGTCTTGCACGTCAGGTTGCATTTCGGGGCGCCGAAAACCCTCCTATGGACTCCTAATTCCATAAGATACCTCTATTTTTTTTGTCGCGCGATGAATAGAAGAGGGGAGTAAATACCTCAATCTCGTGGATTAAGGGGTCCATAGGGAGGTTTTCGGCGCCCCGAAAGACAACCCAACGTGCAAAGCGGGTGCCAAGAAAAGCCCTTTGCGGGGCGTATTTCGCGCGAAAGCCGTTTTTTTCTACTCGCGTAGCCCTACGACGCCGCAGTGCTCTGGGAACGTGCTTGAGGTAGCCCAAACCGGCCGAGCTGCGCGCCTCCACCTGCACGGCAACTCCCACGCCCGCCTCTCTGAGGACCTATCTCGTGGATAACCCTCGCACTGGGGGCTCCCTAGCGCCCGGCTCAATAGGCTCGCTTCAGGCGCTTTCCTGGGGAGGAACCTACCCTGATCCCCACGAGCGAACAAACGACTTGACGAGATAAATAGGTTCGTGTACAGCTGTCATAATGCAGCCTCGTCGACTACCCCCACACCGCAGAACTACACAGTTAAGTATCTCGCTGCCGCCTGTCTTAGTGGCATACGTGCAGGCGCAAGCAAAGCGTCAACACGGAACGATCTCCGAGTATATACGCTTGGTTATTGCGGCCGATCGGGAAGGACCAGGCGTGTTCAGGACTCTCGCTGGGACAGTGGCATCCGGTAAGTCCCAAAAACCTGCACTAGACGACGCCCTCCGTACCACCCGGCGAAGCCTGAAATCCTCATCTGGCTACCGCGGCGTGCACGTCTACGGGAAGGGCTGGGCGGCCTGCATCCGCAAGGACAAGCGCGAAATGCGGGTCGGGGTGTTCGATACGGCTGAAAAAGCAGCGCGGGCGCATGACGCCGCGGCGCGGCTCGCGTTCGGCTCGCACGCGCTGCTAAACTTCCCCGAGACCGGGGAGCAAAACGCCCAGACCAAGGAGGTCGAGGACCCGACCTTCAACAAGCTCCTCGCGGGCACCCCCATCCCCAAGGAGGAGTTCGAGGCGTACCTCGTGCGGATGAGCACCGAGCCGCCCCCGCCCCCGCCCGAGACCCCGGTGCTGTTCCCCCAAGGGCCTTGTACGACCTGCGGGCGGAACGCGCGGGAGCTGGTCGACGGCAACCTGCGCTGCGGGTACCACACGGGGCGCTTCCGGCCTCCTGGGACGTCTGCCCGTGCGCAGGCGCGCGCGGCGGCGAACGCGGCAGCCACGGCGGCACTCGCCAGCGCCCCCTGCAACCACGGGTTCGATCCCACGAAGTGCCCGGTGTGCGACGCGGCAACAAGCGACGCGCTGGGGACGTACATCCGGGGAGGGCCCCGGGAAACGCCCGCGGGTTGGATCGACTTGGGCCTACCGGGCGGCGGCGCGCAAGCCGGTGGCGCGCCCGCGCAATGGGTCGACTTGGGCCCGCCGGGCGGTGCACCCGCGCCCACGCTGTCGTCAGGTGCAGCGCCCACCCGTGCGCAAGCACGTGCAGCAACCCGCGCAGGGATCGCAGCGCGGTTCACCCTGCCGGGCGAGGCGCCTACCCCGGCGTTGGGGGACGCCGCGCCGCCGCCTGTTCCGGCGCCGGGGACGAACGGCGTTGCGTTCGTGTGGTCGCAAGACACGTCGAAAACCAGCTAGCTGCGTGCTGGGCGCCTGTGGTAGCCTCTGGGCATGGACCCGGCTACCAAGAAAAAGGCGTTGATCTACGCGGGGGCTGGTGTTGCGGGGGCTGGTGTTGCGGGGCTGGGGTACTACGCCTGGGGGCGGCGCAAGCGCGA
>ERZ1292625.3219-Hain-H41-01um-R1-3219-length-13645-cov-24_pt1 | contig 13645 bp, 15 predicted proteins | sample MGYA00564400_ERZ1292625 | MGnify/ENA primary metagenome ERZ1292625 (study PRJEB36523, sample SAMEA6512639) | groundwater metagenome | collected 2019-01-08 | study: AquaDiva: Metagenomics assemblies of 32 groundwater samples | reverse complement strand
ATTGATAATGTGGATAAATGATTATGCAACATTACTATATTTGTTATAATGATTAGTAAGGTTTAGTAGTTTGTGGTAATAGCCATAATTAACCCCTTAAAATGGAAAATAAGTTCATAACAATCAAGCAGGCAGCCAAAATTCTCGGGGTCTCACCTCTGACTCTTCGCAACTGGGATAATAGTGGGAAGTTCCCGGCTGGTAGACACCCTATCAGCAACTATAGGGTCTACCGGGTCGAGGATATAGAGAAGTTGATATCAGAGATGGGGGTCAGGATCGGGCATCGGAGGCCTTCCAAAAATGAAGTCAAAAAGCTCATGGTGAAACATCTTTCAGAATAGTTTCACGGACAATAAAAAAACCCCGACGAGGGGTCTTTTATTTTATACTTTCGATGATGATTTTTTTCAGAAGTTCAGGATTTGCCGAGCCCTTCGTTGCTTTCATTCCCTGTCCGACAAGGAACTGAAGTGCGACCTCTTTTCCTTTCTTATAATCTTCCACAACCGATGCATTCTTTGAAATTATTTCTTCAACTATTTTCTTTATTTCTCCCTCATCATTTTTCTGGATCAACCCATTCTTGTCTGCAATTATTTCTGGGTCACCGTCTTCTTTTGTCATCAACGCGAGTGTATCTTTTGCTCCTCGTGATGAAAGCTTTCCTTCCTTAATCATCTTCACTAGTTTTGAGAAATTCTTTGCTTCGATCTCTTTGCCTCCCTTCTTGAGAAGTCCGAGATAGTCAGTGAGGATGTAGTTTGTCGCGAGTTTGGTTAGTTGAGAATCTTTCTCATTTCCCCTGACCACCTCCTCAAAATACTTCCCTATCTCTGGCGACTCGACGAGCACCGCTACCTCCTTCTCCGTCATTCCGTAGTCCTTCAAAAACCTTTCTCTCTTGACCCAAGGAAGTTCTGGAGTCTCCTTGGTGAGGTGTTCCCTGTTGAACTCCTCGACCTCGCTTATTTTTAATTTTGGAATATCAGGCTCTGGAAAATATCTGTAGTCATGAGAGCTCTCCTTCAATCGCTGAGAGTACGTCGTTCCGGAATTCTCATCCCAGCCTCGCGTCTCTTGCACGACCTTCTCCCCTTTTTCATAAGCCTCTATCTGACGAGCGATTTCAAATGAGATCGCTTTCTCCACTGCCTTAAATGAGTTGAGATTCTTTACCTCAGTCTTTGTTCCAAACTTCTTTGCTTGAGTATCTTCTGGCGAAGCGACAGAGATGTTCGCTTCTACTCGCATCTCTCCTTTCTCAAGATTAGCCTCCCCTGCCCCGATATAGCGTAGGAGCAATTGTAATTCTTTTGCAAACTTCACTGCAGTCTCTGCATCGTGTATTACTGGCTCTGTGACGAGTTCCATAAGCGGAACGCCTGATCGATTGAAGTTGACGAGAGACTTCTCATGAATATCGTGAGTAGATTGTGCTGTATCTTCTTCGAGATGGATACGAGTGAGATCGACACCGGCAAGATTGCCTCCAGAAATAAGAGGATATTTGTATTGGCTGATCTGATAGCCCTTTGGAATATCAGGATAGAAATAGTTCTTTCGGTCCCATTCCGTAAAGTCGGCGATGGTTCCATTGACCGCATGACCGATCTTGAGCACATGCTTAATAGCTTCTTTATTCAAAACAGGCAAGGTGCCTGGGTGTCCCATGCAAATCGGGCAAATATTAGCATTGGGCTTCTCCTCGTCAGGGTCGTTCTTGCAGGCGCAGAACATCTTTGAGGCGGTCTTGAGCTCGGCATGAATCTCAAGGCCGATGGTAGCTATATAGTCTTTATTCATATAAAGATAATATATCACAGCTCAATCAACGTCGCACCTATTAACTTAGAATGCCGGCATTTGATATATTCATTAATGTAGGTTTTTACCTGCTGGGTTTTATTCAAAGCTCCTCCTTTGCGGGGAGCTTTTGATTTACATGAATCTGTTTATATTAAGCCTGTATTCAAAATCTTCAATATAAAACATCTTAGCGACAACTCCTCCTTTCAAAAGATCGATCAGTTCCCTGCTGATACTATTTCTGGCGCTGAATATGCATATTTTCATAGTAGGTTCTGTGTAACTGTCGCAAGAACTATTAACGTCTTAACTTGGTACGACACAACTTCCTGATAGAATTTCACAAGATATGTCAATAATCTTGTTTGCTCTGATTATAACAGACATGTATAATTATCTTATATGAAAAATCATAAAAATATTATCTTATCTCTAGGCTCATACTTATTAGCCTTTTTATGGTTTTTTCTGTGGTCACAATTTATCTATGGAAACACATCAAATCCTGCTGATGCATTTAGTTTTCTATATGTAAGTCCTTATTATATATTACTGGCGATCGGTATATTTTTTGGTTGGAAGAATGTTCAATCGAAAAAATCACTTGTTCTGGTAAGTAATGTAATTACATTGATAGGAGTGCTGGTATTGCTCGCATCTATAGCTTACTATTCATGGCTTACAGCGTGGATTTGATAAGTTAATTAAAAAAAATTCCACCCGAAGACAGACTGTTGCGGCTGGATTGCTGATTATAACTCACAGATCCAATCCTATTCAAATGGGAACCACCAATCGAAATAAAATCCTCCGTAGTACCAAACAGCAAAAACAAGAAGGAACGCACAGAAAACAAAAAATACTCCCTCGAACCTATTGAGAGTTTTAAAGTTTAAAACTGATCCAACTATAACCATAAAGTTTAGTAGAATAATAATAGGGGCACCTAATCCAGCAAATACGAAACCTGCTCCGCTATTACCAGATGAAGATACCATAAATATCAGACCTAATAAAAAGAACCCGCCCATCCGAAGATGAGCAAGCTCTGTGTAAACTTACAAAGAACTGATTAGAATTTGATCAATACGGCGCAACTCCCCGATAGAACTTCATCGGAGCGTTTGTTGCAGTCTGATCAAAGAAACGGACTATTCCATTGGTATTAGCGAGGGTAGCAATTTCCGTCCAATCAACAAGATTAGTCGAGGCTTGAACAGTGTATTCAAACCCAGCTTCCCCTGTGAGTTGATAGACCAACCCATTGCTGGAATTAGTCACAACAGATAGAGAGAACGGCTGACTCACTCCGACCTGTTTCAGCATGACATTCGTCACCGTCACTGATGATTGGATGTTCGTGAACGGATCGAGTCGGAAACCAAGCATGTGAGTGGTATTGGCCGTCGCATTCGGGAAACTGAATTTGTAATTCCCCGAACTAACAACTCTCTCATCCACTGACCCGATGACCTGGTCATCCCAATATACTGATAACAACCCTTGTGCTCCGTTGGTGCTCGTGAATTGAACATCAAAAGAAACGACATTAGCCGGATTGGTACTGGAAACGAATGTGGCAAGCCAAGCTGGTGAGCCACTGAAAGCGTCAAAGGAATTATTCGTTTTAAGAATGGTCCCTGTTGTGTTTGTGATTGACGGCGATTGAATGAAATCAATCAATTTGTCCACCCACACAGGTGCTGTAACTTGAATTTCTGTGGTACAGGTTGGATCTGGCGTGCCAAGAATTCGAGCTGGAGCATTGCTTGGCGTGTAATTTGCCAAGGCATAGTTCCAGTTCCCGCCTTCCTTGCTCAATGCAAATCCAAAACCTTCGTAATCTGAGTTGGTATTCCCTGTGATGGTGTTGACATAGAAATCAACTGGCCAGTCATGGGAAGTGAATGTCTTGATGCAAGGTTCCAACTCGCCAGTGACTGATGAGCGGAACTTGGCACCAATAATCTTGCTTGGATCCAATGGCGTGACATCAACGTTGTAAGCGTGATCTAAGAGACTTTCTGTGAATGGACCAGTCATAAGGCTTCCAAACCTCGTACCGGCATCCCGAGAGAAGTAGCTGTCAGACCAATCGGCCTGACTTCCATAGCTTTGAATTCCCTCGTAATGCTTCCCGACATACGCATCCAAGAACGTACAGTGAACCGTGGTACTTGAAGAGTTTGTCTTGATGACTTCCGTAGCTGCCTGAATGAGGCCAGCTCCTGCACTGTGTCCAATGAAATGAATGTGACTCCATTCCTGCAAGACTAAAGGGTTTCCGATTTTAATTCCTTCTCGTCTTGCATTTTCCAATGCCTCTTGAGCATCTGAAGGCAGGAAACCTGTTGAAGCATTACTAGCCCACTCATATCCAGCCACCTGCCAATTCGTCAGATTGTTGTTCGTCAGGTACTGCCCTATACTGTTGGTCATGGCTCGTACCCATGATAAATCGGGGTTCCATCCATGTGTCACCACAATAAGGCTATCCTTCCCTAGACCTTTCGCAGGACAGTCTCCGTAAACTGGCTGTACCGGCTGATTTGTGATTACCTCCCATCCTTCTGGCAAGGGATTGAGAAGAAAGATATGTGTCTGACCCAATTTTACTCCAGTAGATACAATCTGACCCTTATCATTGATCGCACGTGCTTCTTGAAGCACCCATCCTTGCATTGATATCAGATTTGTAGCTATCAGGTTATTTAGGTTATACGGCATGCCATTTTGATACAGTAATGCACGACTACTGCCATTACCGATTGCTGCAGCACCCACAATCTGACCGTGGTTGTTTATGTCATATGCCAGTGACCAACTCCCTCCCAAAGTAGCAATGTCTTCCCAATGCCCCTCATGACTCAAGAAAGCATGAGGGATCGAATATCCATCTGCTAATGCCCTGTAATAACCAATAATTTGATTATCGTTATTGACCCCAAAGGCATCACTGTAGTGATCAGTCAAAGGCTCAATGTACTCCATAATACTACCTGAACACAAAAACGCAGAAGTGATACTACCATTGGTTCCTGCATAAAAAAGAGAACCAGTGATATTACCTACTTCATTGATATCTGATACCAGATTAATGTAACCACCACCAATGTTTCCGAAATCCTTGATGTTTCCATTCAAATATCGAAATACATGGTACTCACCGTTAGTAAAGTAGGAACCAGCAATCTGTCCATTATCATTAATAGCGTCACCAGTGCTGTAATATGTATTCAGTCCTGATCCCAAATTCTGCATTATGCCATTCGAATATCGGAAAGCGATGTAATCAAGATTTACTGTCTCGTATGATCCCACAATTTGCCCTAGATTATTAATACCGTTGGCAACACTGTTGTTCGGTCCAATACTCTGAAACGTTCCACTCGAATACTTAAAGGCGCGAGTTGTGTTATTTGTTATATACGAGCCAACAAACTCTCCGCTCTCATTCATATCATTAACTTCAAGAGAATATGGAGCACTATTCAATGTCCCTAAATCAATAACTTGAAACCTCTGAGTGAGCGGATTAAATAGCCTTTGCATTGCCATCCCGTCACCTTTTGATTTAGACGACTTGAAAGTTTCTTCCTGAAAAGCCATAGGTTCATCACCATTGTCAGCTTTCTTCGCAAGACCTTCAAGCATCCCTGGTGGATAGATTTCTGCGGGAACTTTTCCTTTTTCAATCCCAGCAAGGATTTTTTCAAGAACTTCAGATGGTTTTTTACCAACTTTTGTTTCCGTTTGTCCGAATGCTGTAACACAGGCAAGGAAGATAATCCCAACCAGTACCGTTAATACATTTCTTTTCATATCGTTTCCGTAGTTCTATTTGTTTAGTTGTCAAAAACAACACGCACAAGCGTGTCATTGAACTAAGTTTCAAACTGTTTATACCACACTTTTTCTATTTCCTCAATCTCTTCACAATTTCATCAGAGAGCTCCTTCACTGCTTCATCATCAAGGATCGTAACAGTCAAAATATCCTTGTTGTATTTCTCAAGTTTTTTGATTGCAGTAGAAATGTTTTTTTCATCCGTAGCATCGGTCTTTGTCAAAATAATAGTCTCTTCCTTTTCATCAAGGCCTTCTCCGTATTTTTTAAGCTCATCACGAACTGTTTTATAAGTATCAATAATCGCTGTGTTCTCAAGAGAAATGAGATGGAGCAAGCGCTTCGTTCTTTTGATATGTTTCAAGAATTTATGACCAAGACCCTTCCCTTCGGAAGCACCCTCGATAAGTCCTGGGATATCAGCGAGAATAAATCCTCCATGGAGCGCACCGAGGTTCGGTTCGAGAGTTGTGAAGGCATAAGCGCCAACTTGGGCACGCGCATTTGTGAGAGCATTAAGCAGGCTCGACTTGCCGGCATTCGGAAGCCCAATAAGTCCTGCATCGGCCACAAGCTCAAGTTCAATATGAAAATCAGCCTCTTCCCCATCTTTTCCAGGAGTCGACTGCATCGGTGTCACGTTCGTCGAAGCCTTGAAGTGCTCGTTACCAAGACCGCCCCGTCCGCCTTTGAGTATCTGAATTGTCTCTCCGTCAGTCACAAGATTGTACTGGCGCTTCGTTCGTCCGTCAGTGATGATTGAGCCAATAGGAAGATCAATAGTGAGATCAGCTCCATTGCCTCCGTGCATGCTATTCCTCATGCCGTCCTCGCCTTTTCCAGCTTCGAATTCCTTAGTATTTCGGTATCGTTCAAGAATACCGAGATCGCGGATAGCGCGAACATAGACATTCCCGCCATCTCCTCCGTTGCCTCCTGCGGCGCCAGAAAACTCCTTGGAACGCTCGTGGCGCCAACGTACGACTCCGGCTCCCCCGTTGCCAGCTTTAATATGAAAGGTTAAATCATCAATGAATGCCATAGTGCTATAAACGTATTAGTGACACACTGTACCACTATCTGGTCGTCTTGTAAATTTCGAGAAGGGCAAAGAGAAGCGCAACGATGAGTGGACCTGCAATGAATCCGATAGGGCCAAAAAAGACAAGGCCTCCCATAACTGACAGAAGGATAAGGAATGGGTGAATATGCACACCCCTATTGATGAGGACAGGACCAAGATAATTATCTATGAGTCCGACAGCTACGATTCCCCAGATAAGGAGTCCGAGGGCATGAAGATTCGTGCTCATAAAGAAAAGATAAAGGACGCCCGGCAAGAGAACGAGCGATGTTCCGATTCCCGGAATAAGAGCGGAGACGACTGCGAAACTTCCCCACAAAGCCGGGTTTGGAACCCCAAAGATATAAAAACCAATTCCTGTAAGGATTCCTTGTATCAAGCCCACAACGAGGGATCCGACTACCACTGAACGGATTGCCTGCTTGAGCTTAGAGAATATCTTGTCGTCATACTGGTCATTGAGCGGGCTAATGACTATGATTCCCTGCTTGAGCTTGCCACCATCGCGAAGGAGATAGAAGAGTGCAAAGAGCATGATGAATATCTGCAGGGCGAATTTCGAGACGCTTGAAAAGATGGTATCAAGATTGGCGAAAGACCATTCGAGGAAGTTCTGGATATATGTGGTTACATTAAGTGAATTGAAATCATATGCTGGGAAGACATTGAAAAGGCGATTGGAGAGGGCTGCCGAAAAGGCGTTCAGCGAATGTATGATCTGAGACCTCTCGCCTTCCTCTGTCAGTGTGAAGTACAAATTTTCGCTTTCCACATAAATCTGCTTCGCAAGGAAGATAAGCGGGGTGATGACAAGGATCGCCACAATAGCAAGGGTTATGAAAGTTGAAATCGAGCTGGCCTGATTCCCTTTTGAGAAGATCCTCGATATCCACCTGTGGAGAGGCCTGAACATGACAGAGAAGACAAGCGCGACGAGGAGCGAGGTGAGAAAAGGAAAGAAGATCAGTATGGTCATGACGATGACCGCTACAAGTATAACGAGAAAGAAATAATGCTGTGATTTATTTTCCATTATCATTATAATAGCCTAAACACGAAAATTACGCCACAAGATACACGTCCTGCCTCATCTCCCCTACGCCGACATATTCCGCCTCCCCTTTAAGTATCTTTTCGAACGGTCTGCAAGCGAAGCATCCTTCGGCACCTTGAGGGCACTTGAATTCTCCTTTCTCGCGTGCTTCCTTTACTTGCCGCGCTACGGCATAGACCTTCTCAAAGGATTCCTCCAAGCCAGGTAAATTAACTTCTAGAGGAGTATTCTCACGATCCAAGTACCAATAGCTTGCACCTGTAACTTTCCTCTTCTGCAGATTCTTCAGGAGCAATTGATAAATTGGCAATTGGAGGGATTCCTTGTTCTCATCGTGCTTCCCTGTCTTGAAATCGAGGATATGTACGCTGTCATCTTCCGGCTTCCAGACGAGCCAGTCTATCTTCCCGCAGAGGATTATATTTTCTTCTTCTGACAGATAGAAATTCGGGGGCATGCCTCCTTCCGCTTCTTTTATTTTTACTGTCTTCTGCAGAAGCGGTCCAGGATTCTTTTCTACTCTCTGTAGCATCGCAAGGGCGCGTGATTTATAATCAGACTCTTCATCTTTACTCTTGAAGCCTCCCCACTTCCCGCTTACTTTTTTCCAAGCCTTTTCGAAACGGTCAGCCAGAGGCTTTTTAAAACGCTCCTCAACCTTGTAATCCGCAAGGCCCTCAACGACTTCATGTACAGCAACACCAAGTGCCAACGCTGGATTAACTATATTGATCTTTCTCCTCGTCTTCGGATCCTTGTATACATTATGCAGATAATACGCGCGAGGACATTTCAAAAAATCACCCATCGATGAGTGAGATACCCAGACCGCTGTGTAGGGATCCCTTGCCATGCTTTCTGTTAGTGTGGCTTATTCGAGAACTGCCGCGCCCCCATGAAGATAAAAATCGAGCCGACTATATAAAGGAGAAAGAAAAGCGCGTTGAGCGGGAAGATATAGACATACACTGCATATCCGAGGCTCTGCTCGAAGGAGATGAAGACTGCAAGGAATATTCCGAGCATTATCATCATGACTCCAGTCGAAATGTACTTGAGAGGCTTCTGCAGCAAGGTTGTGAAGATGTCCGTCGACTGGTAGAAATAGAGGGCAGAAAGCATGCCGACGATGAGCGAGAAGAGTACGAGACTTAGTTCGAGTGCATTGTGTGTCATGGTGATAGTATACCATGTGTATTTGGCATTAAAAAACAGGGGCGCCGATCATGTGTGGCGCCCCTGCGGGTTTTCTGAAAAATTGGTTTAACGGCTACGGAAGCTTGCTTGGCTCATGCGAGGCAGATGACGGATCTGGCGGTCACTCCGCGGCTGGAACCTCTTGAACCGTCGAGGGTTAATGGTCTGCGCCAACTCATGACTGCTTGAAATGGTTTCGTAATGATTTCCAACCCAAACCCGGATTTTATAATTCAGGTTGATGCCGCGACGAATAGCGTTTTCAACCATGACCACAATTTCCTGTCCGCATCTTGCGAGTTTGGTTCTGAGTTCCCGAACCTTCTCCCATTTCGGAAGGCGTTTTGTCGCTTTTTCGAAAAGCTCTTCCACCCATTTGAATGTGCGAGAATTTCCCACTTCGAGGAAATATGAGACTTCACCAGCAGTTTGTACCATAGTTTTGGTTCTGTTTGATTTGTTCTCTGCGGCAATCAGAAACACCTGATTACTCCAGGTATCTTTATACCACTCTTATTGCTTTTTAGCAACAGTAACCTTGTTTATAACTATTTTCTTGAGAGGACGGTCGCTTGCATCGACTGCTGATTCTGCGATCGCATCGACAGCTTCCATTCCTGAAATGACTTTCCCGAAAATCGTATAGCTGTTCGGAAGCGGATAATCCTTGTGCATGATAAAGAATTGGCTGCCGTTGGTATTCGGACCTGAATTCGCCATTGCCACTACTCCTCGGAGATAGCCTTTCTTATATGAATCAGTCGAAGGATCAAGCTCGTCAGCAAAAGCATATCCTGGTCCGCCCCGCCCCGTGCCTGTAGGGTCGCCTCCTTGGATCATGAAGCCTTTGATCACCCTATGGAAAATGACTCCGTCATAAAAATTCTTGTTCGCAAGCATGATGAAACTCTCCACGGCTTTCGGCGCATCCGCGTCATATGTTTCGAATACTATGGTTCCTTTATTCGTTTCGAGGGTAATTGTGTGCATGAGGTTTTTTGTTTTAATTTGAGTTTGGGTTGTATTTGTGGAAACTGATAATGGAATCTCGACATTCGTCTTCTCGGACTGCGGCGCATCGGGTTCCGAAGGCCACATCAGGAAGCCGACGACGGCAAGGGCTGCCAAGGTGAACAAGACTGTGAATGATTTATTCATAGGTTAGAAATTATATAATTCTTCGGCGGTTTTTACCACTTTCTCAATGGCTTCGGATAGTGGCAAATCAATTGTCGCCCCTGCAGCGTTCTTATGTCCCCCTCCACCAAGAGCTACAGCCAACTTAGAAACATTAAACTTAATTGAATCCTTACTTCTTGAACTCATCCGAGCCTTGCCATCAACGGATTCGATAAGACAAATAGAAATATCGAAATTCTTCACTGTTCGCAAAAGACTTGAAATTTCCGATGGTGAATATTCCTCACCGTCCAGCTTGTAATCATCAAATTGTTTTTTAGAAACATAAGTAATGGCAAGCTTATCAGAAAAATAAGTTTTAAGAGATGAAAGAGCGAGACTAATGAATGCGAATTTTTCTTTCGTATTGCTATTCTCCATTGCTGAAATGGTTTGTGCAAAATCTGGAGCAAATGAAACCAGTTCCGATGCAGCAGCAAAAGTAGCTGAAGTCACAGCGGCATATTTGAATCCTCCTGTATCCGTATAGATTCCCATAAAAAGGTTCAGAGCAATGTCATGATTCAGTTTGATTCCCATTTCCTTGAATAAATCAAAAAGAATTTGTGCGGTCGCAGGATATGATGGATCGACACAATTTATCGAGCCGTATTTCGCATTATTTACATGATGATCAATAACTATAGTCTTCATTGATTCTGGAAATATAACCGGGGTTTTAAAAGAAACCATGTTCGGGGTCGAAGAATCAAGAATAATAAATAAATCGAATTCTTTTGGATCTATCTCACCGTATGATTTTTTTATGATCGCTTCAACTCCAGGAAACTCAAAAGCTTCAGGTATTTCATTATCTCCACGGATTACTGTGGCTTTCTTTCCAAGCTGCTCAACAGCAAATTTCATTGCTAACGCAGAACCAACGCTATCCGGGTCAGAATGAGGATGGCAATGAAGAAGTATATTATTAGCCTTTTTTATTTCAGCCAGAATGACGGGTGCTTGTTGTCTGATGATATCTGACATGTTATTTGAATATTACGGGAACTTCTATCGAATCATCATGCTCAGGAAGCCCTGAAGGATTATCCTTTTTAAGTACAAGGATGCCGGGCTGCCCTTTTATATAGTTATTGAACTGAAGAGTCCCTAGAAATGGCACGAAGTCCTCCGTCATCCATTCGCCTTGCGCGGTAACATGTCCTTCCGCAATCATATTCCTGTATTCGTCAAGAAGCGTTATCGGGAAGCTGCCTTCGAAGAACCATTGCCCGCGGGCGCGACCTGCCACGCTGAGAGGCGAGGAAACCTGATCGTTTTCAAGAGGCGAAACTACCACGATGAGATCATCCTTGTCATCCGGCTTGATTTCAGACAAATTGAAAAAATGAGAGAAATACGCGGCTATGCCGACAACGGCGGCGATCGCAATGATAATGAAGATTATCCTTTTCATATTCGCATTATAGCACAAGACTTATTTATAAATATCTTTTAATAGATCCGCGAATTTCCTCTGTACCTTCTCAAGCTTCGGGTTGATGATCACCTGGCAATATGGCGCATCCTTGTTTCGAGCGTAGTAATCCTCATGATAACTTTCAGCATCTTGAATACAGCTTCCGTGCACCAGAAGCAGCCTCCTCCGAAAACTGCGATTTCTTTACTATTGGTCATGATTTTGCGCATGTTTTACATATACCAAAGAATTCAAGCGAATGTTCAGAAATAAACGAAAATTTCTTTGAGTACGGTACGAGTGTGCCGATTTCACACGAATCAACTTCTTCAATCAGATTACATTTATTACAAACAATATGGTGGTGATGTATGTCACTGATTTCATAAAAAGTAATACCAGTACTAAGATTGAGTTTCTTGATAAGGCGATACTTCACAAATGTTTCAAGCGTGCGGTAAAGAGTAACCATATCAACCTTGCTCATTTTTGCTGCAATTTGGTCTGCGGTCATTGGCCTCTCATTATCATAAAAAGTTTGAAGAATCTCCTGTCGTTGTGAAGTAGCCTTCAACCCGATACTCTTAAATAAAGCTGGCATGCCCATGCTTTTCCCTATTTCAACCTTCATTCCATGTCGTCTTTTCATTCTGCTAGTATATTCTAAATGCAACTTACTTGCAATTAGAAGTGAAGTAATGTATAAATACCAATAAGCTAAATGCAACTTACTTGCATTTAGAATTTAATCACTTTTTATACACTCAATCGCGCATGCTCGCATACATAATTTTAAGTTCGGTCGGAATAATGCTCGCTTCTCTCATCGGCGCCATATCGGTATGGAAAAAGCTTGGATCAATCATCGAGAAAAACCTCCACTACCTCGTTAGCTTCTCTGCTGGAGTATTTCTTTTCATTGCATACGGACTCGCACATGAAGCTGAATGGGGTGCATGGATCCTCCTCGGTGCTGCAGCTTCCCTACTCCTCTTTAAACTGCTTCCTGATTTTCATCACCATCACGATAGCGAACACGACGACCACAATCACTCAAACATCGATGCTCGGAGAGTGGTCGTAAGTGACGCAATTCACAATATCGGTGATGGAATACTTCTTGTCGCGGCCTTTTCCGTCAGCACCGCACTTGGATTTGCGACAACTTTAAGCATTTTTATCCACGAAGTCATCCAAGAAATCTCAGAATTTTTTGTACTTAAGCAGGCTGGCTTCGCAACAAAAAAGGCTCTCATGTTGAATTTCCTTACATCTTCTACGATCCTCGTCGGAGCGATCGGCGGATACTTTCTTCTTGAGAAATTCGAAGCAATAGAATTGCCACTCCTTGGAATCACTGCTGGAGCCTTCTTTATCATTGTTCTCCACGACCTCATTCCTCACTCGATAAAATCAATCAAAACAAAAAAACATGTCTCTCAACATGTTCTCTGGTTCGCGCTCGGGGCAATTCTTATATCGATCGCAAGCGCAATCATTCCACACCTACATTAATCAACGAACGTAAGAGCCTTTCCCTTCTTGTTCGCCCGTCCTGTTCGTCCGATGCGATGAACATAGTCATCATACGTAGCTGGAATATCGAAGTTGATGACGTGAGATACGTCCGGAATATCAAGGCCTCGTGCCGCAACATCCGTCGCGACGAGAATCTGCACCATGTTCTCCTTGAAGCCTTTGAGAGCGCGCTGTCTCTGGCTGTGATTCTTGTCTCCATGGATTGATTCAGCCTTGAATCCCTTTGCAATGAGAGCCTTTGAGAGCTTCTCAACGCCATGCTTCGTGCGTCCAAAAATAATTACTTTATTGAAATCTTCTTTTGCAAGAAGTTCTCCAAGAACGTCAATCTTGTTGAGTCCACGAGCAACGCGAACGATATCCTGCTCAACATTCTTCGCAGTATCTCGGGTCTTGACTGAAATTCGCACAGGCTCATGGAGGAATTCACCAATCATCTTCTCAATTTCATTCGAAAGAGTCGCAGAGAAGAACAGCGTATGTCGAGGCTTAGGCATGCCGGCCATGAGGTAACGCA
>ERZ1292625.3218-Hain-H41-01um-R1-3218-length-13650-cov-5_pt1 | contig 13650 bp, 14 predicted proteins | sample MGYA00564400_ERZ1292625 | MGnify/ENA primary metagenome ERZ1292625 (study PRJEB36523, sample SAMEA6512639) | groundwater metagenome | collected 2019-01-08 | study: AquaDiva: Metagenomics assemblies of 32 groundwater samples | reverse complement strand
CGTTATCTTTGGCACCTTATTTTTTAATATGTTAAGATGGGCTTATGATATTAAGAATTATAGCTTTTTTCGTTTTATTTTTTTCGATACTAGCTTTACCACTATGGGTATCTGCCATATTGGCCTTTCTAGGAATGGTTTATTTTAATTTTTTTATTGAAGTAATTTTTCTATTTTTATTTTCGGATTTACTCTATGGAATACCAAAACCTATGTTTTTTAATATAACTATCATTTCCTTTATTATCTCAACGTTTTGCTTTATAATTTTAGAGTCATTAAAAAATAAATTAAGGTTGAATCAAAAATAATAATGATATATAGAAAATTTAGAAAAAATAAAATGAAAGATACTCTCGTAGAACCAGACGAGATTTTTCTAGATTCAAAAAATATAGAAAATTTTGATCGCCAACAATTTGAAGGACGCATAGAAAAAACTATTTCAAAAAAAACAATCCTATTTTTGGGAATTTTCTTTTTAATTATCACCATCGCTTTCTCTGCGAGACTCGGATATCTTCAAATACAAAAAGGAGAAGCATATTATACAAGGAGTGAAAATAATATTTTAGAAAAGACTATTCTCTTTGCTGAACGAGGCATAGTCTATGATAGAAATAAGGTGGAAATGGCGTGGAATAAAAAAGGGGAGGGTGAAAAATCTTTTGGAATGCGACTATATTTATCGCCAGGATTTTCACATATTTTAGGATATGTAAGTTATCCTGCTCAAGATAAAAAAGGAAATTATTGGCAGGGAGAATTTAAGGGTCTTGATGGTCTAGAAAAACAATATAATGATAAATTAAAAGGAATAAATGGCTCAAAAATAATAGAAACAGACTCTTTGGGAAAAATTCATTCAGAAAATATTGTAAATGCACCTCAAAGAGGGGAGGATATAATGACAACCATAGACTCAAAAATTCAAAAAGAATTATTTAATCTGATTAAAAATGCAGCTCAAAGTAATTCATTTACTGGTGGAGCGGGAATAATTATGGATATTAAAAATGGCGAAGTTCTCACTGCCACAAGTTATCCAGAATATAATGGAGAGATTTTATCACTTGGAAAAGATACAAAAACAATAAAAAGTTATTTAACTGATAAAAGAAAAATCTTTATGGATAGAACCATCTCTGGGCTTTATACTCCAGGTTCGATTATTAAGCCCTTTTTTGCGATCGGTGCTTTAACTGAAAATATTATAAATGCAACGAAGCAAATTCTTTCAACTGGCTCAATATCTATTCAAAACCCTTATTTTAAAGACCAAAAAACTATTTTTAAAGATTGGAAAGCTCATGGTTGGACAAATATGGCACAAGCTCTGGCTGTGTCTTCAGACGTCTATTTCTACACTATTGGAGGAGGTTATGGAGATCAAAGGGGATTGGGAATAATTAATTTAGAAAAATATGCCAAACTTTTCGGTATTGGAGAAAAAACTGGCATAGATTTACCAGACGAAAAAGATGGAACTATACCAAATCCAGAATGGAAAATAAAAAACTTTAAAGGAGATCCATGGCGTATTGGAGATACTTATCACACAGCTATAGGGCAATACGGCTTTCAAGTAACACCGATGGAAGTAACACGGGCAATTTCTGCAATTGCAAATAATGGAACACTTATTACTCCACATTTAATATTAGGAGACAAAGAAAAAGAACAGAAACTAATAATTTTAAATTTAAAGAAAGAAAATTTTGATGTTGTGCATGAAGGTATGCGTCAAGCCGTATCTTATGGCACAGCAGTTGCGCTCAATGTTCCTTATGTAAAAGTTGCTGCCAAAACTGGTACTGCTCAACTCGGACTTGCAAAAAATAGAGTGAACTCTTGGGTTATTGGTTTTTTCCCTTATGACAATCCTAGATATGCTTTCACTATTTTGATGGAATCTGGGCCATCTTCGGGTGTTGTCGGAGCGTCATCTATTATGCGAGGATTGCTTGACTATATGTCTATAAGTACACCTGAATATTTTAAATAAATCTATTTGCATTATAAATATTGATAGAATATACTATAACCTATGAGTAAAGTAAAAATACTTTTAGCTTTTGGTTTTTGGATAGCAGTATTACCTTATTTAGGCTTTCCTTATGTTTTTAAAAATATCTTATTTACTCTTTCTGGTTTTGCTATTGTTTATTTAAGTTATATTTTATCAAAAGAAAATAAAGAAGGAGAAGAAAAAATAATTTTTGAAAACTTTTCTGAAAATCATGATTTTGTCGAAAAACAAAATGAAAATATAGAGAACGTAAAATAAAAAAAAGATGCCCGAATTTTTAAAAACAAAACGTATTCTGCTGGTAATTTTGTTTATCGCGCTATCTTTCTTTTTGGGAATTTATGTTGGTAAAAATAAAAGACCAGAAATAGAAAAAGTTACTTCATTATCTAATAAAGAAATTGCAGTAGACACAAAAGCTGATTTTTCTCCTTTTTGGAAAACTTGGAATGTTATAAATGAAAAAGCCCCCAATGCGGATGAGGTAAATGACCAGAAGAAGGTTTATGGGGCAATTTCAGGCCTTATAAATTCATTAAATGACCCTTATAGCGTATTTTTTGATCCTGAAGAGTCAAAAGCTTTTCAAGAAGAAATAGCTGGGAATTTTACGGGAGTTGGTATGGAGATAGGTATAAAAAATAAGATTCTAACTGTTATTGCTCCACTCAAAGATACTCCAGCAGAAAGAGCAGGCATTCGTCCGGGTGATCAAGTTTTAAAAATTGATAAAAATATCACCAATGAATTGAGCACTGAGCAAGCAGTTAAATTAATTCGTGGAGAAAAAGGAACTACTGTTACTCTTATGATATTTAGAGATGGTTTTAAAGAACCAAAAGAATTTAAAATTGTCCGTGACATTATCAATGTGCCCACACTAGATACTGAAGTACGAGCAGATAGAATTTTTATTATTAAGCTTTATAGTTTTTCAGAAAATTCTGCAAATTTATTCAATAAAGCAATGAAAAAATTTATTGAATCAAAGAGCGATAAACTTCTCCTTGATTTACGAGGCAACCCTGGGGGATATTTGGACGCTGCAATCGATATTTCTTCTTGGTTTTTATCTGGAGGTAAAGTAGTAGTAACTGAAGACTATGGTGGTAATGAGAAACCAAAAATTTTCCGTAGTAGGGGATACAATGTCTTTCCTGAAGATTCAAAATTTGTAATTCTTATAAATGGTGGCTCAGCCTCTGCCTCAGAGATAGTGGCAGGTGCTATGCAAGATCATAAACGCGCAAAATTAGTGGGAGAACAGAGTTTTGGTAAGGGTTCAGTCCAAGAAGTGATAGATATTACCAAGGATACAATATTAAAAATTACAGTGGCAAAATGGCTCACGCCTAATGGACATTTAATTCACGAAAAGGGTCTAACTCCAGATTATAAAGTAGAAATGACAAAAAAAGATTTTGACGAGAAAAAAGATCCACAGATGGATAAAGCAATAGAATTACTTAATAAGTAAAAAAAAATGAAAGTAATATTTTTACAAGACGTAGTCAAGGTGGGTAAAAAATACGATATAAAAGAAATAAACGATGGTTATGCTGTAAATTTTTTATTTCCTAGAAAATTAGCTGAAGCTGCTACACCAAGTGCAATAGTTTTACTCGAAAAAAGAAAGAAGAATATTGAAATAGAAAGGGAAGTGCAAGAAGATCTCTTAATGCGAAATTTAGAAGAAATAAAAGGTAAAGTAGTGCATATGAAAGGCAAAGCCAATGAAAAAGGCTCGCTTTTTTCGGCAATTCACAGCAAAGAAATAGTAGAAGCAATGCATACCGAACATCACGCCGATATTAGTAAAGAATTTATCGTTCTCGAAAAACCAATCAAAGAAATAGGAGAATTTGAAATTCCAATTTCTATTAAAGGTAAAAAATCTTCGTTTAAATTAGCAGTAGAAGGAATTTAAAAAATCCCCGGAGCGGGGATTTTTTAAATTAATTTACATTTACTATTTTCTTGACTACTGTTCTACCGTTAAAAGAAATTTTTCGACGAGAGCCGAATTTCACAGTGCCATCTTTGAGAGCGAAAAGAGTATGATCTTTGCCTGTAGATACACCATTACCAGCCATAATGACTGTGCCACGTTGACGGACGATAATAGAGCCTTTTTGTGCCCGTTCACCATCAGCTAATTTAGTACCTAAATATTTTGGGTTTGAATCTCTTAAATTTTTCGCGGTTCCGCCAGCTTTTCTATGTGCCATATTGTTTCTATATTATTAAATGTTAAAATTAAATGCATTCGCAGTATAAAGCATTATATGGAAAAAATCAAGCATTTTGTTGAATCTAATACAGGAAAAGATATTTTAACCGTTATTATTATAATTTTGGTGGGTTTAGGGTCATTTGGCTTAGGTAGACTATCTAAAGAGCCCAAAAAGGACGGTCTACGGGTCGAATATGCAGGGGATGGGGCAAATGTCATTAAAGCTATAAATGAGCCAAAAAGTGCTTTAAATCAAAATAATGGAGCATTTTTTGCTTCAAATAAAGGAAGTAAATATTATTCTTTAGGATGTTCTGCTGGTAAAACTATTAAGCAAGAAAACAGAGTTTATTTCGATACTAGGGAAGAGGCCGAAAAGGCAGGATACGCTCTTTCTAGCTCGTGTAGATAAAAGATAGGCGTGTCGCACAATATATGTTTGCGGTATACTATATAATACCGCAAACATAATCTATTATTGTTGAACTTCGAGATTTACGGCCGCTTTATCAAAATCCGTAGGTTGTCCATCACGAATGCGTTCCATATTATTTATAAAACCTTTCCAAAAAATATTTATCCAAACATCGTTCCACAAATAAGAAGCTGGTTTTTTCAAATAGTCATTCCAAACACTTCGAGACCCTCCCCCGACATAGTTTAAATTTTCTTGTCCAGTAGGGCTCTCTACGACACTCTTAATACTAATACTGAAGTAACTGAGTACTAAAATTAAAATAAAACCTAAAATAAGGATTCCCAATATACTTATACCCTTCTGTGCTTTTTTATTAAAATTTTTCATTTGATAAAGCATCATCATGCTGGGCATAAATAATTTTTTTTAAAATACACTTGCGAAGTATGATTTAAACCAATTGAATAAACCAGAGATAGTTATACCAAAAAATTTCATCAACAATAAAGCAACAATAATAACAATTATTAATTGTAAAAATCCACCACTTTGATTTTTTATATTTTTAAACATATCTTAATTTTACCATAGGATATTAATTTTTCAAGCAAGAATTAGGGTTTTTTATAAGGAGGTAAAAAATACATTGGGTCAAGGTAAGCATTGATTGGCGCAATTGGTTGAGTTAAAATTCGTCCTGGACAAGATTTACTAGGCAGACTTTTAACTTGAGCTGCATTTGGAGCATATATTGACACATGAAGATGAGGACCCGTGGAATAGCCCGTATTGCCACTATAAGCCACAACGGTGCTTCTGGTCACCCTATCCCCCACATTTGCTCTAACAAGAGAAAGGTGCCCATAAGCGCTCGAAAGTCCATTGTCATATTGAATAAAAATAAATTTACCAAAAGATACTCCAGGACATTGTGTATCAGTATCTCCAACTCCTGCCACCACACCAGATGCCATAGCTTTCACTGGTGTTCCGACTGGAGCTCTAAAATCCACTCCACCATGGCTTCCAGAGGCATATAATCTTTTCGCATCGATTGTTTTACCAAAGAGTTGCGTTATATATATATAATCAAGTGGCCAAGAAAAAACTCCAGCATTTGGTAATTTAGATGGATCTAAAATATATGTAAGTTGTGATTCATAATCTCGAAGTTCTTTTTCAATTGCATCTTTCTGCGCCAATCTTTCTTTCAAAATCTTTTGGTAATTTGCTTCACTGTTTTTTGTCTGAGTTAGGAGTTTATTTTTTTCTTTAGCATTTTGTTCGACAATTTTTTTTTGATCAGCAAGTTTAGATTTTAAACTGAGCAATTCATTTTTTGCATCAATTGTCTCTTTTCTGGTATCTTCTAACTCTCCTTTTACTTGTTTTAATTCTGTTATTTGTCCACGAATTTTTTCTCGAAGCCTTATTGTATTATCAATATCATTCCAAATTAAAGAAAAATCTTCCGAAGATAATATGCTTTCTACAATACTCTCATTCTCAAATTCATTGGCCTGCTTGATACCTTCTCCAATTGCTTCAATATTATTGGAAATAGAACTTTGTTTAGTGTTTATATCTTTACTTAATCCTGTAATTTTTAAATTAGTTTTTTCTATTTTTTTCCCTGTCACTCCAATATCAGCAACTAATTTTTTACGAGTTAGGTCGAGAGCTTTAATAGAGCCATTCAGAGAACTCTTTTGTTTGGAAAGCTCATCTAATTGAGTCTGATAAGATTTTATTTCCTGTTCTAATTTATCTATGTCACTGTTTTTTTGACTAATTTTAGTCTGCACTTCTTCTGCAGTTTGCGCCAAAATAAAAAACACAGGCAAAAAAACCAGAATAAAAAGAAGAACTATATTAAATTGCTTTTTGTAGACGTGATAAAGTTTCATTTTTACCTATGATAGAAGCAATAATAAAGGGATCTGGGGATTTATCTCTTCCAGAGAGGGCATAACGCACAGGATGTAATAATTCTCCTCTATTTTCTAAGTTGTTGGCAATTTGCATTAAAGCTTGTTTTATATTCTCTACAGTGAAATTATTTTCATTTAATTCTTCTAATGATTTAACTGCAAGCATTAAATTAGTATGAGTTTTTTCTATGGTGGTATTTTTATACAAAAGTTTTTCTTTTTGAATTTCTATTTGCTTAAAAAAGAAATCCAACTCCCCTGCCCCGAGCAATTCTTTCACATCTCCCCACTTTGAAATTCGCTCCAAAATTAAAGGTACAAGTTTTGGATTTCGCATATTTTTCGGTAATAATTCTAAAATTTTATTTTCCACGACATCTATGGGTAACATTTTTATGTGTTCTTTATTAATCCAATTTAATTTATCAACATTAAATACTCCACCACTTTTTTGAATTCTTTCTAAACTAAATTCCTTAAGTAATTCTTCATGTGTAAAAATTTCTTTACCATGACCAGGATTCCATCCAATTAAAGCAACAAAATTTAATATTGCTTCAGGTAAATATCCCATCTCTCTATATTCAAGTGTAGATAAAGCTCCATGTCTTTTAGAGAGCTTACTTTTATCAGGAGAAAGTATAAGTGGAATATGGGCATATTCTGGACGACTCCCACCCAATGCTTCTAAAATTAAAATTTGCCTTGCGGTATTTGAAATATGGTCTTGCCCACGAATAATGTGACTGACTTTCATCAACATATCATCCACAACTACCGCAAAATGATAAAGTGGAGTCTCCAAATCCTTAGCAATTACAAAATCTTTTAATTCACTAGTATCAAATTCTATTTCTCCTAAAACTAAATCATTAAATTTTATTTTTTTATTTGGATTTCTAAATCTTATTACTTCAGCCCTATCACCCTCTTCTTTTATTTCTTCTTTTGAAATATAGATTAAATTTTTATCAAGTAAATCTTGTAAATATTTTTTATATATTTCTGTTCGTTCGCTCTGGCGATAAAATTCATCATAAGGCATAGAAAGCCATTTGAGAGATTCAATGATATTGTCTTCAAACTCTTTTTTAGATCGCTCAATGTCTGTATCTTCTATTCTTAATATAAATTTCCCATCATTTTGTTTAGCATAAAGGTAATTATAAAGAGCAGTTCTAACCGAACCAATATGAAATGGTCCTGTAGGCGATGGGGGCATCCTTGTAACAACTTTTTTGTCCATAATTCTATTTTAACATCTATTAAAAAATAAGAAAATACAAGATTTCTGTACTCTAAATTTTATATTTTGTTATTTTTCGTGACTAAGGGCGATATCCACGATCGCGCGAGCAATTTTCATTGCTGCATCTTTTTTATTAAACTCTTTAGCATTCATAGACATTTCATTCCAAACGTATTCATTTCCTACAATTCGTTCAATCTCCGAAAAGAAAATATTAGCGGTCATATTTGCTTCTTCTATTACCGAACAAGCTCCCACGCGCGCGTAATTAAAAGCATTTTTTCTTTGATGGTCCATATTAGTTTTGGTAATCGGCACCAATATAGATGGTAAATTCCAAGATGCAATTTCAAATAAGGCAGATCCCGCTCGTGACACCACCACCTTGGCTACGCCAGCAGCCATTTTCATTTGTAATGGATTTAAAAAAGGCATAGAAACATACCGAAGTTTATTTGAATTATCAGCGAGCACTACGTCAGCTCTTCTCCTAATGTTTTTAAAATTATTTACACCAGTTTGGTGAATCACTTGATAATTTTCAATAAGTCTAGGCAATGCATCAAGCACAGTATTGTTTATAAGCTCAGCGCCCTGCGAACCACCTAAAATAAAAATAGTCGGTAATCCTGATTCAAATTTAAAAAATTCTAACGCCTCTTTTTGAGATGCGGGATTGGCTATTTGCGAACGAATGGGCTGACCCGTCCAAGCTATATTTTTACTTGGAAAAAATTCTGCCGTTTCTTTAAAGGAAATAGCGATCCTCTTTGCAAAATGACCAGCCCATTTATTAACTCGACCGGGAGAAGAATCGGATTCATGAATAACTACTGGAATATGTAAAATTCTCGCTGCTAAAAGAACAGGAAAAGAAGAATAACCACCTTTGCCGAAAATCACATCAGGATAAATTGAAAATAATTTATATAAAGCATTAATTGTGCCAAAAAATATTTTAAAAAGATCAGTAAAATTTTTAAAAGAAAAATATAAACGCATTTTTCCAGTACTAATTTTTTCAAATAAAAGTCCATTCTCAAAAAGCATTCCTTTATCGTAAGGATCATCAGAAATATAATACATCTTAGCCCCTAAGATATTGTCATGGTCAATTATTTCATTAATCCGTTCAGCTACAGCAATAATTGGATAAAAATGCCCCCCAGTTCCTCCTCCAGCAAAAACTATTTTCATAATTATTTTGTAATTTTATAAATTTTACTAATACTGTCGTTTAAACTTCGATATTTGAAGCACGATACCAGTTGCAATCAAATAAATCATAAGTGAGGTGCCTCCGTGACTCATAAAAACCAGTGGCACACCCGTAAGTGGAAAAACTCCAATATTCGAAGCAATATGCATAAAAGACTGGAGCACTATCAGTATAACAATTCCAGAGACCAATAGTCCACTGAACAAATCTGGAGAATTATTCGCAATTTTTATTCCCCGAAGTAAAAAAAGCAAGTAGAGAATAATCACACTAACTGCCCCCACAAAACCTAATTCTTCACCCACTACAGAAAAAATAGAATCTCCTTGTGGCTCTGGTAAATAGCTAAATTTTTGAACACTTTGCCCAAATCCCCTACCAAAAATTCCCCCTGAACCAAAAGCAATTAATGATTGTTGAATTTGATAAGAAGAACCTCGGGGATCAGAAGATGGATCAAGAAAAGTTTTTACTCTATCTTGTAAATAGGGCTTAAAAAATACTAATATTCCAAGGGCAAGAAGGGCCACCGCCATCAAACTGAGTAAATATCTTATTTTTACACCAGAAATAAAAAGCATTGAAAAACCCGTTATAGAAATTAAAATAAAACTTTTTGTATCTGGTTGTTTAAATAAAATAAGAGCAATGATAGAAAGCATCACCAAAAGAGGTAAAATTCCAAATCGAAAATCTTGTACTTTGTTTTTTGCCCATGAAAGCCAGGCGGCGAAATAAATTATAAAACCAAATTTTAAAAATTCTACAGGTTGAAAAGATATTATGCCCAATTTTATCCATCTTTGTGCTCCCCCATGACTCCAACCTAAATGTGGGACAAATACAGCAGCGGTCAATAAAATAGAAAATAAAAATATATAAAAAGAATATTTTCTCCAAAATTTATAATTTATTTTAAGAGTAAAATACATACCGACGAGGCCGAGTCCAAGACCTAAAACAATTTGACTAAAAAGAACATTATAAAAAGTTGTTGGATTTTTTGCCAAAACACCGAGTGAGGCAGATACAAACATAGCTATTCCAAGTGTGACAAGAATTATAACTATTATTAGAAAAAATTTATCTACTTTTTTTTCCTTCATCTACTTATGATTGCTAAAATTATTCCAATAATAGAAAAAACAACGGACAATACCCAGTAACGCATCGTAATTTTATATGGTGACCAACCAATAACTTCAAAATGATGATGCAGTGGAGATAATCTAAAAATTTTCTTCCCATTTCTTAATTTTTTTGAAAAAATTTGTAAAATTACTGAACCCGAACTTATAACAAGTGGAAAAGCTACAATGGGTAAAATAAAAACAGAATCAGTTAAAAAAGCTAAAGTGGCGAGAGTTATAGTGAGCCCCATAATTCCTGTTTCCCCCATATAAAATCTGGCAGGTGGAATATTAAACCACAAAAACGCCAAAATCGCTCCAGCGATAACTCCCGAAAAAGCTGCTAAATCTATCTGATTGTTAGCAAAAGCAATTGCCGAATATGCGCAAAAAATTGAAGCAAGAACTCCGCCCGAGAGTCCATCTATGCCATCTATCACTCCACCAGAAAATGTAGCCAAAGCCACTAATACAAAAAACGGAATTATCAAAATTCCCAAATACACTTCCCCGCCGAATGGAATATGCAAACTAACCATTCCAAGTTTATAAAAAAACCAAATACCAATCAAAAGAGAAATGAAGGCTATCAGTCCAGCCTTCCATTTGCGCGCCCGACTGTCATCCATGGCAAACGTTCCTGTGCCATAAATTTGAATCAGGTCATCCCAGAGACCGAGAAGCGAACCGATAAGTAAAGTAAAAAATGGAATCAGCGTTTGATTGCGACTTAAAAAATTTAATTTTTCAAGAGTGGGAGTTGGGAAGAAAATTGAAATAAAATAAAAAAGAATCGTTGTCAGAAGAACAGAAAACCAAACAATGATGCCCCCAACTCTCGGTGTGTTAAGCTCGTCTTGTTCATTATGTATTTTCCGAAAATCAACTGCCGTAGTTCCCGCGCTTCTCGAATATTTTTTCCACATTTTGTATTTATAGAAAAAATGTGTAGCCAAAGGGGTAAATAAAAAGCCCAAAAAGAAGGCTAGAGTCGTCGGTATAAAAATTTTAACTAAGTCCAAATACATAGATAGAGTATAACATTTGAGTCTTTTTTAAGAAATAGCTAATATACTTCTTTATTGTAACAACTCTCGCAGTATATAATTTCTGTCCTGTCCGGCGCATAACTTGTTTCAAATTCATTATTACATCCTTCTTTCATACATTTACGATGCCAGAGTTTGTTGGGACCGCGATTTTTAACACGAGCAATATGTCTACATTCGGGGCAATTTCGCGGTATTGGTATATTCATTCTTTTGTAAAAAGAAAATTCATCTACAATAACACGATAATTCTTTTCACAATTTAAACAAACAAAAACTTCTTTTTTAATGTCAAAATCTCTAGGTAAATCTTTTATTCCATCTGGAAAACTTTCCCATTTTATAGTCTCTTTTCCATAAGTTCCACGCTCTGTATCTTCCCACTTAAAACCCCTTTTTAACGCTTCTTCTTTTGTAAGTGGAAATTCATCTATCGCTGAAGATTCATTATATCCGAGTGAAGAAATTTCTTTTGGGAAAAATTCTCCATAAACTCCTTCCCTTTTCATTTTTTCGATAATTTCTCGTTTTAATTTTTCGTATTCTTCTTTTTCATATTGTTTATTTAAAATTGAATAAGATTTTTTAATCATACCAGCACAACCGAAACAATTATTAGAGTCAGGGCAATTTATACAGTAAGTCATAAATTGAGAAGTCCAACACATAGAACTACAAATTATATTAGAAACCTGCTGACCTATATTAAGAGAATTGTACACCAAAGAAGCTGTTCGTCCTGCGGTATTACAATCTACACAATCTTTCGCTTCACGCCATACATGAATAGAATAGGCATTGTCTTCCGCATCATAAGAATGAAAACAACTCTTATTGTTTTTCACATTCACCATATAATTTCCCGTAGAATTCGTGGCATTTGTAATCTCAGTAAATTTTCTAATTTTATTTTTTATAAAATCTGCAAATTCTTTTTTAAAAGCCTCTACCCCTCTATAAGTATCAAGCCTAAAAGATTCTAACTTTTTTTCATATTCATCCTTCGTATACTGCACATTAAAAATATTATACTTTTGTCCTCTTAAATTAATACAACCCAAACAATTCATACATCCACGACAATCTATGAGAAAACTACTATCTAAACAATTATGACATCCCTTACACCACTTTAAATTATTAGAATCATAACAATCATCAACTTCATATGATAATTCCACTTTATTAGTATAAGAACAATCCACTAAATCTTTTGAAAGTTGTATCCAATAACAATTAGTACAATTTTCATTATTAGAACTTTCAATAACCATATAACAATTTTTGCTATCAGCTGTATAATTTAAATATTGAGAATCTATGCTCCTAGTAGCTATAAGTGCTGGTTTGGGTACCTTATCGAAAAGTTCTTTAAATTGTTCAAAAAATGGTTTATTGGGGTCATAAATCATTGCAAAATCAGTTCCATCAAGGTCATCTTTCCACCAACAATCACGACACCATACTGGGAAAGTTTTAACAGGACTCCAAATAGAAATGGTGTCTTTTTTACACAAATCACAAACTCTTTTATATAAAAATCTTTCATTTCGAAAAGTTAAACGAAGTTGTGAGCGACAATCCGGACACATCTTTGGTGGCAATACACCCATCTTCTCATAATAATTAAAGTCATTCGTATCTATAACGAAATCTTTTTTACAATTCTGACAATTTTTTGTTTCGCTTTTCATAAATTTACCATTCTGGTATTCTTGAGAATACCAGAATGCTTTTTAATACACTTCTTGTTGATAACATTTTTCACAATACACTATTTCAGACCTTTCGGGTGCATACGAAGTTTCAAACCCACTTAGACATCGGATGTCCAAGTGGTCAGGATGATTAGTTTTATCACACATACATTTACGATGCCAAACACGAGAAGGAGTGCGGAGTAAAAAACGTTTTTCTAAACGACAAAAGAAACAGCTTCTAGGAACAGGAATTCTCCATTTTTTATAAAAAGAAAACTCGTTTTTAGTAATTTTATAATTTCTTTTACATTGAACACATTCTAATATTTCGTTTAAAATACTGTCCGAAATATCATTAATATTGTCTGAAACTTCTTTAAGTGTAGTTTTCCCTTTTGTCTGCTGTAAATTTTCTTGGAAACGAAGCCCTGAATTTATTATTTCTGTTTTTGTCATGGGGAAAGATAAGTTTGCCATTGTTTCATTATAGGCAAACGGTGAATATTTCATTGGGAAAAACTCACCCCATTCTTTTGTCTTTTTCATATGCTCTATGATTTTTTCTTTTAATTCAAGATATTCTTCTTTTGGATATTGTTTGTTAAAAATAGAATATTCACCATGTTTTAATGCTACGCAACCAAAACAATTATTGGAAGACTGACAAGATTCTGAATAAAGTATATCCATAC
>ERZ1292625.3217-Hain-H41-01um-R1-3217-length-13650-cov-11_pt1 | contig 13650 bp, 12 predicted proteins | sample MGYA00564400_ERZ1292625 | MGnify/ENA primary metagenome ERZ1292625 (study PRJEB36523, sample SAMEA6512639) | groundwater metagenome | collected 2019-01-08 | study: AquaDiva: Metagenomics assemblies of 32 groundwater samples | reverse complement strand
GCGCGAATGGAAACCGTGCCGATAGTGCAATGGCATAAGCTGGCTTGACTGTGAGACGTAAATGTCAAACAGATGCGAAAGCAGAACATAGTGATCCGACGGTACGTGTTAGACGCGGCCGGAGCTCAACTGATAAAAGCTACTCTAGGGATAACAGGCTAGTTCCGCCTAAGAGTCCAAATCGACGGCGGAGTTCGGCACCTCGATAAACATGCCGAATGTCGAGGAAAAAAATCAGCTCATAACGGAGAAAGCCATATGTGAAGTTCACGGGTGTATCAGAGATTGATATACTAATACATATGGTCAACACCGTGGGAAGTTGTGAAAGTAAATATTGGAATATATCGTGGCGTTCCTTTAAAAAGGGAATGTCGCTCACTCCTTTGCAAAGATCTTTTATTATAGGATCGATGCTTGGAGATGGAACAATGAGGATAGGCAAGGGAGCGATCAATGCAAATTTCAAGGTTGATCACTGTCTTGCACAACAAGAGTATGTAAGATGGAAATACGAGATCCTAAAAGATTTCGTACCGACTGAACCACGACTGAGTTACCGAACTACGAAAGACGGAGTTCGGTATAAAAAATCATGGTGGTTTAGAACCATACGACATCCTATTCTTACAGAAATCTACCGAGAGTTTTACACAACCGATACGTATCGGTGCGGGAGAAAAATTGTTCCAGAAAATATTGTTGACTTGCTTGATCCACTCGCGATAGCGGTGTGGATTATGGACGACGGTTCGTACAATAAAGACAAGATCGACATAAGCACGTATTCCTTTACTTTACGAGAGATTGAAATTCTGAAAGAAGCAATGCATAAGAAGTTTTGCATCAAGATGTCTTATTATAATGATAGAGATATCGGATACAGGATGTATTGTAGTAAGTCAGAGACTCAAAAACTTGTAAACCTAATCTACCCTTATATCGTGTCATCAATGCGATATAAGATAGGACTTTCATTGACCCCGTAACGACTGGATCCGAGCACTATTTTTGTAAAAAAGGTGCGAGGTGAAGATGGCATTCTATTGTGTTTGCCATAACACGCTGGTGTCTTGGAGGTGATCCAAAGACAAAGGTATAGTCTACCCCCCTAGTAATAGGGGAATGAAGAAGTGGTCGGCTCAACATATCCTGGGGCTGGAGAAAACATACCTTCTCTCCCGTGTGGAAACGCACGGGTAACGTTGCTTGCCCTTTAAAAGCAACAACACATCTCGATGGCGAGATGTGGAAACAAGCTCAATACGGTGAAGGCTTATTCATGAGACCTTGCGGAGTTTCCCGCAGGTCCCAGGTGCGATATAATTGCACACATGAAGGCTAACGCCGTGGGAAAGATATATGATGAAGTCGATCGTGCGTATCTCGCGGGTCTTATTGACGGCGATGGGGCTATTATGGCCACCATTGAGCGTCATTGCGAGAAAAAGTTCGGTTGGAGAGTTCGGGTGGAAGTGAAGATCACACAGAAAGAAGCAGTTATATTGCGATTTCTGTGTCGGAAGTATCGGGTAGGCAAAGTGAGAGCGAATCGCACAACATTTGATTGGGTGATCCGCGATCAATCGCATATCCGCATGGTACTTGGTCTTATTTCTCCGTATTCTTTGGCTAAGAAAAGGCAGATACAGATAGCGTTGAAGATTCTCAGTATTCGTATTGAGAAGAAAGCGCATTTGGTCTCTGTCGCACGGTTGGCAGATGCATTGTCTCGACATAATGTCCGATCGAAAGATCGGCGAAAGAATTATGCGACAATGATCGAATTATAGATCTCCCCTAACGACTGATCGTTCTGCAATCGGCAGAATGTGAGATATGCGCATGTCCGCCACTGTGGCGGAGGAGCGGTATCACACGGCTTGCACCTACTTCCTCCTTGGCGACAGGGAACGAAACGGTGATGGAATAGTCTGATACTCGTGGTAACGCGAGATAAACAAATAACTGAGGTCCCAAGGGTTTGGCTGTTCGCCAATTAAAATGTTACGTGAGCTGGGTTCAGACCGTGAAGGAGTTGACCGTTTTTATACGGCGCGACTCTTCCACAGTCTGAATCCCAGGAAGAAGACATCAAATATTTTCGTTTTTGAAAAAGAAGGAAGGAGAGAATCATATCACGGCGGTCGCTTGCAGTAATGCAAGATGATCAAGTTAACTTATATCGGTGGAACCCTTATGAAAGGGCAATACCGAGGGAAGAGTATGAGTCTAGTGAAGAGGAGAAATCCTCAAGTATCTTGATGTGGACGTTCGTCCAACCATCACAACAAATCATCGCCAATGCTGACGATGAGGAAGTGGTGTACGATCCACATCAAGATGGGGCAAGGAAATTTTCTTGCCTCCTCTTCACTAGATTTATATTCACCCGTAGAGACTAAACGTTAACACTCCACAATATGTGGAATAAGTTATAGTCCAATGCACCTAGTAATGGGTGAGAACATGCGTGAGACAGGTTGGTCTCCTATCTGCTGCAGGCGTTGATTTTTGAGGAGATTTGACTTTAGTAAAATTTGCTACTTCACGGAGAAATCTGTGATGACAACATGGCTAATAACGGTGGAATCTTATACACTTCTGGTTCGTTGATAGCCACCATCGCACCGGTCCAAGGCGTGGTGGTACAATAGCTCTATGAGCTTGAGGACCAGAAACAAGGTAAGACAATACCGTGGGAAGTCGATCTAACAAAATAGACTTAGCGTATATCGCTGGGTTTCTTGATGGAGATGGAAGTCTTATGCTTCAAATAAAGAAGCGTAAGGACGGCAAGGCGAAAGTTCGCTTCATGGCCACAATCTGTTTCTATCAAGATACTCGGCATGAGAAAGAATTGCATTGGATCCAGGAAGTTTTTGGCATCGGCTATTTTTCCAAAAGGAACGATGGCATGTCCGAATTACGGATCAATGGGTATGAGTCGGTGAGAGATATTATCACATCGCTCATACCCTATATAAAGTTCAAACGGCACCAGGCCAAGGCACTTTATGTAGCAACAAACATTCTTTCCAAAACAAAATATGCGAAATTAAGTCGGAAACAGCTCGAAGTTTTGGTCAATTGCATCTTGGAAATACAGAGTGAAAACTATGTAACCAGGAGAAAAAAGACAAAGCAAGAGCTGCATACATTGTTAGGTTTGACCCCGTAACGACTGAGTGGAGACCCGCATTGTCTGCGGAGGTACACGAGACTTACATATTTCCGGAAGGCCTACGCGATAGCGCGGAAGCAGGGATATGTCTGTAATACGCCATCCCCTCACTCGCCGTATTGGCGAGAAGGGTGAAGATATAGTCTGCGCTCCTAGTGATAGGGGAATGAAGCGACGAGAGGACCGAGTTGAACTGACCTCTGGTCTACCTGCTGTCACGCCCGTGGCAACGCAGGGTAGCTATGTCGGGAAGGGATAACTTCTGAAAGCATCTAAGAAGGAAACCCACTCCAAGATCAGAAATCATTATGAGGCCCGTAGAAGACTACTACGTTGATAGGTTCTAAGTGTACGCACAGCGATGTGTTGAGCTGAGGAATACTAATTCGCCCATTCTTATTAGGAAAATTTGTAAATCACAATTATTGCTGGTTTCTTCGAAATATAGAAAATACCTTTCACACGCAGAACAATTGAAGATTTTAGTCTGGTGGTATGTCGCAGGGGTCACACCTGGTCTCATTCCGCACCCAGAAGTTAAGCCCTGTCGAGGCGATGATACCTCTCCGGAGGGAAAGTAGCTAGCCGCCAGGCTAAAGCAGTCAATTGTTCTCAGCAGAAATACCGCTCCCAAAGGGGCGTTTTGTTCGTTGTCTTAGAGGGAGATGTGTGGGAAAATAGAAGGGTAATTTAACGTATTCAATGAACACTACACACTACACACATCACGAATCGCCTGCGCTTGGCCACGAAATGCGGCCAGTCATGCCTTCTTTTGGCAAACTCCTCGAACGCACCTGGAATTTCTTCACCGAACATTCAAAGATCCTCGCTCTCATTGGTCTGCCGGTTTTCATTGCTTCTGTGCTCAGTTTCTTGCCATTCATGGCGAATAAGGCGATCCCAGATCTTCTCCCTGCCGTTTCTGCTTTGAATGGTGCCGTTGGTCTAGTGCTAAAGCTGGTGTATGTTGCTTTGAGCTTGTTGTGGCCGCTCGCGCTGGTCCGTACGATCGTCTCGCATAGGCATGCCAAGAGCATCACTATGGAATCGGCTTACGAGCCTGGCTGGGAACTACTCGGGCAATATGCGATCGCACTTATTCTCACGACGCTCATCTCTTGCCTCGCTTCACTCATTTTCGTCATTCCAGGTATTTATTTGCAAGTCGCCTTTTCATTCGTCCTCTTCGTGTTGGTGGCGGAAGGGAAGCGAGGTGCACAGGTACTCACTACGAGTTGGTATCGAGTGAAGGGCTATTGGTGGCCGGTATTTGGCCGATTGGTGGGCTTCGGTATCATTGTCGTCGCTGTGTTGGCGATTCTTTCCGCAGTTCTCGCGCCACTCGTCTCACTCCTCTTTGCGTTCGCGCATATTTCTGTGAATCTCTACCATCTCGGAAACTTGGTTGGTCAGGCGGTCCAAATGTTTGTGGTAATGCCACTCTTTTATATCTTCCTTTCCGAGCTGTATTATTCGCTCCACTCGATCAATGGCAAGGAATTAAGTATCTCTGAACACCGAAATTCCGTAAATATCCTTGCAGGCATTGCGCTTGTTGGCGTTCTCGCGGCGGTCTTTTGGGCGTACTTTTTTACCGCAGTATTGGCACCCGTACTTTCAAAGCCACACATGTATCGTGGTGGTATGATGGGCAATTACGAATATCGAAACGAATTACACATCCGTCCTTACTAGCTATCTATTACCCCTTCGCCAATGTTGTCCTGGAGCGCCAAACGAAAAACTCTCTACACTCTGGCTTTCGTGGCGGCTGTATTGCTGTTCATTGCCGCCCCTACCACTTACATACTGTATCGTCCGCCGACTTGTACCGACGGTAAGATGAATCAGGCCGAACAAGGTGTTGACTGTGGTGGGCCATGCGTGAATCTCTGTCAAGAGAAGGAGCTTGACCCCATCGTACTCTGGCAACGTTCATTCGAGGTTGGTCCTGGGGCCTACAATGTTATTGCGTATGTGCAGAACCCGAACCTCGGTTCCGCCGCTATCCAAGTCCCATATATCTTCCGGCTATACAACTCCGAACATGTGCTGATTAGCGAACGTACTGGCAAGGTGAATTTGCCGCCCAATAAGTCGCTCCCAGTGTTTGAGGCAAACGTACCATCTGGCAAGCAGATTCCTGCGCGGGTATCTTTCGAATTCCGCACGAAGCCATACTGGGTTCGCCAGCAAAGCGTCTTTCCGGATGTGCGGATAAACAACATTGTGCTTTCACGCGAAGATTCTAGGCCACTACTCAATGCTGAGGTTACAAACAAAGAGCTTATCGCCTATGATCGTGTACCCGTCGTGGCCATTCTGTACGATGTTGATGGTAACGCGGTAGCGGCCTCTCGTACGATTTTAGACTCGCTCGAAGGTCAATCTAGCCAACCTGTCGTCTTTACTTGGCCGAAGCCGTTCGGTGTGCAGATCTCTGAAAAGGAAATTGTACCTATCTTGATGCAGGCCGATCGGTAAGATGTTACCGGTATGACAGAACAGGTGAGGAAAATCGCAGAAGAAGGAATGAAAGGAATTGATTGGATCCTCTTTCTTGCCCTTATTCCCATTCTCGCTGCTGGTCTAGTGACGATGAATTCATTCACGGGCAACGAGGTCTTCTTCGATCGGCAGCTTATCTGGATCGGACTTTCAGTTGTGGTGTTCTTTTCCTTTAGTTTTGTCGATTTTCGTTTTCTGCGCCGTACCGGTGTGGTGGTGTTGATCTATGGCCTCGCCGCCTTTCTCCTGCTCATTCTTTTTACTCTTGGACATACCGCCAAAGGCGCAGAGAGCTGGTTCAGTCTCGGATATTTTGCAATCCAGCCTTCAGATCCTGCCAAGTTGGCGTTGGTTATTTTATTGGCAAAATATTTCAGCCGTAGACATGTCGAGATTGCATATTTCAAACATATTTTTATTTCTGGTTTCTACGCGCTTGTCCTGTTTTTGTTGATATTGGTGGAGCCAGACTTCGGAAGCTCGATGATCATCTTCTGTATCTGGCTCGGCATGGTGCTGGTGTCGGGTATTTCGAAGAAACATTTACTTACCGTATTTGCCGTCGGACTGGTGGCATTTTCTGGTCTGTGGTTCTATGCGTTTAAGCCGTATCAAAAGGCCCGCATTATGAACTTCATTCATCCATTGACGAACATTTCTGGTAGTGGATACAATGCATACCAATCAACGATCGCCATTGGGTCTGGAGGTTTGTTGGGTAAGGGGGTGGGATATGGCACGCAATCTCGCCTGCACTTCTTGCCGGAACATCAAACAGACTTCATCTTTGCGGCCTTTGCGGAGGAGTGGGGGTTTGTCGGGGTTCTCATCCTGTTCTTCCTGTTTGGCGTGGTGATTTGGCGCATTCTACTGAATGCTATGCATGGCGTGTCGAATTTCGAGATCTTGTACGGAACAGGCTTGGCGATCTATATCATGGCACACCTGCTGATCAATGTGGGAATGAATATGGGTATTTTGCCAGTGACGGGTCTAGTGGCACCTTTTATGAGCTATGGTGGTTCGCATTTGCTCACGGAGTTTGCTGGTCTCGGTATCTTAATGGGGATGCGTCGCTATCGTCGTGCTGCCCACAAAGAGCTGATGAAAAACGAATTTTTAGGGATCTAGTCGTGACCTCTCATCTAGGTCTGTCTAGGAGAGGTAGATTTTTTCAGTTTTTTCAATCATTCGCTGGACAGAGAAATCTTCAGCAATCTTTTGTTGTAGGGCTTTGCCGAGCGCATTTCGCTTTGCCGTGTCGGCGAGAAGAATAGAAATGGCCTCGGATAATTCTTTTTTGTTGCCAGACCGGACGAGGATGCCGGTCTCTAGCTGGTCGATGATCTCGGAAATACCACCGACTTTCGAGGCGATCACTGGTAGGTGTGCGTCGCCCGCCTCAAGGAGGACGTATGGCAAGGCCTCGGTTGTTGAGGTGAGGGTAAAAATATCGAGGGCACTGAGATATTCTGCCGCATTTGGGATGTTGCCGAGGAGCAGCGCGACGCGTTCGAGTCCGCTATTTTTGATAATCGCCTCGAGCGCGTCGCGCTGCCCGCCCTCACCGATAATCACCACGACAAAGTGGGGAATTCCAACATGATTTTTCAGCTGTGCGACAGTGTGCAGCAGATGCGTGAGTCCCTTGTTTGGGTGGAGCTCAGAAATGGTCCCGATCCAAATCGTCTTGTCACGACTTCGCTCGGTTGCCACTTCGTGCAGCCGTTCGCTCGCAGTCTTTAGGCTGGGAAACCGCTCACAGAGCAGTCGCCGTGCTTCGGTCTTGCTGTATCGGACGATTGGGCTGAGGCCGTTATGGATCACTTCGACACGGCCGGCGATGAGAGGGAGGTACGAGATATCGTCAGCTGTTTTCTGTGATACGGCGATCGTCTTTGTGCAGAGGAGTACGGTCACCCAATGGAGAAAGAGGATGGCGGTACGGCTTAGTCGAGGTCGTTCTTCGTTGAAGGCCCAGCCATGAGCAGTGAAAATGATCTTTTTCACGCCAGCAACACGACAAGCGAGCGCCCCAAGGCCGCCGATTTTCGAACTATTTAAATGCACAACATCTGGCTTCTCCAGACGGATCATTTTTACGAGGTCAAAAAAAGTTCGCACTTCTTTTACCAGGCTGATATCGCGTTGCAGGAAGGGGAGGCTGATTGTCCGCACACTTCGTGCTTCGAGTGCTGTTTTGAGGGGGCCGTTGCCACCCAAACCGACCAACACGTCATACTTGGTTGAGTAGTGGCTGGCTAGGTCGAAGACGTACCGCTGAGCGCCACCCCAACTCGACTTGGTGATCAAAAACAAGATTTTGAGCCGTTTTTGGGCTGTTTCCGACATATGCCTCTATTTTACCCTAAATCTTCATTTTTTGCCCGTTTTGGGGTATGATGCCCCTATGCGAATTTCATCAAAAATAGGGCGTATTTTGCTCTTTCTGGGCGATATTGTCGTCCTTTTCGTGTCTTTGGCACTTGCTTTAGCAATCCGGTATCAGGGTATACCGGATGCTATTGTCTGGATCCCTCACGCCCAGGCATTTGGCCTCTTAATGATTGTCTGGCTTGCCGTCTTCTATATCGGTGGGATGTATGAAAAACAGACCATCAATATTCGTCGTTCGGCGCCTCTGATCATTCTCAATACACAGATTGTGAACAGTATCATCAGTGTGCTATTTTTCTATTTCATTCCGTACTTCGGGATTACGCCAAAAACGAATCTATTTATTTACCTCGGTATCTCGCTCGCCCTGCTGCTTTTGTGGCGGGTATATGGCTACGGTTTTTTCCAAACCAAGAAGCGACGTGAGGCAGTATTGGTGGCGAGCAGCAAAGATGCGCATGAGTTGTATCAAGAAGTGAACGGCAACCCTCGTTACGGTATCGTATTTACCGAAATGATTGACCTGAACGGCGTGAATCCGCGTACTCTTGAAGATCGCCTTGCGCCGTATGTTGCGGGAGGGAAGGTGATTGTTTTGGAGATGGCGCATCCGCTCGCCGAAGGTATTTTGCCACGTGTATATGAGTCGGTATTTACCGGCGTGTCGTGTATCGATATTAGTTCGGTATATGAAGATGTGTTTGACCGGATCCCAGTGTCTTCGCTCACACATGAGTGGTTTGTACAGTATGCCTCGATGAGAAAGGCTGGGTATGATGCCGTAAAGCGCTTGATGGATGTAGTGATGTCACTGATACTCGGTCTCGTCTCTCTCGTGTTATACCCATTCGTGTATCTTGCGGTCTTACTCGATGATCATGGTCCACTTTTCATTACCCAAGGTCGCATTGGTCAGGGTGGTAAAATGATCAAGATTCACAAATTCCGCACGATGACTGGGGACGATGGTGGGGATGAGGGGCGACAGAAAGACAATCATCTCACTCGCATCGGTTCCTTCCTTCGTCGCACCCGCATCGACGAGCTCCCACAGCTCTGGAATGTGCTCATGGGCGATATGTCGATGATCGGCCCTCGACCGGAGCTGCCTCCATATGTCGTGTTGTATGAAAAAGAGATTCCGTACTATCGTGTCCGTCACCTGATCAAACCAGGTCTTTCCGGCTGGGCCCAGATGTATCACAAAAACCCGCCAAAGGGCGCCGTGGACACCAATGAAACCGCGAACAAATTGTCGTATGACCTCTATTACATCAAACACCGCTCATTGTGGCTTGATATACAGATTGCTCTGAAGACACTCAAGATTTTTGCCTCCCGCAGTGGCCGGTAAGTTGCTTTTGGCCTGCTTTGGCATATAATGCGCCGTATGACAAAACACCGATCGATCGCCGTCATTTTGCTGGCTCTGAGCATTTTGGGCGGATATTTCATTTATTCATCAGAGGTAAAAAAGAGCGACTTTGCATTTAAGCTTGGCTTGGACCTCAGTGGCGGTACACACTTGGTGTACAAGGCCGATACGTCGGACATCGCTGATGGCGATGTGCAGGCAAGCATGTCTTCGTTGCGAGATGTGATCGAGCGCCGCGTGAATTTGTTCGGCGTGTCGGAGCCTGTGGTGCAGGTAGAGGAAGGTGGGGTAGTGGGCGGTGGTGGACACAAGCTGATCGTGGAGCTTCCTGGTGTCACCGATGTGAACAAGGCCGTGGCCCTCATTGGGAAGACTCCTGTCTTGGAGTTTAAGTTGGTCAATGAAGCGGCACTCACTGATTTGCAGGCTCAGATACAGGCGCTTGGACCAGATGGTAAGCCGATCGATATTTCGACCGCTCCAGCAAGCAAGGGTGAGCCTTTCATCAGTACCGGTCTCACTGGACGTCTATTGGATCGGGCTGAGCTTGAATTTGATCAGCGTACCGGCGAGCCACAGGTGAGTGTACAGTTTAATACTGAGGGCAGCGAGCTCTTTGCAAAGATCACCAAGGAAAATGTCGGCAAGCGCATCGCGATCTTCCTCGATGGCACCGTTATTTCGAGTCCTGTGGTGCGAGAAGAGATCTCCGGCGGCAAAGCGCAGATTTCCGGTGGGAGTATGACATCGAAAGAAGCGCAGTCTATTGTGCGCGATTTGAATTACGGCGCGTTGCCAGTACCGATCACTCTCGAGGGTACGCAGAAGATCGGTGCTTCGCTTGGTGCTTCAGCGCTTCACGCGAGCGTACAGTCGGGTATTTGGGCCTTTGCTTTCATTGCTTTGTTCCTGATCCTTTGGTACCGATTGCCAGGCCTGCTCGCTTCGGTGTCGTTGGCGATCTACGTGGTGATCATGTTGCTGTTGTTTCAGGCGATTCCGGTAGTGCTCACTTCTGCTGGGTTGGCCGGATTCATCTTGTCTGTGGGTATGGCGGTGGATGCGAACATTCTCATCTTCGAGCGCATGAAGGAGGAATTCAAGCGCGGGCGAGACATTCATTCAGGCATCTTCGAAGGTTTCGCCCGCGCTTGGTTCTCCATCCGCGACGGCAATCTCTCGAGCCTCATCACCGCGGCTATTCTCTTCTGGCTTTCGAGCACGCCGCTCGTGAAGGGCTTCGCCCTCATCTTCGGCCTCGGCGTGCTCGTCAGCATGTTTACCGCGATCACGGTGTCCAGAACCTTCCTGTTGGCAGTCGCACCAAAGTCGCACGGCAAGGTCTCGACCTTCTTATTCAATAACGGATTCAAAAACTAACATGTTCGTCGTACTTTACCGAAAATGGTTCTATGCAGTATCGGCGCTCCTCGTAGTCGCCTCGCTTGCCTCAGTGGCCGTGTGGGGTCTACAGTACGGGATTGATTTTGCTGGCGGCTCGCTCATCGAATTGGAATATGCGAGCGCGCGACCAACAGTCGAGATGGTGCAGAAACAGATTGCAGCTACTGATGTCGGTGCTTTCTCAGCTCGAGAATCCGGCGACAAAGGTTTTATTATCCGTACCAAGCACCTCACTCAGGAGCAGCATGATGCTGTTATCAGCGCTCTTTCAAAGGATGCCGCAGGGAAGGTGACCGGCGCTGATGAGAAGCGGTTTGACTCTGTCGGCCCACTCCTTGGCCAGGAGGCCGCTCGCAAGGCACTCGTTTCCCTCGCTTTGGTGATCCTCGCAATCGTACTTTTCATCACCTACGCGTTCCGCCAGGTGTCTGAGCCGGTGTCTTCTTGGAAGTACGGCCTCATCGCGATCATCGCGCTTGTGCACGATGTCATCATCCCGACTGGCGCCTTCGCTATCCTCGGCCACTTCCAAGGCTTTGAGATCGATACGCTCTTTATCACCGCTTTGCTCGTGATCCTTGGCTTCTCGATCCACGACACCATTGTGGTGTTCGACCGTGTGCGTGAAAATCTCAAACACCGATCTTCTGGCGAGGCTTTTGAGCACATCGTGGGGAAGAGTATCAGTCAAACTTTCGTGCGCTCGATTAACACTTCGATGACCGTGCTCATCTCGCTTGTGATCATGTATTTTGTTGGCAGCGAAGCCACTCGGCACTTCGTGGTGGCGCTGCTTGTTGGTATCACGGCAGGTACGTATTCATCGATTTTCCTAGGTTCGCCGTTGCTCGTGACCTTCCAGAAGTTGCAGGAGAAGAAAAGCAGATAGCCCCAGATACGAAAAAAGCACCATTTCTCAGAGCACGCCGTAAATCCTTGCTAGGATTTCGGCTCCTCTCGGCACCGTCCGTGCCTGCGAGAGGCTCCTCGAAAGTGGTGCTTTTTTCGTATCTGGGGCTAGTAGCTTGACAAGACACCAGTTATTTGTTATATAGGTAAGAGCTGCTCTTCAACAACGAAGGCGGTCGTACTGCGTCAATTCCCTAATACTTATACAGGGTTGGCCTTTACCAACGCAAAAACCACAAACAAACGAAAGGTAGGATAGGAACATGAAGGAAAGTCTCAAGTTGACAAGCGCCGCCCTCGACGTATTCACAGACGCGGGTGGCGTAGAACGTTTCGTCCTGCGAGGAGTGCTCGGGCTTGAAGGCCTGGACGTCTTGCGGACCGACAAGTATCAGCGCGAGGTGCTCTCTCGCTCCAAGATCAATGCACTCGCCAGGGCCCTTGAGTCCTCGAGTGTTCCGGACATTGAGATCGGCATGCGAGGCGAGAAGCATCGTGTGCACAGTGCCAATCAGCCCGATGAGGCCTGGTATATGCAGGACGACCTCTTCATCATTGATGGTCTCCAGCGAGTCACTGCTGCCAAGCAGCTTCGTCTGCAGAAGCCTGACCTCAAGTTCCGGCTCGGAGCCGCGATCCACTTCAACACCAACTTTGACTGGGAGCGGGCGCGTTTCCGTAACCTCAATCTGGAGCGAGCGAAGATCTCGACAAATCTCGTCCTTCGCAACCTCGAGACTGATCAGCCCGCGATCGAGATGTTCATCAAGTTGTGCAAAGATCAGGGGTTCGTCCTCGTCGATCGCGTTCAGTGGAATCAGCGTCAAGCCAGGAGCGAACTGATCTCCGCCCTGACCCTCTGCAAAGTGACAGGCATCCTCCACTCTCGTTTCGGCCCTGGCCGAGGCAATCAGTGCGAGGAGTTGGCCGCGTCTCTCACCAAGACCATGGGGGTCGTCGGCCGCACGACGATGCGGGACAACGTAAAGACGTTCTTCGAGCTCATCGACGAGTGCTACGGCGTGCGCCGGATCACTTTCGCCGACGGAGCCACGTTCTTGAAGACGACGTTTCTCGTCACCCTCGCCGATGTTCTCACTCACCACAAGGACTTCTGGCGCGGTAGCCGTCTCTTCGTCGAGAAAGACCTCCGGGTCAAGCTCTCGAAGTTCCCGATCATGTCCGACCCTCAAGTGATTCAGCTCGCCAGCTCGGGCGGGGCATCCGGACAGATCCTGTTCCAAATCCTCGTCAATCACATCAATAGCGGTAAGCGCAGTAAGCGGCTCACCCTTGATGTCACCGGCAATGAGTTCATGCCGCTCCAACTGGGAAAGGATGCCCCTAAGGAGACCGCCTCGACCGAAGCGGTAGCGGCTTAATCCCCGCAAGCCGTAGTCTCACAACCCTCTCCGCGCCTCGTGCGGAGAGGGTTCTTTTTTTATTGGGAAAAGCCAATAATTCGATTAATTATGGCCTGGTGCAAAAGAAAGGGGCGAATAGCCCCTTTTTGCTTGACTCCTTATAAGGCCTATGTATAATAGTCCCTACGCCTCTAAAAGGGCGTTGTTATTTGAAAATCAAATTGAAGTAAAGAACGTAGATGCATTGCTTCTTCGGAAGCGGTGCAAATATGTGCAAGTCAAAGTATATTCTTTTGACAATGATTCAAGTTTTTCCTGTTTTATTAAAAACAGTAAGTATATAGGATTTACCTTTTTGAAAAGCACAAAAAGGGACAAGTAAAGAGAGGACAAAGCATTTTTTGTTTTGTTCCGTTCGGTTCAAAATGGCGCAAGCCATTTTGAATTAATTACAAGAGTTTGATCCTAGCTCAGGATGAACGCTGGCGGCGTGGATAAGGCATGCA
>ERZ1292625.3215-Hain-H41-01um-R1-3215-length-13652-cov-15_pt1 | contig 13652 bp, 13 predicted proteins | sample MGYA00564400_ERZ1292625 | MGnify/ENA primary metagenome ERZ1292625 (study PRJEB36523, sample SAMEA6512639) | groundwater metagenome | collected 2019-01-08 | study: AquaDiva: Metagenomics assemblies of 32 groundwater samples | reverse complement strand
TCTATCAGACATTGAGTTGAACTACTACTTTTTTTTGATGGTTTATTTTCATTGTTTGTATAAGTAGTATATATTTAAAAATAATGGATTTGTAATGACCCGAATCGAAAAATATCAATTAGGCCTTCTTTACCTGGTTCACTTACTCGTTAGCGCTGATGGTGTGGTAGACGAGAACGAGAAAAAGGCTATTATTAAAGTAAAGGAAAAAGAAAATATTTCGGATTTGATTTTAAATGAGTTTGAAAAGCGAATAGCTTCCAAAAAAGAACGCGAAATTTATCAAGATGGAATTGCCCTGATCAATCGTTGTACAGACGAAGAGAAAATCAATGCATTCGTTCACCTTTACAAGTTGAGTGAAGTGGATGGTCGGGTACACGTGAAAGAAGTCAGGTTGCTCTTATATTCTATTAAACTGGCTGGAATTGAGTTCAATGATGTTGTGGCCCGCGCTGCCCAGGTGAAGTCGTACTAAAATTAAGTTAGTATTCATGGTAACCTGCCATTAGACTGTAATGGCTATTCTCACAAACAATCAGGACTTGTTAGGTAATTAGAGTTGGGCTTAAGTACTTTTGCCGGCATGGCAGGGGAATTCTATCAAAACTTCAAGCTGGGAATAGTAGGGGGAGGGCAGCTCGGTCGAATGCTCATTCAATCGGGCATTGATCTTAACATTAATTTTTCTGTTCTGGATCCAGATCCAGAAGCGCCTTGCAAATCATTAGCAGAATTTACCCATGGAAAGCTAACGGATTATGAGACGGTGTTGGCATTTGGGCAGTCATGCGATCTGATTACAATAGAAATTGAAAATGTAAACACCAATGCCCTTCGGGAGTTGGTTAAGCTTGGCAAAAAAGTATTCCCCCAGCCTGACCTGGTTGAATTAATACAGGATAAACGGACACAAAAGGAATTTTTTATTGCACATGATATTCCCACGGCCGAATTTATATTAACTAAAAACAAGGAGGAGATAATACGGCATAAGGCATATTTGCCGGCCGTGAATAAATTGGCCAAAGCGGGGTATGATGGCAGAGGAGTTCAGATACTTCAAACAGAGAAAGATTTCGACAAAGCATTTGATGCTGCCGGCCTACTGGAAAAGGTTATTGATTTTGCAAAGGAAATTTCTGTTATCGTGGCCCGCAACGAACGTGGCGAAATTTGTTCATACCCGGCTGTGGAAATGATTTTTCATCCTACTCACAATTTAGTAGAGTACCTTTTCGCACCTGCTGATATTGGTGAAACCGTTGCCAGGCAGGCGGACGATATAGCAAGAAAATTGGCTGATAAAATTCAGATTGTAGGTCTTCTTGCGGTAGAGATGTTTGTGACCAGGCAAGGCGAAGTGTTAGTAAACGAAATTGCCCCCCGGCCACACAATAGCGGACATCAAACCATCGAAGCAAATGTAACATCCCAATACGAACAACACCTGAGGGCTATTCTTAATTTACCTTTTGGGGATACCGCCATTGTACTTCCCAGCGCAATGGTTAACCTGCTGGGTGAAGACGGTTATTCCGGGAAAGCCCGATACCAAGGTCTTGAAAAAGTACTCGCTGTGGAGGGAGTGCATGTTCATTTGTACGGGAAAAAGATGACCAAACCGTTTCGAAAAATGGGACATGTAACAATTGTGGATGCTGATGTGGAAAGTCTGAAGAAGAAAGTGAACTTTGTGAAAGAGCACTTAAAAGTAATCACATGAGCAAACCTGTTGTTGGTATTATCATGGGCAGTCAATCGGATCTGCAAATCATGAAAGAAGCAGCCGAATTTTTGGCCGATTTAAAAATCCCGCACGAGCTCACAGTAGTCTCGGCACATCGCACACCACAGCGGATGGTTGAGTATGCCACACTTGCCAGAAAACGTGGGCTTAAAGTGATCATTGCCGGAGCAGGAGGGGCAGCCCATTTACCTGGCATGGTAGCTTCCATGACTTCTTTGCCGGTCGTAGGAGTGCCCATCAAATCCACAAACTCGCTAGATGGCTGGGATTCTGTGTTATCTATTTTACAAATGCCAGGAGGAGTGCCAGTAGCTACCGTTGCATTGAATGGAGCGAAAAACGCAGGTATATTGGCTGCCCAGATTTTGGGATCCTCTGATAAGGTTATAGCCAAGAAACTAGATCATTATAAAGCAGGATTGAAAAAAAAAGTTGAAGAATCTGTACGAAATATTGCACGGAATGGCTGGAAATCGGCAGTTCGAAAGTAAAATGAACCAGGTGTTTTAAATCATCCTTAAAAAAACATAACTTCTGACATCAATACCAATCCAAAAATTGTATGAAGCCTGCAGAGAAAGGATGGCTAAAAGAATATCTTGAGTTCCGCAAAGAGCTGTTGACCGATCTCGCTTCCCATAAGCATAAGTCATCGCATCCCGAGCATTCCTTATACCGCATTGTTCAGCCTACCGGGTTAATGTATGGTCAGTCAATTGATGTGCTTGAGCATCCTGATTCAGAAAATTGGGACCAAAAAGACCGGATGAAGATTTTGCTTGCCGAGAGTCTTATTAGCAGTTCGTTGCTCTTTCATGAGAAGTCGATCAAAAACCCGGATGAACTTTCTGGTGTCATCATGAAAGCCGTGGAGAGTATCGGGAATTTCTATAATATTTTTCCAGAGCTGGCAACCCCTACCAAGACATTATTTGGTAAGAAGAAGACTTCTTTGGAACTGGCGGAGAAAATTCTGGAAAAAAGGATTGAGCACACAAACGCGTACAGCGGAAATTTCTGGTCGCAGTTTTTTCACAACAGCCTGCTGTTTCTTGACATTTTTATTTATGGACAGTGGATTCATACGAACACAGATCGTATCGTTTCGGATTTCTTCAAATACGAACGGGAGGAACTCCGCTTTTCGGTAGTAAAGGTAATGGCAGCAGCAGCTCATGCCAATAGCACAATTGAATTCGAGGAAAGAAGATTACTTGAACACTTTTTGCAGGGGGCAGGACTTACTGCGCAAAAGAAAAAGGAGGCCTTCATCATTTTTGAAAAAGGAATTGAACTTGAAGAGATCAACTTACCAACCAATAACTCATGGATACTAAAGAAATACTTTCTGGAGTTGGCAATTCTCACGATATGGTCAGACAAACGCGTAGAAGAAATTGAACTGAGTTTTTTGAAGAGATTTTGTACCTACCTTGAATTTTCAGAGGATGATCTCGAAAACAGCATGATAGCTATTGAGGGATTTGTTTTGGAGCACTGGGACCAGCTGAATTCTCTGCAGAACAAAAAGGATTACAACCAGGTAAGTGAGCAATTTATTGGCCGCATGTCGCGGATAACCCATAAGAATAAGAACCGACTTGTCAAAGAAGTGCAGGAAAGCGAGGAACTGATGGTATTGTTGAGAAAAGCGAAGTCGAATGAATTATCCGAAGATGAAAAGAGTCACATGCAAGAACTTCTCATTATCATCCTTAAAACTATTCCCACATTTGTGATTGTTTCTTTACCTCAACGGTTTTTAACGCTACCGATATTATTGAAAATACTTCCGAAGAACTTTTTTACGGACAGCCTTAGCGATTAAATAATTTCTCCTGATTTCTCTGTCTTTTTCGGAACAATGATAGAGAAAATAATAGATAAGGTAAGGGTTAGGATGATGACTGTAAAGGATAATCCAATATGTATTTCGATATCAAAAATTTCGAGTAGCATTTTTGCTCCAATAAAGAACAAGATGATAGAAAGTCCCTTTTGCAGCAAGTAAAATTTATCGATAACTCCCGCCAGTAAGAAGAACATGGCACGCAAACCCAGCACGGCAAAAATATTAGATGTGTAAATAATAAACTCATCCTGGGTAATGGCAAAGGCTGCGGGTATCGAGTCAACCGCGAAAATTAAATCAGTAGTTTCAATTAGGATAATGATCAGGAAAAGAGTGGTGAACTTCAAACCATTTCCCACTTTTACTATAAACTTACCACCCATGTCATCGGTGGTTAGTGGTAGATATTTGCGGCAAATTTTCAGAACCGGATTCCCTTCCGGATCAATTTTTCCTTCGCCATCTTCAAAATAAATTTTAATGCCAGAGTAAATCAGAAACACCCCAAAAATGTATAAGATCCAATGGAACTGGGCAATGAGAAGGGCTCCAACAAAAATGAAGATTCCCCTGAAGATGACGGCACCCAATATTCCCCAGAAGAGAATCTTGTGGTAATATTCTTCTTTAACAGAAAAATACTTCAGGATCAACATAATCACGAAAATATTGTCAATCGAAAGTGCCTTTTCAGTCAAATAGGCCGAGAAATATTCCAGAGCTGCATCGGTTCCCCGCTCAACAAATACGTAAATCAAAATTCCAAAAATAGTGCTAACAAGAACCCAAAAGATGGATTGATAAAGGGCCGATCTGGTAGTGACTTTATGGGCTGATTTATTAAATAAACCCAAATCAACGAGAAGGAAAACAATAATGACTACCGCAAAAACACCAAATAGTATCGTCTCACTTTGGCTATTATTTCTAAACAGGGAGAATAGAAGCATTGATTTTTATCAGTGTTTGATATTCAAAAGAGGTGATTATCGCCCTACCGTGAGAGTGGTAATCACCTCTAATTTTTGGGTTAAAGCTACAAATATAATTTTAACCCAAAAACTTGATTGGCGGTTAATACAAGCAATTAATCAAAAGGAACCCCGTGCATCCTACTTATTGTATGGAAGCCAGTTTAAGCTGACTACGTACGTGGAGGTTGAGTTTAGTCGTTGAAACGTTATGGTTACCCAAGCCGTTTTTCTGCTCAGAAGTGTCTGGCATGAGTTAAATGGTGCGGTTGAAATCAAAAAGTAATTTCTGCCGTGATTGTGTAATGCGTACTATCGCTCAGCATCATTTTCTGATTTCCATCGATAGTGTAGCCCGTCAAATACGGTTTGCCTTTGCTATCGTCAAAATACATTTTTAATATGCGTTTGGTGTTGTAGAGAGAATTCGATTCCTGATAAAGGGCCTCCAGCTTTTTTAGTCTTTTGGGTGAATCCTGGTAAAACAGTCGGAGATAAGGAACCGTGAAGGTAGGCGGGGCTTCATAAGAGAGGATTAACAAATTGCTTTTTGAGTCTTTTGTCCTGTCTTTTACGATGTAAGCATCCCGATAAATCGGACGATTGATTAGATCAAGCTGTCGAAATACATCCAGTTCATGCGACCAGGTCGTGCTATCCGGAACAATAGATGTAGAATCGCTTTTGCAACCAATTGTTGCCTTCTTTTTTAATGAAGCTTTTGACCTGGTAAGGTAGGTAACTTGCGCGTTCACCAGACTGTCGAAATCCTGGTAACGTTTTTCCTTAGCGTTTTGCTTTTGGCAGCCGGCCCCAAGCAGGCTAACAAAAAGAGCGAACGTGATGACTCTCATCTAAGCCTCTATCAAGATTGAGCCGCTCATTTCTTTAGGAATAGGAATGCCCATTAGTGTTAAGATGGTTGGTGCAAGATCGCCCAGCCTTCCATCTTTAATTTTTCCTTTATACTGATAATCCACAAGAATGCAGGGGACTAGATTTGTGGTATGTGCAGTATTAGGGCTGCCATCATCATTAATCATATAGTCGGCATTGCCATGGTCGGCAATAATGATTGTGCTGTATCCATTTTTCAAAGCTGCCTTGGTCACCATTTCAGCGCACCCGTCTACCGTCTCTACTGCCTTCACTACTGCTGAAAAAACACCGGTATGACCTACCATATCAGGGTTAGCAAAATTGAGGCAAATGAAACTCGCTTCTTTCTTATCAAGTTCAGGAATTATTTTATCGCGGATGTCCGCTGCGCTCATCTCCGGCTTGAGATCGTAAGTGGCCACTTTTGGCGAAGGAGCCATGATACGGGTCTCTCCGGGAAATACATCTTCGCGTCCGCCAGAAAAGAAGAAAGTGACATGAGGATATTTTTCTGTTTCGGCAATCCTGATTTGCTTTTTGCCAGCTTTGGCTACGATCTCTCCCAGGGTATTTTCCAGATTGTCCTTGTCAAAAATCACCTTAACATTTTGAAAGGAGTCATCATAATTTGTTAACGTGATGTATTCCAGCTTAAGCTTCTTCATACCCTGTTCGGGGAAGTCTTGCTGGGTAAGAGCCTGTGTGATTTGCCTTCCGCGGTCCGTCCGGAAGTTGAAACATAACACCACATCATCTTCATGGATAGTCGCAAGCGCATTATTATTCTTATCTACGACCACAATGGGTTTGATAAATTCGTCCGTCACACCGGCATCGTACGATTTTTCCATGGCTGTGATGGGGTCAGTCGTTTTTTCTCCAATGCCATAAACCATCAGATCATAGGCAAGTTTTACGCGCTCCCATCTTTTGTCTCTGTCCATTGCAAAATACCGGCCCACGATACTTGCCAGTTTGCCAGTTGTTTTGGAAAGATGTTCCTGAAGGTCCTTCAAATAGCCTGCGCCACCTTTCGGATCGGTATCGCGTCCATCGGTAAAGGCGTGAATGAATAGATTTTTTATGTTATTATTATGTGCAATGGTAACAATTCCTTTGAGTTGCTCAATATGAGAATGAACGCCACCATCTGAAAGTAAACCTATTAAATGAACTGATTTACTCTTGACTTTCGCATACTTGAATGCATCCAACAAAACCGGATTGTCATCTAATTCATTTTCCTGAATGGCCTTATTAACACGCACTAAGTCTTGATAAACAACTCTGCCCGCGCCAATATTCATGTGGCCAACTTCCGAATTGCCCATCTGTCCGGCCGGCAGCCCAACCGCAAGACCAGAAGCCTCAAGTGTACTGTGTGAATATTTGGTATAAAGAGAATTAATGAAAGGTGTTTTTGCCTGGTCAATGGCAGAAACCTTTGGGTTTTTGGCGATGCCCCATCCGTCCAGGATCATTAACAATACTTTTTTGTTCATGAGAAAAGACTTTTAAAATAGAAGTGCAAATATAACAGTGATTCATGGCATTTGCGCGTTATTCTGCCTTTCTGATTCAGATACTGACTGTTTTATACAAGTGGGTCATAGGATAAATGAAAGTTCCCTTCAACGGTTTTTTGCTAAGCCGCAATGAATGGCATAATTTTGGACTAACATTACGGATAATGAATATAAATCGAGCTCATGCTATTATACTTTTTCTGCTCGTGCTGGGTTTGACTGGAAGCGAATTGTATGCTCAGGCTGATATTTTCACACCTTTCAAAGAGGTGATCAAAGCTGGAAACTCCAAGGAAATGGTCAAGTTTCTAAATCAATCGGTGGATATGAACCTTGATGGTGAAGTAAATACCTATAGCAAAACGCAGGCAGAATTTGCCCTTCGCGATTTTTTTAAAAAACATCCTCCTAAGGATTTTAGTATTGTGCACACCGGCTCGTCAAAAGGAGGATTGCAGTTTGCAATTGGCCGTTATCTCAGCAATAATGAGAGTTACAGCGCCCTCATACGCGTGAAAGAAGTCGGTGAGAATTATCTCATACATGAAATCAATTTTGTAAAAGAGTAGTGACAAGCCAACAATTTTGTCGGTCTTTGGGATGCAAACGGTTCTGTTTTAAAATTCAAATAAATTTTGAACTTTAAATTTTGAGTTGGCTATGCACCGTCCCTCTTACCTTACCGAATCAGCCATCTCTCACTTTATTACATCTGCACTTGGAGAAGATATTGGCGAGGGCGATCACTCCTCGCTGGGAGCTCTGCCTATAGATCGTTTAATCAAAGCGAAACTTTTGATCAAAGACAATGGTGTACTGGCAGGTTGTGAAATAGCAACAATAATTTTTCATCAGATTGATCCCTCTCTTCAGTTGGAATATTTCAAACAAGATGGAGACGAGATTACAAAAGGAGATATTGTTTTTATTGTGACCGGATCGGCCCGGGCCATTCTTTCCACAGAACGATTAGTACTAAACTGCATGCAACGAATGAGCGGAATAGCTACCTATACCAGAAAATTGTGCAAGATGATTGAAGGCACTACTGCACAACTTATGGATACGCGCAAGACTACTCCAAATTTTAGATTGCTTGAGAAGTGGGCAGTGGCAATTGGAGGAGGGAAGAATCATCGCTTTGCACTTTATGATAGGGTGATGTTAAAGGACAATCATATTGACATAGCGGGCGGAATACCGCAAGCCATTGAAAACACAAAAAAATATCTGGCTTCCAAAAACAAAAGCCTGAAAATAGAGGTGGAGACACGAAGTTTGTCTGAAGTTCAACAAGTGCTGAATGCGGGTGGCGTGGATGTGATCATGTTAGACAATATGAGTGTGATAGAAATGAAAAAAGCGGTTAACTTAATTGGAGATCGTTGTAAAACCGAGGCCAGCGGAGGGATTACGGAAGATAATCTCAAGGAAGTTGCAGAGTGCGGAGTGGATTTTATTTCGGTTGGCGCATTAACACATTCCGTAAAGAGCCTCGATTTAAGTCTTAAGTATATTTCTTAGCCGGAGGTTGTCAAGCGTGAACATTCTGAAGAGTATTCCATCCTTCAAGGAATTTCCAGTCTCGCAATTAAAAATTTCCATTAACTTTCAGCATGATGCGTTTTATTTTTTTGTTTTCTTTTAGTTTAATTCTTTTCCCGGCTCTTGCACAAGAACCATCTGGCCAAGATTCTGTTCGCAGGCTTGACGAAGTTATTGTAAAGGCTTATGGTGCGGATAGGGCTTTAAATGAAGTGCCAGCGGCTATTGCAGTAATTGACACAAGGGAATTATATAGATTCAACAACACCTCTCTGTTGCCGGCTTTCAACACCATTCCGGGCGTTCGAATGGAAGAACGATCACCTGGAAGTTATCGATTGTCAATACGCGGCAGTACCCTGAGGTCCCCCTTTGGGGTGCGGAATGTAAAAGCGTATTGGAATGGATTGCCATTTACGGATGGAGGTGGTAACACTTACCTTAACCTTTTGGACCTGAATTCAATCAACAATATTGAAATCATTAAAGGCCCTGGTGCAAGTTTATACGGTGCCGGTACAGGGGGCGTTGTACTGCTAAACTCCGAATTAAAAAGAAAGGAAAATGTTGACATTCATTTCATGGCGGGAAGCTATGGGTTAATCAGATATGGAGGGTCGGCACAAGGGCTCTTTAAAAAAGGTATGGTGAAAGTTTCAGTAACACAACAGCAGTCGAATGGATATCGGGAACAAACTGAGATGTCAAGGCTGGCAGCGCAAATTGAAGGAATTGCTTCCATTGGGAAAAGGAGCACCCTGTCTACAATATTGCTTTCATCCAATCTGGATTATGAGACCCCGGGGGGACTAACAAAAGCTCAGTTTGAAGCCGATCCAAAACAGGCAAGGCCGCCTAAAACAACACCACCAACACAACCAGGAGCCGTTGAACAAAAGGCAGCCGTAAAAAACAATACCGTGTATCTTGGTTTTGTCCATGAAGTAAATTGGAATGAAGCATGGCTTACACGAACGGGCGTATACGGCTCAGGTACAGACTTTAAAAACCCCACGATCCGTAATTATGAAAAACGGAAGGAAGGCAATGTTGGAGGCCGAACGGAATCTCAATACAAGTTTAAGAAGGTCAACTGGCAAGGGAAGATAACTTTTGGCGGAGAGTTTCAGTATTTCTATTCTCCGGTTGAAGTATACGGCAATGATAAAGGAATGGCCACCGCAACTATTCTGTCGATTGACACACTTACCTCCAGAGCAGTGCTTGGTTTTGCACAAGTCGATTTGGATTTACCGCATCAGTTTTATTTGACCGTTGGAAGTAGTTCTAATTTTTTGAAGTATCACTTTGAAAGATCGGCACCAACAGTGGCTATACAAGACCGTGCGTTTGAAGCCCAGTTTTCACCACGTATTGCTCTGTTAAAGAGATTAAATCCATCTCTTTCAATTTATAGTAGTGTGAGTTATGGATTTTCGCCACCTACCTTCGCAGAAGTAAGACCGTCTACTGGTAATTTCAACAATGATCTGAATCCGGAGCATGGAATTAATTATGAATTAGGCTTAAAAGGAAGTGCCTTTCAGCAATTGACGTTTGATTTGACAGCTTACAATTTTCAATTGCGCGAAACGATCGTTATACAGCGCACGCCTGATGGGGCAGAGTATTTCACCAATGCGGGGGAAACATCACAAAAAGGCTTTGAAGCTAAAGTATCATGGGAACCCAATTTTGAGAGCAATCACTTCCTTTCTTCCTTTCGACTCTGGAGCAGTTACTCACTTAACAACTATCACTTTAATGACTATATCAATGATGGAAACGATTATTCAGGAAATTTATTAACAGGTGTAGCCCCTACTGTAGTACTTGGAGGAATTGATGTTATAGCATTCCAGAAACTATACACGAATATAACGTTTACGTATGTTGATCATATTCCACTGAATGATGCCAACAGTGAATATGCATCCGAGTATTTTTTATTTGGAGCACGAGTGGGTTACAAAGGGCTAGTCGCGAGGAAACGTCCATTTGAAATCTTTGGCGGTGTCGACAATCTATCAGGTAAACGCTACAGTCTAGGCAACGACCTCAATGCAGCAGGAGGACGCTATTACAATGTGGCAGCCGGACGAAATTTTTATTTTGGGCTTAAGATAGCCCTGCATTAAAACGCGTCTTTTTTTAGAGTTACCTTACTCTGAAAAAAGGTATTATTTACTTAATCGGAAATGATAGATTTTCCGTAACTTCACTCAAGCAAACACAATTTATATATATGAAAATCATACCATGCGCGTTAAGAACGGCTACGGCCATATGTTTTGCCTTCCTGTTGTCATCAGCTTCTTGCAGTCTCTTTGATAAAGTTGATGATGTGAATTTTGATGCCAAACTCCAATTGGAATTTCTTGTTAATGAAACCGCTGTAAATGCAAATCCAGTTAGCTACACAGAAACAAAAACCCTGGATGCCACCCAAAATTCGGATGTGGCTAAATACAAAGACAAGATCAAAGAATTTAGAGTAAATAAAATCAGCTATGTTATTTCTGGCTATGCGGCACCGGGCGCAGTTACATTTACAAATGGAGCAATCACTGTGGCTTCTTCTGGTAAAACTATTGCATCGGCTCCTTCGGTTGATTTACAGAGCACCATCGAAACAGACATGACAACCGACACAGCTGGTATTAACGAGCTGGCGCAAGGATTAAAAGATGATCAAAGTGTAACGGTAAACTTGGGTGGCACGTTTTCTTCTACACCTGTCGCATTTAAAGTTACCGTATATTTTGATACAACCATTACTGCTGAAGTATTGTAGGCTGAAACAGAATCCTCACTGTAAATGCCTTCTCATCAGGAAGGCATTTTTTTGGAGGATATATTTCCTCGTTGGCCATGGCCTTGCACCAGGTGTAAAGAACCGGCAACATCTTTACACCATGATGCTTAATTTTATTTTAGAGGATCTTTAATGATTCTAACACGATGGAAGAAGAGCCCCCAAAAAAAGAAGGTAACGTATACGGTGTTATCTCAGTGATAGCCTGGTTTGCCCTTGCCCTTTTTTGGTCGGTTGACAGTTCCTTTCGATGGATTTTTTTTGGCACAGCAATCGGATTTGGAGTAGTCTACCTTTTGAAGAGGCGTGCTTTCAGTTTCAAGTTGACTGATTTTTTTCAACAGCCACAAAAAGTAAATAGATACAATGCCCCCCAAACAACCACATTAACACCCTCGGAAAAAGGGGCACTTTATTTTGGGGTAGGCACTTTGGTAGCCTTGGTACTTGCCTTTATTATCTATGCTGTTTCCACAGGATTTGAAACTTCTGAAAGGGAAGAGCAATCCTATGAAATAATTCCGGAGACAACTTCAACAACTATTAACAATGCAGATGAAGTGCTGGAGAAAGGAAATAATTTTTATAACAACTCCCAATTTGATTCAGCATTGGTTTGCTATAAGCACGCCCTGGCACTCAGGTCAGGATTTAAGGAAGCATACTATAATATCGCCTTGATTTATTCCGGACAATCGGATTATTCGAATGCCATCCTTACTATGGAAGAATGTTTGCAAAGCCATCCGGATTACGGAGATGGACTACAACTGATGGGAAATTGTTACTCGAGGCAGGAAAAGCAAGAGGAAGCCTTACAATATTATGAAAGAGCCTATGCCACGGGCACCAGGAATGCCGAGTTAAGTCATTATTTGGCGTACTTGTACGACCTGAAAAATAATACCTCCAAAGCAATAGAATTTTACCAGGAAGCGATCCAACAGGATAGCTCTAAGGTTGATGTTTACAGGCGCCTGGCGGAGCTAGATCCCGAAAAAGCAGAGTGGTACATAAAGAAGGCTGAAGCGTGGTCAGTGAATAAGTAAACCCTCATGCCAAAAGCAGGATCAGCGCTATACTTTATTGCCATTATACCCCCCTCACCAATTAGTGAGCAAGCATGGGAATTAAAGAATTATTTTAAGGAACATTATCATAGCAAAGCCGCACTTAACTCTCCTCCCCACATCACCCTCCACATGCCGTTTGAATGGAAGGAGAAAAAAGAAGAAGTGCTGGTTTCAAAACTTGAGTTGTTCTCACAAAATAAGGAAACGTTTACACTTGAATTTCAGAATTTCTATTACTTTGCTCCACGGGTAATTTTCATAAATGTTTTGGAATGTGAGCTCCTAAGGAAGTTTCAACATGAATTGCACCGGTTTTGTAAAGAGGAGTTGAACATTTTCAATGCCCAATATAAAAACCTTCCTTTCCATCCTCACCTGACACTGGCCTTTCGCGATTTGAAAAAGTCAATGTTTGAAAAGGCCTGGGAGGAATTTAAACACAAAGAGTTTTCGGGCTCATTTGTTGCAGATCGGTTCACTTTATTAAAGCATAATAGCAAAGTTTGGGAGCCCTTCAGGGAGTTTTTTGTAAATAGACCTATCTTTAGAAAGTAAATAAACCGTTATGAAAATCATCGTACTAGTAGCCTTACTTTTTGCAACCTTCAGCACATCTGCTCAAACAGGCTCTGAGATATATCTCTTCGACTTGAAGAGTAAAAAAGGTGAAGTCACGATCGCCAACCCAATAAACATTACTAACCATAAAGGGTACGATAACCAACCTTTTTTTGACAGTGAGCATTCACTCGTTTATTATTCATCTTTTAATGAAGATGGCCGTTCTGATATCAAAACATTTAATTACAAAAAGAAGGAGACAAAATCCTTCACCACCACCCAGGAGCGCGAATACTCTCCAACCCTCACCCCGGATAAGCACTTTATCTCCTGTATAATTCAGCGCGACAACAATGCACAGGATTTGGGAAAGTACCCGGTAGGAGGAGGTACTCCTGATATTATAATTGACAATTTGATTGTAGGTTATCACTCCTGGATGGACAATAGCCATCTGGCATTATTTATTTTAGGAGATCCCACCACCCTGCACCTTTATCAGTTGCCAACACGCGAAGACACAGTATTGGCAAACAACATAGGAAGGTCTCTTCATAAAGTTCCTGGAGTACGGGCATTCAGCTTTGTGCACAAAGTTTCTGAGAAAGATTGGCAGATTAAGAAAGTTGACATGAGCACGTTAAAGATATCCACTATTACAGCCACCCTTCCCGGTCAAG
>ERZ1292625.3212-Hain-H41-01um-R1-3212-length-13668-cov-24_pt1 | contig 13668 bp, 10 predicted proteins | sample MGYA00564400_ERZ1292625 | MGnify/ENA primary metagenome ERZ1292625 (study PRJEB36523, sample SAMEA6512639) | groundwater metagenome | collected 2019-01-08 | study: AquaDiva: Metagenomics assemblies of 32 groundwater samples | reverse complement strand
GCAAGACGGCACTTGCGCTTATTCAGCTGATTGCGTATCATGTTCTTTCGTGGGCGAGAGAAGCATACATTTGGGCCTACAAGAAGGCTCATGCGCACGGTCCATCGAAGAAGGTGATCGATATGGTTCGAGGGAAGGGTGAAGTAAATACGAACGGCGGTGCGTCGTTTTACCTGAAGAAGATTTCTGAAGAGGATGAGGAGGTAGAAGAGAAGAAGTAGACAAGTGCCATCTTAGCTCAGTTGGTAGAGCGCCACTTTTGTAAAGTGGATGTCCCCGGTTCGAGCCCGGGAGATGGCTCCAAGTTAGATTGGAGGAATTATTAATTAAATTATAAACCACGCCAAACACAAGAAATTGCACAAATTGTAATCTCTATTTAGAGGACAGATATAAAATAAAATTCTGTTCTAATAAATGCCAGCATACCCACCAATACAAAGTTTTTATTGATGGATGGAAAGTGGGTATTAAAAATGGAGAAATTGGAATAAGAACAAAAGCAATATCAGGGCATCTTCGACGTTATCTTCTTGAAAAATATAAGGAAAAGTGTTCATCGTGTGGATGGAGTAAGAAACATTCCGTTACTGGAGTAGCTCCTTTAGAAATTGATCATATAGATGGCAATGCAGAAAATAATTCAGAGGAGAATTTGCGACTGCTTTGCCCGAATTGTCATTCACTGACACCTCATTTCAGGAATCTGAATAAAGGAAATGGGAGGGCTTGGAGGTTAAAGAAAAAGACAGCTATCTAATCGTGGCTCCAAACGTTTCCTTTGTAATCCCTTCTATTTTCTTGTGTAAAGCGTCTATTTCTTCTGCTGTCAGAGTTCGATCAAGGGATCGATAAGTGATACGGTATGCATAGCTGATATTGTCCTTGCCGAATTTGGCCTCATTTTCATATTTATCCAAAAGATGAACTTCTTCTATGAGTTCGCCACCTGTTTCTCGCACAAGGTCGAAATAATCATTAGGAATGAAAGTATTTTTTACGATGAAAGAGATGTCGCGAACGATTGGTGGGTATTTGCTGACCTCGATGAATTTATTTCCAAGCTTGAGCTGCTTCTTTACGCGTTCATCGTCTGACCAAAGAAGACGGATGTCAGGAAGCTCCATGCTGATGATAGCTAGTCGCTCTAGGCCGAAGCCGAAAGCCCAACCATTGTAGCCTTCGATGCCGAATTCCTTGAGCACTGTTACTCGAGGCATACCTCCACCAAGGATTTCGATCCATTTGCCATTGATTTCCACCTCAACCTCGAGAGAAGGGTCCGTGTAAGGGAAGGTGTCGACGTTGAATCGGAATTTTGTATCCTTGCCGAAGACACCCTGAACGATTTCAGATAGCACATTCTTGAGGTCGTCGAGCGCAAGCATCTTTTGGTCGTTTGGTATGAGGTAGAGTCCTCCCATCTGATGGAAGATGTTCATATGGTGTCGGTCGATTTCATCTTTTCTGTAAACCTTTCCATAGCACATCACGCCGAGAGGCTTTTTCTCGCTGATTTTCTTTTTTATTTCAGGAAGATTCAGATAGTAGTACCACATGACGGTGTCATGCGTTCGGAGTACGTTCTTTTCGTCTATATAGTATGTATCAGACTTGCTTCGTGCGGGATGGTCGGCTGCGAAGTTGAAAAGGTCGAAAAGAATGTTTGTTGGGATGACTTCTGGAATATCGATGTGATCAAATTCCTTGAGAACGGGGAGGGTGGTGACCCTTTTCATTATTTCATTCAAAGGGCTTCCCTCAGTTCGAGAAAGGTCAGCCATATCAAGATATTTCTGGATACGCTTTGCTTCGATATCAGTTCTTTCTCTTAATTTAGCTAGCCGAGCCTTCTCATCCTCCTTTGAGATGACGTAATCGTGCCTAGAAAGGCCGTCAGAGCTCGTATTTATGTCTTTTGATGTCATTGCACTATTCTAGTTAAGAATGGCTCTAAAGTAAAGAAATTCATTAAAACTTCATACTGCTTTGCTATGCTGAATTTATTACTAGTAATATCAAAAAAACATGTGGTATAGTGATTATATGAAATACATCTTTAGTGCTCTTTATACTAAAGAAGATAAGGGATACAGCGTCCTGTGTCCTGAATTGGGCGTGGCAAGCCAAGGTGCTGATTTAAAAGAGGCTGAACATAATATCCAGGAGGCTGTCGGATTATATATTGAGGATATGTCTGAAGAAGAACTTGCTCCATACATGCGGGTTCGAACAGAGGCACCATTATTGAAGACATTTGTAGTGTCTCATGCCTAGATTTTTTTCAGGCAAAGAAATAGCTAAAATTCTTTCAAATAAGTATGGATTTAAGGAAAAGGGCATTTCTGGTAGTCATTTAAAAATGAGGAAAAAAGAAGGCGAACTTACGCTGACTGTAATTATCCCATTGCATACTGAAGTTTCAATCGGAACTTTTCAAAGCATCCTTCGGCAAGCAAAAATCGAAAAGAAGGATTTTATGGAGAAAAGCAGGGAATAAAAAACCACCACAAAATGGTTAAGTCAATAGTAGAATTTTACTCTTAAATTTGCTATAATTCACTCATAAATCAACCACAATTTAACCCCAAATGGCTACAGAAAAAGACAAAAGCAAGAAAGACAATTACGGAGCAGATTCGATCCAGGTCCTGGAAGGATTGGAACCGGTGCGCAAGCGTCCGGGCATGTACATCGGAACCACAGGTCCTGATGGTCTTCATCATCTCATTACCGAAATTTTCGATAACTCCCGCGACGAAGCCATGGGAGGATTTGCCGATCATATCGAGGTCGCGCTTCTTCCAAACAACCGCGTGCGAGTCGTAGACAACGGCCGAGGTATTCCAGTTGATACTCATAAATCAACAAAAGTTTCTGCACTTGAAACAATCATGACAGTTCTCCATGCTGGAGGTAAATTCGGTGGTGAGGATTCAGGTTACAAAGTTTCTGGAGGACTTCATGGAGTGGGGGCATCAGTTGTGAACGCTCTTTCAGTCTATACGCAGGTCTGGGTGCACAAGGACGGCGATGTCTATACGCAAGAATATTCTCAAGGAAAGAAAAAGGCAGCAGTAAAAAAGGTTGCAAAATCAAAGGCTCATGGAACCATCGTAGCTTTCGAACCTGATATTATTATCTTTAAGGAAGTAAAATTCGATTTCAATCGAATTGTAAACTCATTGCGCCAGCAGGCGTATCTTGTAAAGGCCCTTCGTATTACGGTTATTGATGCTCGTGAGGCGGGTGATTTTGATATTGATGATACTACAACATATTTAAAAGATCTCAATTTGCAGGTTCCCTCACAATCATTCTTCTTCGAGAATGGTCTTACGTCTCTTGTTAAATTTAATAACCAAATTCTCAAGCCAGTCCACAAGAATATTTTTTATGTGGAAAAGAAAGTCGAAGGTGTCGAATCAGTCGAAATCGCTTTGCAATACGCAGACGATATTTCTGCGCGAGTTCTTGGGTTTGCAAACAATATCCATACTCCAGAAGGAGGAACTCACGTAACCGGATTCAAAACAGCACTTACACGAAGCCTCAATAGCTATGCTAAGAAGAATAATATGACCAAGGATGGTGAAGACAGCTTCACTGGAGACGACGCTCTTGAAGGTTTGACCGCAGTTATTTCTGTAAAGCTTCGCGAAATCCAATTCGAAGGACAGACGAAGGCAAAGCTCGGATCCGTAGAAGCTCAGGGTGCAGTCGCGACAGTATTCGGAGAGGGATTTGCCTCTTTCCTTGAAGAAAATCCTGATGACGCGAAGGCGATCATTTCAAAGATCATCCTCGCCATGAAAGCGCGAAAGGCAGCAAAGGCTGCGAAGGATAGCGTACTTCGAAAAGGTGCGCTTGAAGGAATGACATTGCCAGGAAAATTGGCTGACTGCCAGTCAAACGACGCTTCAGAATCAGAAATCTTTATTGTGGAGGGAGATTCTGCTGGAGGAACGGCAAAGACGGGACGTGATCGACGCATCCAGGCAATCCTTCCGCTCCGAGGAAAGATTTTGAATATCGAACGAGCACGCCTCGATCGAATGCTTGGCTCAGAACAGATCAAGAATCTCGTTCTCGCATTCGGAACAGCAATTGGAGACACGTTTGATATTTCAAAATTGCGTTATCACAAGATCATTCTCGCAACCGATGCCGACGTGGACGGAGCTCACATCCGTACACTTATCCTTACGCTGCTCTACAGATATTTCAAGCCGCTTATTGATGGTGGATTCGTCTACATCGCGCAGCCGCCTTTGTATAAAGTGAAAAGAGGGAAGGAGATTATGTATTTCTATTCTGATGAAGATAAAATAAAAGCGCTTGGAACAGAAATTGATGAAATGAACGATGTTATTGTAAATGACAATAGCGAATCACGTGCTGAACTTCTTGAAGCAGCAGAGGCTGATGCAGATACTGAAAAGGTTGACGATAAGAAAAAGAATCAAAAAATCTCAATCCAACGATACAAGGGTCTCGGAGAGATGAATGCAGATGAGCTTTGGGAAACCACTATGGACCCAGAACGCCGAATCCTCAAGCAGGTGACTATAGATGATGCGCAGGAGGCGGACAAGGTCTTCGACATGCTCATGGGAACTGATGTTCCAAGCCGTAAAATGTTCATCCAATCGAACGCAAAAAAGGCTACTATTGACATTTAGTTAAATATAGTATATACTTTATATACTATTAATTAATCAATAAAAACATGAAAAAGACCCTTATTTTGACTGCTTTTGCAGTGTTTCTCACACTTGCGCCTTCACCGGCTCATGCTTTTGACTTTGGACGGCTTATTGATCCGGCATGTATTTTCGCGTGCGGAGATGATTCATTGATTCCTCCACCAAGCGAGATTTTCGGCAACGGTTCGGATCAGGATACTTATAACTATAGCAACAGCAATAACGTCACGAACAGCAACAACATTACCAACAGCAATGTTAATAGCGATGTGAATACTACGAACAATACGCCTACGTATGATTACGATGATGATTATAACGGCGGTTCTCTCGGCGTTTCTTGTTACCCATATCCTTCGACTGCGAATGTCGATGATACGGTAATCTGGAGGGCTTCTCCTTATGGAGGAAATGGAAACTACCATATCTCATGGTCAGGTTCTAATGGTCTTTCTGGCAACGGTACGAACATCACAAAAAGATACAGCTCTGAAGGAACGAAGAATGCCTCTGTCACGGTAACTTCGGGCAGTCGAACTGTTTCTAGGAATTGCAGCCCAAGCGTACGGGTTGATGATTATGATGATAATGACTACGATGATGATTACGATTACGACGATGATCGCTTCTCCGTATCATGTTCTGCGGATATGACCTATGTCTCCGAAGGCTCGCGCGTCACATGGAGGGCATATGTTTCCGGAGGAAACGGGAACTATCGATATGAATGGGATGGAGATGAAGGTCTTAATGGTGATAATAAATCTGAAACGATCACGTACGATGACAGCGGCGTTAAGCGTGCGTCAGTGGAAGTGCGTTCAGGCGGCAGAACCGTTAACCGATCATGTTCCAATTCCGTCACGGTAGGAGCTTCATACAATTACAATCAGTATCCTGTAGCAACCAACATCCAGATCGCTTGTTACCCAGACAAGACTTCAGCTCGCATCGGAACTCCAGTCACATGGTCTGCAGAAGCAGTCGGCGGTTCCGGCACGATCTCATATTCATGGATAGGAACGGGAGGACTTTCGGGCAACGGCTACTCAGCTGCTACGGCTTACGAAACTGCAGGTACGAAAAGTGCAACCGTTACGGTGACGGATGCGGCTGGACGAACAGCTTCGAAAGCTTGCGGAAGCACTGTCTATGTACAGGGTGCCGTTACGGCAAAGCCGGTAGTTGACGATAGCGACGATGATTCTGATAATGATTATTCAGCAGCAGCGCTCTTCTCAGTGGAGAACATCCCTTGGGGCTGGGTGATGGTGCTTGTAATCCTCGTCCTTCTCGGCGCAGTCACCTACCTCATCTTCAATAGGAATAAGGTTTAATACAAATTGGCGAGCGGGTGTTAGCTCCAAATATAACGTCTAAGAAAAAGCCCCCAATAGATCCTATTGCGGGCTTTTTCTGTTGCCTGGCTTGCTATTTCTTTTCCTTAATCTCTTTTGCAATCTTCTCGATAACTTCGCTTGCATCGAGCTGGCCTATTTGCCCTGCATCACGGCTTTCGAGGGTGACTTTTCCAGCTGCGACGTCCTTGTCGCCGATGATGATGAAATAGGGAATATGCTCGACTTTCGCCTGGCGGATCTTTTTGCCAAAGCCATCCTTTGAGAGGTCTATTTCTACTCGGATGTCCGCATCTCTCATTTTTTCATAGATTTCAAGGGCCTTCTCATGATGATTTTCGGCAATAGGGATGATGCGCGCTTGGACAGGAGAAAGCCAAACGGGGAACTTGCCTGCAAAGTGCTCGATGAGGATTCCGAGGAATCGTTCAAGAGAACCGGAGATAGCGCGATGAATGACGACTGGCCGTTCCTTCGTATTACTTTCATTAGTAAATGATAGGTCAAATCGTTCTGGAAGATTGAAATCGCACTGGATCGTCGCGAGCTGCCATTCGCGGCCGATAGAATCCTTGAACATGAAGTCGAGCTTCGGTCCGTAGAATGCAGCCTCTCCCTTCACTACTTTGTAAGGCAATTCATTTTCCTTTGCAGAAGCTTCAAGCGCTCCTTCTGCCTGTGCCCAGACTTCATCAGTTCCAAGGTACTTGCTCTTGTCATCTCCTCGAACAGAGAGGCGTACCCAATAATTTTCCATGAGGCCAATGGTCGTATAGAAAGTTTTAATGATATGAACAATAGTTCCTACTTCATCGCTAATTTGTGATACCCGGCAGAAAAGATGCCCGTCATCCTGTGTGATTGATCGAACTCGAGTAAGTCCCGCGAGTTGGCCTGACTTCTCATCTCGGTACACTGTAGCTGGCTCGAAGTATCGAACTGGCATATCTCGGTATGAGAATTGATTGTCAGCAAATATCTGCATGTGGTGCGGGCAGTTCATCGGCTTAAGGATGAATTTCTCTTCGCCTCCAGTTACTCGGAAAAGCTCATCACCAAATTTCTCTGCATGGCCTGAAGTCTTATAGAGAGCCTCCTTTGCAATATGCGGAGTCCAGACTTTTGAATATCCTTTTCGTTTATGAAGATCCCAGAGATAGTTCTGGATCTCGTCCCTGATAATCATTCCTTTTGGCTGCATAAGAGGGAGGCCGGAACCGATTAATGGGGAAATAGTAAAGAGCTTGAGTTCCTTGCCAAGCTTCTTGTGGTCTCGCTTTTCCGCTTCGATTCGCATTGTTTCGTATTCGTCGAGTGCAAGCTTATTCTCGAAAGCCAAACCGTAGATGCGAGTAAGCATCGTATTCTGCTCACTCCCTTTCCAGTATGCGCCGGCAATTCTGGAAAGCTTGAAAGAATCATTTGGAATTTCCTTTGCAGGATTTTCAGAATGTCCACCTCGGCAGAGGTCTGTGAAATTGCCACAAGTATAGAGGGTGATTTTTTCTCGCTCTGCACCTTTTCTGTTTGCGATTTCTTCTATAAGCTCGATCTTGTACTGGTTTCCTTTGAAAGCTTCCTTCGCTTCAGCTTCAGTTACCTCCTTGTGAGTAAATTTAGTCCAAGACTTGAGATTGCCCTTCATCTTCTTTTCAAGGGCGGGGAGGTCCTTGTCAGAAAGCTTCACATCGGCAGGGAATTCGAAGTCGTAATAAAAACCATCGTCAATTGCAGGGCCGATAGTGTTCTTGGTTCCTGGATAAAGTTCCATGACTGCGGATGCGAGTAAATGGGCTAGGGTATGTCGTGTATGTTCGATATTCATGGGGGTAATCATACTATATTTAGCTCAAAACCTTAACTCTCTCGATAATCATGCTTTTTTGGCCGTTTCTTTCTGACATTTTTCCTTTTATCGCCAAACATTTATCAGGAGTGAATGCATGCTTGAATTCTATGAGCGTGCGAGGGAAGACGACGGTGTCGAGCGAGCCAGAGAAGTCCGCGACTTTGACGAAGGCCATCGCATCGCCTTTCTTTGTGGTGATCGGACGAATTTCTTCGATGATGACTGCGAGAGTGACTTCGGCGCCATCTTTGAGAGTCTGCGTTGCCTTCTTGATATCCATATCGCGCTTCGTAATAGTTTCTCGATAACGTTCAAGAGGATGTCCGGAAATGTACAAGCCAAGCAGTTCTTTTTCCCAAGCAAGTTTTTCTCTCATGTCCGCATTCGGAACAGTCTCTAATTTCAAAGTGGGTAATGAAGAAGTGTCAGTCATCAGTCCAAAAAGAGAATCCTGATTTTCAGCTTGGTTTCCTTTCTCTTTATTATGAGCAATGATAGTCTCGATGTTTCCAAGAAGAATACCTCGATCAATTTCAAATCGATCAAGCGCACCGGATTTAATCAAAGCTTCAAGTGACTTCTTATTCAAATTCCGATCTTTCACACGGTCGAGAAAATCAACAAGAGATTTAAATGGTCCGCTAGCTTTTCTTTCATTGATAATTGCAGTAGCGATCCCTTGTCCGAAGTTCTTTATAGTCACAAGCCCGAATCGGATCGTATCCTGCTTGCCAGCCTCGGTTGTAGGAACGACGGTGAACTGGCTGAAGCTTTCATTGATGTCCGGCGGAAGGATAGGAATATTCATACGCTTGCACTCCTGAATTGTTTCTGCGATTTTTTCTACGTCTCCAGAGTCGGCTGTCAGAACGGCAGACATATATATGGCTGGGAAGTTTGCCTTCATGTAGGCAGTCTGGTACGCAACGCGACCGTAACTCGCAGCATGCGCCTTGTTGAATCCGTAGGCGGCGAAAGGCTCGATCAATTTCCATAATTGATTTGCAACTTTCTTTCCGACGCCGTTTTTTACGAATCCAGACAAAAGCTTTTCTTTTTGCTCTTCCATCTCTTTTGGAATTTTCTTTCCCATAGCTTTTCGTAGCTTGTCGGCTTCAAGCCAAGAATACCCAGCGATCTTGATAGCGATCATCATGACGTCGTCTTGGTACGTGATCACTCCGTAGGACATGTCGAGAATATCCTTCATTCGCTCATCAAGATAGCTTATTTTCGAAGCATCATGCTTTCGCTCGATATATTCAGGAATCGATTCAAGCGGACCAGGGCGATAGAGCGCCACCATGGCGTTAATGTCGTGAATGGTCGTCGGCTTGAGCTCGACGAGGAATTTCGTCATTCCAGAGCCGTTGAGTTGGAAAATTCCGATCGTTTCCCCTCGCGCTAGCATTTCGAACGTCTTCTTGTCTTCAAGCGGAACGTTTTCAATATCGATGTCTATGTTTTTTATCTTTTTTACGCGCTCGACGGCGTCTGCGAGAATGGAAAGGTTCTTGATTCCGAGGAAGTCGAATTTAAGAAGCCCCACACCGTCCTCTCCTACTGCGTGCATATCGTATTGCGTAATGATTTTTTTGACAGGGTTGCCGTCCTTATCCTCTTTACCTTTTGTATCGTACTGGAGCGGCACATGTTCGGTGAGCGCATCAGGAGAAATAACTACACCGGCAGCATGTACAGAGATGTGGCGGGCACAGCCTTCGATTTTTTTTGCCATATCGATGATTCTTCTTGTGTCAGGTTCTTTGTCGTAGGCATCTTTGAGTTCTGTAACTTCTGCAAGCGCACGATCAATAGTCATCGGGAATCCCTGCGCACCCATTGGGATCAATTTTGAAATACGGTCAGCGACGTCGTAGGGGAATCCCATAGCTCGAGCAATGTCTCGTACGGCCCCCTTTGCGGCCATAGTACCGAAGGTACCGATCTGCGCCACTTTGTCGTGCCCATATTTCTGACGAGTGTAATCAATCACTTCGTCTCGACGGTTATCGGCGAAGTCCATGTCGATATCGGGAGCGGAAGGTCGTTCAGGATTGAGGAATCGTTCGAAGGGCAGTTTGTAGGCTAAGGGATCAACGTTCGTAATTCGCGTTACATATGTCGTCAAAGATCCAGCAACCGAACCTCGAATGTTCGTAAGGATTCCATTTTCATGTGCGTAACGAAGGAGATCAGATACCACGAGGAAGTATTGCGCGTAACCTTTATCCTTGATGACTTTCAGTTCGTATTCGAGGCGATCAATGACCTCTTTCGATTCTGTAAGTCCGCGTTTAGGAATTCCTTCGTAGGCAAGCCGTTTCAATTCGTCATCATGAGAAAGTCCGCTCTCAACGATGAATTTCGGGAAGTACCATTTGCCGAGAGTGATTTCAAGATTGCACATATCGGCAATTTTTACGGTGTTATCAAGTGCTTCAGGAATATCCTTAAAAAGTTCTTCGGCTTTTTCAGAAGAAATGAGCGAGAAATCCTCTTCTTCTTCATCGCCCCCGATTCCTCCTGCTGCATTCTTGTCATCAGAACCTCCTCCGGAAGTATTCACAAGCATTAAGGTGTCTCTCGCGCTCTTGTCTTCGGGGTGGAGATAGTAGACATCATGACCAGCGACGATCTGCGTTTTCGTTTCTTTCGCAAGCTTGATGAGCTGCTGCATTAGGCCTTCATGGCCCTGGATTTCCGGATGACGAGTAATCTCAATGAAGAAATTTTCAGCGCCGTAGGTTTTTTTATAAAATTCGATCAGCTCTTTCGCCTTCTCGACATTTTTCGCTTTCATCGCTTGCGAGATTTCACCCGAAAAGGAAGGAGAGATGCAGACAAGATCCGTCGGATATTTTTCTATGAGCTCCTTGTCGATGCGGGGCTTGTAGTAGAAGCCTTCGAAATACGAGTCGGTCACGAGCTTGATGAGGCTCTTGTATCCCTCATAGCTTTTTGCGAGCAGGACAAGGCGGGTTCGTCGGTTGTCGATGCCCCCCTGCATGTCTTTTCGTGTTCTGACTGCAACATAGAAATCCACGCCAAGGATAGGCTTAATACCCTTTTTCTTCGCAGTCTTATAGAACTCGATTGCTCCATAGAGGTTTCCTGCATCTGTCAGTGCTATTGCAGGCATTTTTAGCTTCTTGGCTTCATCGAGAAGGTCATCGATTTTAGGCAATGCATTCAAGAGAGAGTAATGACTGTGGGTATGGAGATGGATGAAGCGGGACATAGGAGTATTATACCATGTCAGTTTTTGCAAGTTATTATATGAAATAATATCTAAATAAAGTAAATATGGTCAAGAAGATTCGAGCTGATATAATTATATTTAATAAACTCTATTATTAAATTTAACACTCAAAAATATGGAATATAATCAGATTGTATTGTTTAGAAATCAGAATATAAGGAGGACGCTTCATGATGGAGAGTGGTATTTTGTTATTGTTGATGTCATTAAGGTTTTGACTGATTCGGTTGATCCAAGTGGTTATTTGCATGATTTAAAAAGGAGGGATGTAGAGATTGAGAAAGGGTGGGGGCAAATTGCCCACCTCCTTGCAATCAAAACAGAAGGAGGTCGGCAAAAAATGGCGTGTGCAAACCCTGAAGGCCTATTCAGGATCGTTCAATCCATCCCTTCTCCCAAAGCTGAACCTTTCAAGAGATGGCTGGCGAAAGTCGGCTATGAGAGGATGCAGGAAATAGAGAATCCCGAACTTGCCACGAAGCGCACGAGGATGCTCTATAAGATGAAGGGCTACCCTGACGATTGGATTGAAAAGCGGATGAGAGGCATTGCTATTCGAGAAGAACTGACCGATGAATGGAAAAACAGGGGCGCACAGGAGCAAAGGGATTTTGAAATTCTGACAGCTGAGATTTCCAAGGCGACCTTTGGTGTTACTTCCCAGGAATACAAAGAGTTAAAAGGGTTAGAAAAGGAAAATCTTCGTGACCACATGGATGATTTCGAATTGATTTTCACGATGCTCGGAGAACGCTCAACTACGGAGATTCATAGGACGGAAAATTCAAAATGAGCCTTTATCGTATCGGCATCGACGAAGTGGGAAGAGGGCCTATTGCAGGTCCTGTTGCCGTTGGCGCCTTTGTCTTTTTGAATAAAAAGTCGGTCAATTTTTTTAAGGGAGTAAAAGAATCAAAACAACTAACCGAAGAGAAAAGGGAACTCTGGTTTGCAAAAATCCTTGAAGGACAAAAGAAAGGCTTAGTAAATTTCTCTGTCGTCTTCCAATCAGAAAAAGTGATTGATGAAAAAGGAATATCTTTTGCAATTAAAAAGGCTTTAAACGCTTCGCTTGCGAACTTAGCCATCAAGCCAGTTGAAGCACTTATTCTGCTTGATGGAGGCCTCAAAGCTTCAGAAGAATACAAGAACCAGAAGACTATTATAAAAGGAGATGTAAAGGAACAGGTGATAGCCCTCGCCTCTATTTGTGCAAAAGTCCTACGAGACAGGAAGATGCGAGAATGGGCGAAAAAATATTCACAATACGGTTTCGAAATTCATAAAGGATACGGGACGAAGAAGCATTATGAGGCGATACGGCAGCATGGACTGACCTTTTTGCACAGGAAAACCTTCTGCAAATTGCTATTGCCATAAGTGATTATTTATTGTACTATTCTAGCTGAGTTGCAACGGATTTAAGCTGGTCTTAAATACGGTCGACAATACAAGAGAAAGATGAATTTATGAGAGAAATTCCGGGACTTCCGACGACACCCCCGCCGGTGATGAATGAACAGGCTTCATTGATGAGGCTTCTGGGAGATGATGATCCAAGCATATGGAATGCAGTAAGGGAAAAGATAATTTCTCTCGGCTGCGATACCCTTGTCTGGCTTAAGCCATGCCGCTTGAGCCCTGACGCAGTGCTCCGTCGCCATGCATGCAGCATTATCAGGCACTTCGAACGCGATGCTGCCGATAGCCGGTTCATGGCATATTGCTTGCAGGATGGAAGCAAGATTGATTTGGAGAGAGCGGCATTTATGATGGCTCAGACGCAGTACCCTGAAATCAATACGATCGCCTATGCAGCCCTTCTAGATGATCTAGCGTCTGAGCTTCGGGAATGGGTGGCGTCCCGCGACCAAGGAGCTGGATTTTTCGCATCAATAAATAAGTTCTTCTTCGAAGAAAAAGGCTTCATTGGCAATTTGGAAAATTATTACGACCCGGAGAACTGCTTCCTCAGCAAGGTGATAGACCGGCGTACAGGGAATCCGACTAGCATGTGCGTCGTCTATTTCCTGCTGCTGCGCAGGCTCGGCTATTCAGTCAATTTAATCGGACTGCCTGGGCATTCGGTATGCAGCTTCGGCTTCCCGGGCGAAGAGCTCTACATTGACGTTTTTAATCTCGGCAAGGTTCTTTCTCGGCAAGATTGCATTGAGCATCTCATACGCTGCAAGCATGAAGTGAGGGATGAGTATCTTGCGCCGATGAGCATGCGCCGGGCATTGGCGCGCATGTGCGGCAACCTGGAGCAGATTTACATCCAACTCCATCAAGAAGCAAATGCTTCCCGTCTCACACGCCATGTCTATGCGCTTACACGCTGATAAGTTTCTGTTTTCATTCCCTTGGGTTGCCTACGCGATCCGAGGGATTTTTCTATGCCAATATTGCAAAAAAAGGCCATTTGAGCTAATATGTAGGAACTATGGTAAATCGAATGAGATCAAACAGGTCCCACACTGGGAACCGCCGATC
>ERZ1292625.3113-Hain-H41-01um-R1-3113-length-13998-cov-5_pt2 | contig 13670 bp, 14 predicted proteins | sample MGYA00564400_ERZ1292625 | MGnify/ENA primary metagenome ERZ1292625 (study PRJEB36523, sample SAMEA6512639) | groundwater metagenome | collected 2019-01-08 | study: AquaDiva: Metagenomics assemblies of 32 groundwater samples | reverse complement strand
ACGATCGTCCCTGTCCGCATGGAGATCGCGCCCTACGACGGGGACGACGACTGGTCCGGAACTTTGGTGGCCAAAACGGCGCCGACGAGCTCGACCAAGACTTCCCGACACCGGGTGCTTCTGGCGACGGGCCAGCGCGCGACCCTCCAAAGGATCGACTTCTACGCCGACCTAGCGACCACGGTCGCCATGAAGTTCTTCAAGAACGGCGTGCAAATTGGTGACACCGTGAACCCCGTTGTGGCGGGAACGTGGGCCAACGCGATCGCGTACGCGGACCCCGGCGCAGACCCTTTGATTCAACTCGCCACCGACGACGAGTTATCGGTCGAGTGGTATGGCGTAGGAGCGGCAAACGCAGGAGCCCTCCGGGGGTGTGTGGTCATCTTCCAGGTGAAGGTCGAGCTCTGTCCGTGATACGATAAGGCGTGATCGACAAGTCGGCGAATTCCAGCGTTTGGAAGCAACGGTTGCCCACCGCGACCTTGGATGATCCCACGAGTTGGTACAACAAGAGCCGGCAAGGGAGTACGACTCCGACCGGACTCCCCAACATGGGACCGGCCGCTCAGGCGTTGGATAGCCACACCCGACGGCTCCCGCAACCCACGCAGCAAACGATGTCCGCCCCGGTGGACTTGTCCAAGGCCGGTGCGGGGATGTCGGCTGGCGCCATGGGCTCGACGATGCGCGGACCCGCTCCGACGCAAGCCGGCTCGATCTCGGGGCAGCACGCCGGCGACCTGGCCCCCGGAGCTTCGACGCCGCAACGGCAGATCACTTCGATGTATCAGTCGCAGCCGAAGCAGTGGGAAAGGGACCCGGCGCAAGCGCCGACCAACTATTTGACCACGGGCGCCAACACCAACGCGACGGTGCAGCAACAGCCGACGAGTCTGGCATCGATGCCTACCCCCGTAGCGTCTCCGGGTGCCGGTGTGGGTTCGAGCTATTCGGGACTGACCCCGGCCGCGCCGACTCAGAACAATTCGGGCGTCGGCTCGAGCGCGTTGGGTCTGGCTTCCACGTCCACGACTGAAACGGCTCCGGAGTCGACCGTCAGCGAGGAAGCTCAGACCGCTTCGGACCGCACGAGCGGCCAGGTGCCTCCGGAGGTTATCCAGCAATACATCGACATGGGTTACACGATCGACGAGGAGGGGGACGTCAAGCGTCCGTTGACCGAGCAAGAGGCGTCGGCCAACTCCTGGAACCCGTTTGCTCCGGACGACGCCGGTGTCGTGGTGACCAACATCTACGACTATGAAGGCGACCCCGAGGACGACCTCACGGCCCGCATGACCAAATGGAGCCGAGAACAAGAAACGAGGAAGTCCGGAGAGTTGGACGCCGAGGCCAAGCGGAACCAAGACGCCGCGATCGCCGCGCTCCAAGGGGGCGTTAACCGGGTCGACGAGATCAAGGGCCTGGACCCGGCGATCCTCGAGAACGCCCTCCGAGCTCAGCGACAAGCTCGCGATCGGTCCATCGCACAAGCTCGCCAAGACGCCGAGCAAGCGGCGATCAACCAGGGCTTGGGCGCGGCGGGGTCGGCCTTCGGAGCGGATCTCGCGCTCGATGCCAAGCTGACCGGGCAGGACCAAGACGCTCAAAAGCAACTCATGTTCGGACTGCAAGACTTCCAGGCGAAGATGCAGCAAACCCAACAGGCACTAGGCTTGATCAGCCAGATGGCCAACATTTACGCCGGGACGTCCGCGGGTCAGATGGCGGCTCAAAATCAGCGCGAATTGCTCGAGTACCAGAACAAGCTCAACCAGGACATGGCGATCTTCATGCAACGGTTCGAGCCGACCTTCCTCGAGAAAGCCTTGGGCGGGTTGGCCGGCGTCGTCGGGACCGCGGGCGGAACGATGGCCGGAGCCTATCTCGGCAAGGTGGTGTGATCGATGCGAGCTTACGGCTTCAACACACGGCGTGGGCGTGACAACACGTACCTCGCCGGGGGCCTCGTCGGCGGTCTGTCGAGCGCGGTCGACGCGTTTTCGAACGCCTTTCATCGCGCGCAGGACAAGAAGGAAATGCGCACCGAGAAGCTCGCCGATGAAGCCCGCATGGATCAGAAGCGGCTCGCCGAGGAAGAGCGCGCCAAGTTGTACGGCAACGAACAGGCGAAGATCGGGCTCCTGCCCAAGCTCGATCAGTACCGCATCCGTGCGGGCTTGAACGACACGGGCCAGGGCTTCGGTGGCGGCGGCATGGGGGATCAAGGTCCAGCGTCCGAATTCACACCCTTGGATGCTGGGTACAAAGCCATCCAAGCGCGTGAGAAGGCCGCGGCCGATGCAGCGGCGGCCGCAGTCCAATTCGAGCGGGACAAGTTCGCTGAGGAGGGTCGACACAACAAGGCGATGGAAGGGATCGGATGGACCGCGCCGACTCGTGAGGCCAAGGCCCGGAAGCTCTACATCGACGACCCCAGCCGTGCGTCGCTCATCGGCCGCGACATCAACGCGGAACTCCAGAAAGGACAACCGGCCGAGCCTCAAGGCTTCTGGCCAGGGCTTCTGTCCAAAGGGCTCAACTGGGCCGTGCCCGGTCTCGGCGATCAAATGATCCCTGCGCCGCAACCGACGCCGGGGCTTGATCCTCTGACGGCGATCGCGACCACGCAGAAGGTCACCGGCGCGTATCCAGCTCCTAAGCTCCAGCCTCGAGGTCCCATGGTTATCAACAACAACGGGAAGTCGGACGCCGAGATCCGGAAGTTGGTGTTGGGTGAACAACTCGATCAAGCCCAAGACACTATGACGCCCGAAGCGTCGGCCATGAATATCATCATGAACGCCGCGCCCAACGACGAGGACGCCAAAGAGGACGCCTTCATGATGCTCTACGGCGGCCCCCAGAACGACACGCCGGAGAACCGTGCGAAGTTCGAAGGGTGGTTGCGAACCGTCCCCCGACTGACGACGAGGTAACCCGTGTCCGAAGCTAGAGATAGAGCGGCCGCACGGTGGACGGCGGTCAACGCACCGGATGCTCGATCTCGGGCTGCGGCGCGATGGTCGTTGAAGTCGATGGGCACCGCCGGCCTCGTGCAGAATAGAGCGGAGGAGAACACACAACTACCGGCCGCCGCGGACCCTGCGCTCGTGCAACAGATGTTCGAACAGATTCGATCGGACACCGGATCGATGGATCCCGGCATGCGTGCGTCTTTGATCGAGCGAGCTCAAAAACTGGCATCCGAAGCCAAGATCGCCCGAGGACTCCCGCGTGAGGCGGCCAAGTTGGCGTACGGCTCCGGCGATCGTGCGTCGGGGGATCTGGCTCGAGGCGCCTATCAAAAACCTCCCGAGAAAGCTCCCGAAGAAGAGAACCTCGGCGTGCTCGGCGTGATCGACTTGCCGGGGCGCGTGGGTCGAATGGGCGTCGCCAAGGTGCTCGCCGATGATGGGACCGACACCTCGTGGAACTCGCCGCTCGTGCGGAACAAGGATCGCGAGTGGAACAAGATGATCGAGGACAAGGCCCCGGTCGTCCATCGAGCCGCGCAGGTCGTTGGTGTGCCCGTAGGAGGAGCGCTCGGGGCCGTCGTTGGCGCGGGGATCGAAGGTTACCGTGGCGCCAAGAAAGCGTCGCTCGCGGCGTTCGGGCAAGACACGCCCAAGGACCAAGACCCCGAGCTCGGGAAGATCTGGGAAGCGACCAAGACCGGCGCTCAGATGGGCACGGACATCGCCGAGCAACTCCCCTTCGATCCTCTGTCCTACGTGGGCGCTCCGTTGCGCGGCGTCGCGGGGACGCTTGCTGTCACGGGGCGCGCGGCGGAAACGGCGGGACTGTCCGCGGGACGCGTTGCGAGCCTGAAGGCCGCGACCGAGCTGGCGATGAAGGCCCCGACCGCGCTCGAACGATCCGGAGGCGTTGCCAAAGCTTTCGCCGACCACGGCGTGGACTTCGCCAAAACCTTCGGACCCACCGGCGAAATGCTGGAGGCCGGACCCCTGCGCGTGGGGCTGTCGCATCCGAAGCTCGGCGTCGACGTCGCCCAAGTCGCCGGGAAAGATTTCGCGCTTCGCAAGCCGCTGGCCAAGTTGCTCGAGGCGTCGCCGGGCTTCAACAAGCTCAGCCCTTGGAACGTCAATCGAACGACGGCGCGTGAATTCCGCCGGATGGCGCGAGCCGTTCAAGGGATCGATCAGGTCGGTTTCGCCAAAGCCGCGGACTCGGTCGCGAAGATGTCGAAGGACATCCCGCTCGAGCGGCAGTCGGATCTTCTCGAGCACATGGTCTCGCCGATCATCGATATCGTTCCCGACGCCAAGGACGCGGCCAAGTACGCCAGCGCGGTCAAGGCGGACAAGGATCTCAGCGCGTGGTCCGTTGTCAGCACGAAGCGAGCGCCGGGATCGCGAGACGCCGAACACGTCATCAGCAACGGCTCGGACGACATCACGATCCATGCACGATCGAATGCGCTTCCGAAGGGCTTTGTCCCGCCGAAGCCGAACGAACAAGCGTGGCTCGACGCGCATCAATCCTTCTACGAAGCGGTGCGCCAGCGTGGACAGGCTCGAGGGCTCGACATCGGCGTGGGCGACAACCTCGCGACCGGCCGGTACGCGCCGCATCAATTCCAGACGGACGACCTCGCCGAGCTTCGGGGGCTCTTCAACTTTCAAGTACCGAAGAAGGGTCCGCTCCATTCCGGCGTCACGCTTGGCCGATTCTTGGAGGACCAACGATCCGCGCTCGGAGGCGTGCAGGGTGTCAAGGTTTCGGTCAATCCCGCCGAGATGATGACCCGCCAGATCGGAAGGGCGTCTCGGAAGTTCGCGCAGCACGAGCTTCGCACCAGCGTCGGCCGCGCATTTGGAACGACGGAGGCGAAGATTCGAAAGGCCCGCGGCATGAAGCCGAGCGAGCCGATGATGAACCTCTCGTTGGCCAAGGACTTCGTCGACTACGGAGACGGTACGCTCGTTCCCCGTAACATCCACAAGCTCGTCGAAGGAACGTTCCGCACCGGGTCCCTCGCGCAACTGGCACAAGGCACCCCGCTCGCCGGCGTCGCGCGCATCTTCGAAACGAGCCGCACGTTCTTCAAGCGTAACCGGCTCGCTCGACCGGGCTTCGCCATGATCAACGCCGTCGGGGATCTCGGAGCCGCTGTCATCCACGGGCTCGACAACCCGGCGTCTGTCGTGCGAGCCGATCGTTGGTGGAAGGGCACGGGTGGAGCGAAAGTTGGAGGTCAAACCATCCCCGGCCCCGAGCTTCGTCGACTGATGATCGAGCACAACGTCATCCCGGCCAGCGCATCAGAAGCGGCCAAGGGGTCGTCGTTCGCACGATCCAAGGCTTTCCTGACCAACGACGCTCGCTCGCAACCCGGCATCGACTTCGCGTCGGAGGCTGGTGCGTTGCAGTCGCAACTCGAACGCTCCGCCGGCATCCCGTTCAAACAGTCGACGGTGAAGACGGCTCGCGTCCTTCGGAAAGGTCGCACGCTCGACGTTCCGAGCCGATCGATCGAAGCCGTCAACGAGCTCTTCGGGCACAACATCCGAGCGGCGTTGTTCGTCGACGGGCTCAAGAAAGGTCTAACGCCGGCGGCCGCGGCGGACCGTGTCGCCAAAGCCGTCATGGACTACGCCGATGCGCCGGCGGCCGTGAAGTGGGCTCGGATCGCGTTCCCCTTCGCCAACTTTCTGTTCCGCGCGCCGGGGACTTTTGCCCGAGGTTTGGCGCAGCATCCGGGGCGTGCGGGCCTATTCCCGAAGACGGTCACGGCGGCGAACGAGCCTTCTGATTACGGAATCCCTGCGCGAGCTCTCGAGCGTGGAGCTGGATTCTCGGCGGGTCCGATCATGCGCCGAGGGCTCGAGTCGGTCATCGGAAAGATCCCCAAAGGACAGGATCCGTATGTGCTCACTCGTGACTTCCTGTCCGAGAGCTCGGCGCCGGCGTACAACCTCGCGACTCGAGGAGATCTGACGCCTTACCTACAGTCCCTAGGACCGGAGTGGCGTGCGGCGGTCGAGTTGAGCCAGGGCGAGGACCTCTTCACTGGGCAAAAGATCGGCAACGTCCTCGAGGAACAAGGCAACGTCGGTGCTTCTCGAGGCGTCAACAAAGCCGTCGGCGCGCTCGCCCGATACGCCGAACCGTACGCGCTCCCGGCGTGGTCCGAGACGATCCTCAACAACATAGCGTCGCTTCCCGAAGGTGCGCCGGTGCAGCGGCTTGGCTTCATGCGGCCGTTGACGCCCGACGCGGATCAGTTTCGAGAGCTTCGAAAAGCAGCGGCTTACGGGCTCACGGCTTACATGGCCGATCCGACGACGCGCGCGGCCAACCAACTCTACGATCCAGACCTCCGCGAGCGCATCGAGGCGTTGCAGGGCACCAAGCGCACGGTCAAGAACACCAAGAAGATTGCCCGCAACCGGCGGGGGGAGTAAGAAATCGCATGCTTCACCTTCTCGTCGCCGCCCTCCTGTCGCAGACCACGGGCTCGCAAATTGACTATGCGTGGGCTCGAACACCGATCCCGATGCACCACTACAAGATGAGCGACGTGGACGTCCTGCCTGAAGTCGTGACGACCTCGAGCGACACGCCGGTGCTTTGGCAGCTCCCGGCGCAGGTGCAGATCTCTTGCATCACAGACTCGCCCTACTCGGCGTGTTGGTCACAGGACCCGACGCCGGCGATCTACGGGACGATGGATTTCCAGGCCGACAGCTACAGCGTCTACGCTGCGGGTTCCGGTCCGTGCGTGACGGTGCCCGCGGGGACGCCCAACATCTTTCTCGGCGCGGCGCCCTTCATGTTCCGACCGAGCTTCAATCAAGGCACTGTGCTTCCTGGGAGCCGTGTCAAGACGTGTTCGGTGGGGAACCAGCCGTGCGCGCACAACGACGAATGCACGGCAGGAACTTGCAGCTTGTCGCTTGCCCCGAGCACGGCGTATCTTTTCCTGGCATGCTCGGACTCAAACTGCGTTTGCACCGTTTCCGACGTCCGCTGATCGGGCTCGTTGTCGGGCTCGTTGTCGGGCTCGTTGTCGGTTCGGCCGACGCGGACCGTGCACGCCGAAACTCACGTCCGCCGCCCTGGCCATTACCCAGCGTTTGCATCGAAACAGGTCAAGCTGTTGTCGGATGCACTGGGATGGGCGCGGTGGAGGCTTCTTGTTGCTCAGGACTTTGCGAGTCGGAACTCGGCACCTGTTGTGAAACAGGGGACTGCGCGAGCAACGAAGAATGCTGTTCCGCGGCATGTGTTGGTGGAGTTTGTGATCCGTGACGTCTTCTTTACGAGCGGACCGATTGTCGCGACTGCATCCCATCATGCGGCCGGACATCTCGGCGATCCTCGACAAGCTCGAAGCCGAGTCCGCGGAGCGGTTCAAGATCGTTCTCGTGTCGACCTACCGCACGCCAGAAGAACAGTGGATGCTCTACAAACGCGGGCGCCAGTACATCCACGACACGTTGCGCAACCGCATGGTCTGGGAACAAAACGGGCCGATCGTGACTCGAGCTCTCCCGTGGCAGTCGGCGCACTGTTGGAAGCTCGCCGCGGACATCGCGCTCTTGAGCCTCGACACCGGCCACTATCTCGACGACAACGACCCGCTCTGGAACCGCATTGGCGAGCTGGCGAAGGGTCGGGGGCTCGAGTGGGGCGGCGACTGGAAAGCTCCCCAGATCCGTGACTGTCCCCACATCCAGTGGCCCGACTGGAAAAACTTTGTGGGAATTGACGCGCTCAATCGACAACGGGATCTGTTCATGGCTACCCTGCGGGGATGAGCCGGAAGCCTCGCAAACAACCCACCAAGCCCAATTCTCACCAAGTCTCGATGAAGCTCGGGAACGTCACCCGGCCCAAGAACGAGCACCGCGGCGACGAGGACCTCGAGGTCAAGCACCGGCAAGCGGAAGCGATCGTCGCCAAGGTCCGGGCGAGGATTTGGGGAGCCGAAGCATGAACACCTTGATCGCCGTGTTGGCGTCGGCCGCGGGGTTCGGAGCCCTGGCCCTGATCGTCCGAAACATCATCCAACGGCAGGAGCGGGAAGCCGTCGAGAACTACAAGGCCCGCATGTCCGCCGAGATCGCCGCCGAGAACGCCCGCGCGGCCGCCCGTCGTCGGGACATCGTCATTCGAGCCGGGTCCAAGCTCGACAAAGCCATCGAGGCCAGCGCGGCCCGAGAAGAGACCCACGCCCAAGCTCCCGCGACCGCCGAGCTCGAGCTCTGGGAAGCGGCGAAGAAGGTGCCGAAATGAAGAAGCGAAAAACGGAAGAGGTCGACGGGTTCACCGTTTGGCCCCTAAAAGGCACGGGAGGAGGGCAGTACAGGCTCGCGCGGGAGCACAAAGTAAAGTGTTACTGCGAGGATGTCTTCGAAACGCTCACCTTCCCTGAGGGGACGACGCTGTCCGCAGCAAAAGGTGCAGCCGATGAGGCTGTGCAGGTCATGATCTCGAACCATGTTGACGCGGGATGGAGTGTCGAAAAGGTGCCGAAATGAACCCCGCCGACGCCCCGACAATCGTATTGACCGCGACCGCGCCGGTGGATTGTGAGACCGCTCGCCGGCGTAACTGGGACGCGGCCAACGTCTTCCGCACGTCCTCCGAGAAGTGTCTGGTGCGCGAGTCGAGCCTCGAAGAACAACTGGCGCACTGCACTCGCCCGGACATCGTCGAGGTTTCGGCCGCCCCTGCCGAGACTTCGATCTTCGTCCCCGTCGTCATCGCATCTTCGGTCGGCATCGTCGTTGGTGCTTTGGCCGCGCTCGCCGTATCCTTGGCGCTGTGAAGCTCTCCTACGAAGCGCAGGGCGTGGCCGACGCCGATGACGACCTCCTCAAGCGCGCCATCAAATATGGCAAGGTCCCCGCTTCGTGCCTCATGGGCGGCTCGATCATCCAGCTTGTGCTCGAGCGCGGCGGAGACCCGTGCGAGGTGTGCGGCATCAGTCGAACCAAATGTCAAGGGAGGCCGATCAAGGACCCAAAAAACGTCTTTCGGCTTCGTAGGGCTACGGAATCAGAGGCTTTCTTCGTCGACCGCCTGCGTGCCATCGCGAACCTCGAAGCGGTGTTGGGGAACAGCAATTCACCAAACAAAGAACTTGACGGACCAAAAACTTTGCCATAAGGTTCGATGCGTAGGGTCGGTTTGTTTACGGTTTCCTCCCCCGTTTCCCGAGGCAAGCCGACCCCTACCTTTGAGGCACGCATGAACTTCGGCGACTACATCCTAGAAGAACTCGTCACCATGGAAGCCGACAAGTCTCCCAGCTTCTTCTCGATGTTGAGCATCTCGAAGAAGCTAGAATCGATCATGAGTATCCCAGCGCGGGAACTCATCACAAAGCACGTCGAAGCGGTCCTTCGGGCCATCGACTCAGACGGAGGCCGGGCCAAGGCCCGCATGCTCATCGGCCGAGCCGTCAAGCGTGCACTCGGGTCCGGGGACATGGACCGTGACCCCCTTTCTTGCCTCCCGAAGATGCGGCCCCGGTCCGTCGGTCGCGCACCATCAGAGAACGCCGTCGAGGTGCTCACGCTGGATGAGCAACTCCGGATCATGACCACGCCTTCAACCCACGCCGACGTGTGGCGCTTTCTTCTGGCGTCCGGCCTTAGGGTCTCAGAAGCGGCCGCGGTGTCCCAAGAAGGGGTCGAGCATCTGGACGACTTTTATTCGAAGGTCACCATCGAGGCGCAGGTCCACGCCAAGTGGAAGGACCGCCGCGAGACCAAGACCGCCAACGTCCGAGAAATCGTGATCCCGACGTGGGCGCTTCCGTTTGGATACCCGGCTTTCGGCGTCACGGAAGCTCGTGTGCTCCAGCTCTGGCACCGAGACCTCGGCCGGGTTGGGATCAGCAAGAGGAGATTGCACGCAACCAGGCATACTTACATCACGACGATGAACAACTTGAAGATCGAAGAGTCGGTCATCCGTGACATGACTCACCCGAAGGGCCGGGATGCCTTCTCGGGGTACCTACACATCCCGCTCGAGAAGAAGCTCGACGCGGCCCGCCGCTGGGATGCGGCCCTCCGAGGAGAATGAACATGGCAACTCATAACCCATTCCAAGGCATGTCTGAGGCGAAAGCCAACAAGTCGGGCACCTACTACCCCCCCAACTTCCGTGGGTTGGTGAGGATCAAGAACATCCAGCTCGTCAACAGCCAGCAAAAAAACGCCGAATACTACGTGATCGAGACCGAGATCCTCGAGTCGACCTCCCACCCCGATCTATGCGGCCTCGAGCGGAGCGTGCTCTACGACTTCGCTCACGGCAAGACCACGCTGGCCAACATCCGTGCCTTCCTGGCGTCGGCCATGCAGGTTCCGTACGACGAGGTGGGGGACCAAGACGGCTTGCTCTCGTGTCAACAAGAGGTCGTCGAGGGTGGCAAGAAGGTCGTCATTCCGTCCCCCTTCGTCGGCGTCGAGCTCCGTCTCGAGACCCTCCCGCACACCACGAAGAAGGGCGGGGACTTCACCCTCCATCGGTGGGGTTCGTTCGACGGCTCGGCTCCCGAGGAAGAGGTGCAGTCGTGACCGACGCGAGCGCCAACTCCATCCTCAACCTGACCCAACACATGTCGACTCCGGATCAGCGGGAGCAAGGGGTCTATGACCTGCCCCCGGAGTTTCGTGGAAAGGTGCAAGAACTACTGACCTTCGAAGAAATCCCCACGCAAAGGGACATGCTCGATCGAGCGTTCAAGCTGGCCGCTCTGTCCGCGGTTCTCGCGCGTCCGGATACCAAAGAAATCATGATCGGAGGCGCGCCCTTCTTCATGACCATACTCGAAGGATCTCTGTTCGCGGCGAGCTTCAAAACAGTCTACGCCTTCTCGAAGCGCGAAGTAGTCGAGTCCGAGAAGGACGGCATCGTCACCAAAAACATGGTCTTCAAACACATCGGGTTCGTTCGCTGATGTTCGTCTTCGACACAGAGACGGTCGCGATCCGGCCGGGTATGAACACGCCCCCCTTGGTGTGCCTGGCCCACGCGACCGAGACCGGGGCTCCGAAGCTCGAGCACCACACCTCTGTGTCGCCGGCCCTGTTCCCCAAGGACGGCGGCATCGTCGGGCACAACGTGTCTTTCGATGCCGCCGTCCTTCTCGCTCATGACTTCCCGGCGTGGGTCGAGCCGATCTTCAACGCCTACGACGAGGGCCGGGTTCGGGACACCATGCACCGTGCGCAGCTCCAGTACATCCGACAAGGCCAATTCTCCCAGAAGCAAAGCCGCTTCGGTCTGTCCGCCGTGTCCGAAGATTACTGTGGCTTCCCGCTCGACAAAGGCTCCGACACCTGGCGGACCCGGTACGGTGAGCTCATCGACACGCCCGTGTCCCAGTGGCCGCGGGAAGCCGTCGACTATCCGATCAAGGACGTCGACGCCACGCGCCGGGTCTACAAGGCCCAAGAGGACAGCCCGGACGAAGTCCTCCAGGCCCGCGGAGCGCTCGCGCTCAAGCTCTTCTCGACTTGGGGCTTTCGGGTCGACCAAGACGATCTCGAGCACCTCTTCGTCGACCTTCATAAGAGCCGCGAAAAGCACATGCGAGCCGTCGTCGACCTCGGTATCTACCGGCCCAACGGCAAGAAGGACATGAAGGTCCTCCAGAACATCGTCAGCCGTGCTCTCGGGGACAAAGCGCCGAAGACCCCCTCCGGCAAGATCCAGACGTCCGCCGACGTGATCTTGGAGATCGTCGAAACGACCGACGCGCCGATGCTCCAGGACTTCGCGGCGATCCAGAAGATCGACAAGGTCCTGAGCACCTACATCCCGGCTTTTCTCGACGGGTGTTTGTGGCCGATCAACCCCGGCTATTACGACATCCGCGAGACGGGCCGCACGTCCTGCCTGGCCGGATGGACGCCCATCGAGACTTTCTACGGCCCCGCCCGCATGAACAATGTGCAGGTTGGGGAGTTAGTGTTGACCCACAAAAACCGATGGAGACCCGTTACCGCGATACACGCGCAAGGGGTTCGAGTCGTTTTCGACGTCCACTTGAGCAACGGGCAGGTTTTGACTTGCACAAGCGACCATAAACTGCTTTGCTCAGATGGGCGTTGGTTGACGCTGGAGGATCTGGACTATGAGCGTATCAAAGAGTTGGGCTTCACAGAAGGAAAACCAGGATATTGTTCTGGAGTTTTTCAGGATGCCGGAATCGCCGTCGCAGCAAATGATTGCCGAGGCGTTGGGGATCTCACACGCCACGGTGGCGTTGGTGTTGAAAACGTGCCTGGACCCGGCAGAGTACAAAGCCCTGAAAGCGATTCGCTACTCAAGGTCGAAGATGGGTTCGAAGAATCCGATGCACGGGAAGACTGGCGAGTTACATCATCGCTGGGTGGGGGCTTGCGACGACGGCAACGGCTACCTGACGATCTTGTCGAACGGGAAGCGACAGTTCGTGCATCGGGTTGTGATGGCAGAAGCTTTGGGTTTGCCGGAGATCCCGGAGAGCTTGGATGTCCACCACATCGACGGGGACAAACAGAACAACGATCTAAACAACCTCGCGGTTGCCACAAGAATTGGGCACACCCAAATTCATTATTTGCAGGTGAAGGACAGCCTGTCTGTACAATTGAAAAAGTCGAGCCTCACGGAAGCGTTGAAGTATTTGACCTGACTGTGGAGGAGGACGAGAGCTTCAACGCCTGCGGTATCTTCGTCCACAATTGCCGAGAACCGAATATTCAGAACCTACCCCGCGAGATGAAGCTCGACGGGAAGAAGCGGGAGATCCGGACGGTCATCAAAGCCAGGCCGGGAACGGTCTTCGTCGCTTGCGACTGGTCTGCCGCGGAACTCGTCGCGTTGGCTCAAGTCACCTACACGTTCTTCGGCCGGTCGGCCATGCGGGACGCGATCAACGACGGCTTCGACCTGCACACCCTCCTCGGGGCGAAGATTCTAGGGCGTCGGTATGAGGACGTGCGGGACGGCGTCGAGCGCAAGGATCCGGAGTGCAAAAACGCCCGCCAGCTCGCCAAGATCGCCAACTTCGGCTACCCAGGCGGGCTCGGCGCGGGGAGCTTCGTCGAGTATTGCCGTGGGTATGGGGTCAAAATCACCCCCGAGCGCGGCGCCGAGCTCAAGAACGACTGGCGCACTTGCTGGCCCGAGATGGTGGCGTATCTCCAACTCATCGGCCAGCAAACGAGCTCGACTGGACCTCGAGCCATCACGCAATTGGGGAGTGGTAGGGTCAGGGGTGCCGTGAGTTACACACAGGCGGCCAACTCTTACTTCCAAGGGCTCGTGGCCGACGCGGCCAAGGATCTCATGTGGGAGGTCATCAAGGCGTGCTTCTGGAAGCGGGATACCGTGCTCGCCGACTTCCGACCGATCTTCTTCGTCCATGACGAGATCATCGGCGAGGCCCCGGAGGAGAAGGCGCATGAGATCGCCATGGCGCTGCAAGACTTGTTCGTCCGCATGCTCCGCAAGTGGTGTCCGGACGTGAAAACGGGTGCGACGGCTCACCTGATGAGGCGTTGGACCAAGGCGGCCGAAGCGGTCTACGACGATCGCGGGCGGCTCATCCCGTGGGAGGATAGGAAACGATGAGTGAGAAGGTGTTGGTTCTCCGCTTTTGCAGAGCGGACATGAGTTCCTATGGCGGATTCGTT
>ERZ1292625.2521-Hain-H41-01um-R1-2521-length-16733-cov-8_pt1 | contig 13673 bp, 21 predicted proteins | sample MGYA00564400_ERZ1292625 | MGnify/ENA primary metagenome ERZ1292625 (study PRJEB36523, sample SAMEA6512639) | groundwater metagenome | collected 2019-01-08 | study: AquaDiva: Metagenomics assemblies of 32 groundwater samples | reverse complement strand
AGAATCGTAAATTTTATTGATGGTCAGCCCAATGCGCAGGGTGATATCTATCTGCGTCAGGTGGAGAGTATCCCAGAAACCGCCCAGCGGGTCTCTGGAGTTAATGGCCAGCTGATCCTGGCACACTCGGAAAGCGGGCATGATCATGCGGTATGCGAACGGCCTGGGGTCGAACTCTATCAAGACCCAAGCAATGAGTTTAGGGCTTTTTTGAAGATTGCCCTAACCCCGGTGGCGCTACAGGCGGAGCCTGCGGATTTAGTACATCACAAAACTGGACCCGATGCACACCCAACCCTTCGCTTCCCGGCGAAACCGGGGAACTATGAGATACTTCGGCAACAGGAGTTTGCACGCGGGCAATGGGTTCGTGCGGCAGACTAGAGTTAAATTTAGGAACGGCTTAAGGGGCTTCGATACAGAAGCCCCTTCTGGGGGTCATCCAATGCACACTGACATTAAGAATATAGTTTTGTCCTGTTTCCCACAGCTGGCTGCTAAGTGTTATACCCGTCACCATCGCTACCTCTGGGCCTTTGTTAACGACTTTAACATACGGCCATCTGTAAAAACTTTTACTATAGCTAATCTTCAAGCTAAATTAAGGAAGATAGAGAATGTATGACTCCATACGCGCCACACAGACAGAACTATTTTTAATTCTTATGAAAATAAAACTAGACTCTAAACGTAAGTTTTCTAAACTTAATCCTCTACGTCTTGGGCCTATACAAATAAGAAATGAGCTGGAAAGGAGATGCCGAAGTCTATGATTAACTATAGCTATGTGTCCAGCCTGAGTGCCGAAGTATATCGTCAGCTTGTTGGGGTCGATGGCAATACGTGGCTAGCATCGTGGTCAAACTTGGAGATGTATACGCACCTTATCTTTATTACCGGCCAGAGCACAGTAATAGAGCAAGACCTAGAAAGTAGATGCCGAAGCCTATGATCAACCTTATACTGGAACGAAAAGCGGAGGTATTAAAACATATCAAGTATAAATACCAGGGCTATAGTAAAGTGCTATTGCAACCAGGCCCTGATGTTGTGGGAATATGCTACGAGTTTTTACTACAGCATTTAGCTGATAAACTAGAGGTAAGACGATGGGAGTTGCACCCTTGATAGACGATATACCCATAAATACCGTTATATCCGGACTACATAGAAAGATCTATCCCCAGGTATGTTTGATTCCGACTAGACGCACAGAAGGTAGTGTATCTTCACTTTATTACGTTTTTGTTAATATTTACCCCCACTACCAGGGGATTTTAGGTTTGTTTAAGGCTCACCTTAAGCAGAGGCTGCACCAATGATGAAAATTTCTAGCATGAGGGTCCGGGTAGCTCACGGTTACTGGTCTGCAATTTACGGTGAACTTAGAGCTCAGGTAGATGGGTGTATGTTTTACCTCCTGGCGAGTCAAGACCTACTAGTTAAACGATATACTCCGTTTCAATTACCCCACGCTGACGCTCAAGCAACTACGTACCTCGTTATCCAGAAATATCTTAAAGATAAGATAAAGAACGGATAAGGGGCTTATCCCGAGGAGAAGTCGATGAGATCCAATATTGATGGTAACACTATAGGATGGTTTATTGAGGTATTGCACCTACACGTGCATGGAAACCTATACCAAACAGCTACTATGAACCTTGTGCTGAAGGTTCATAAGCGCATTAGTCTTCCCCTAGCTACCTCTGCATCAATAACCACAGAGGCGTACCTGAAAAACAAGATCCTTAACCCTAAGTCAAGGTTAAGTGAACAACCTGAACACCCGAATTTCTAACTGGTATATACGAGGCGAGGCCCTAGCCGAGCCTCGCCTCTTAACATATCCCTCCTTGAAGTCGGGATATGTAAAAGATATTACTACTAAAGGCCGAGCACCAAAGCTCGGCCTATTTACTTAATAGTTAGTATTTATGGGGCAGGTCTTGAAACCTGCCCCTATTACTGATTACTGGAGTGAGTACGGAGCGGCTATTAATGATATCGGGCGTTCGTACTACTTGCTTGCGCCGCGTAGTACTCACTATAGGGGAATATTAAGATTATACTGATTTTTAAACCACGTGTCAAGTACTATTTGTTAAGTATATGTTGGAGAACATAAATTTTTCTGCACTATTTGGGAATAAATTCCCAAACATACCACAAAATATTGCTTGCTTTAATCATCGATTATATGTATAATGTAATCAAGTGGTAGTTGTGAAGACTGGCAATAAGTCCCTAAACGGAACCGATGTGCACCTTCTACCGCGAACGTTCCGGCGAATAGTGACCGGAATCTTAAGTCCACCTGATGCGGTAAGAACAAACCCGCTACAGAAGTGGTGTTCTGGTCCAAACGAGCCAGCTAAACCCATGCACGCTAACAAGGTGCTAAAGACAAATTCGGTCTTCACATGACGAATTAGTGATCCCCACTCAGGGTGGATAAGCGACCTAGGAATTTGGTAGCCTAGGGGAAGAAAGGCATACAGACCGCAGATCTGTGTGCTTAAGTGCCTAGTCACACTGCTGTGTGCACGCAACAGGAGACGAGGCAAGTAGTATAGGGGGTTGGTCCTAGGCCGATTCCCATGAAGCCCAATATCGAGTCCTGCGCCCGGTATTGGGTGTCTACTTATTACGGGAGAAGACAAAGTGACGCTGAAATATTTCTTTTGGTCCTTGGAGTGTGGGGTAAACCCGGTGTGGACAAGGACCCACCTCTGCGTGGTGGAGAGGAATACGTGGCGAAAGCTGTATGATGATGGTAGGTTTGATTTATCTCAGATCGCGGAGGAGATTTTACTGGATAGATTGCTGGGGATATTATGAAAATTTTATTATTAGTCTTTTATTTTTCCATTCCTCCTGCTGGATCTTATACCATCATAGCTGGGACCCTACAATCGTTTGCAACGATGGAAGCATGCCTAACTGCGGCTGGGGTATTAGACCTACAACTAGGATCTGAGCTGGTTCCTTATGACTACAAACAAAATTGGTACTTAGTAAAATGCTTTCCAAACCAGGAGTAATAGATCTTAAAAAATTCTTTTTGACCGACGAGCTAGGTCAACTGGGGTGGAGAGAGGAACAGTTTCGTTCTAGTGGTACTGAGTTCGGGCTGACTACGATATATATTCCACGTAATATAACTTGGTTTATCCACCTTCACCTAGAAGATTGTATTAGTGACTTGTAATATGCTTATTGATTTAGTTGAAACCAGTAGTTTAGGCCTAAATGAATCCATCCGGAAGGTTTGCCCCGTGTGCCAAGAGGTTAATCAACGAAGCTTTGTTATCTGGCGGAATGAGGAGGGTGTATTCTATAAATGCTACAGGGATTCCTGCGGTGTTTACGGTAAGGTACATAATATTAATCTAGGGTTTGAGTCGAGGACAAGCAGTAGCCGCCTAGTTCAGCCACCAAAACTTAGTACCTATGATTATCCATGTGTTCCTCTGAGAGACCAGGAAGTTAGTTTTTTTGCTGATCAGTTTGAGATTAAGAGTGGTGCTTTGTCACTGCTTAAAGTTGCCCGGAACCCCGTGCTGAACACATTTGTGTTCCCGTTGTACGATTATTATAACAATCAGGTCGGGGTGGTCGATAGGGATTACCAGAATAAAGAGGGACGACCCAAAACCCTTAGCTACTGGACCGATGTCACGGATTGCCGGGTAGGTTGGGCACCCACCAACTTTAGAATGTTATCAACCAAGCCCACTAACATCATAATTGTGGTTGAGGACTATGTGTCGATGGCAAAGGTTGCTGTTTATGCTCCCTTAGGGTTACGTGCCTGTACCCTTTTAGGTACATCCTTCAATGAGGCTACCGCAGTGTATTTAAGCAGCTTAGTTCCGCACATGGTGATGTGCCTGGATTATGATGCCCAAAAAACAGCTATGAAGCATAAAACCAGGTATGCACCCCTGTTTAAATCATGGACGAATTGGTGCTTGCTGAAGGATGTTAAGGATACCCCCAGAGCTGAGTTAGAGCCACAATTAGATCAAATCATTCAGAGGATAGCTAGTGGAAACTAAACTTCTTGCTGCATGCATACAATCAAGGAAAGCTTATGAGATTATTAAAGCCAACGAGGCTGGTATCCTGTTTAGTCCAATTAGTGCTGAAATCTTTAAAGATCTTATTTGTTATTATGATAACGATAGTGATGTGGATAATATTGACCTACAGATTATTGAAAATCGTTTTAAAAAACTACCCGGAAAGCGAGGACAGCCATTTCTAGCTGTTCTCCAAAACCTCCCCGAGGTGAGTGTGGAGAATGTGGTTAGGTATGTTCTTGAGAATTGCCGGGATAAGCTTAAAACTAGAATGGCTATAGCCATCAGCACCAACCACGACGACGAACTAACTAATTGCATGAATCAATATCTAGCGTTAGATATTAAAACTGTTGAGACATCCAAGGGGTATGAAGTTTTTAATGGGGCCTCAATTAAGGATATTGTTCTGGAAAATAAGACTCAAAACCTAATTAAGGTTTTACCTATGAGTCTTAATGCCGTACTAGGGGGGGGTTTGCCTAAAAACTCCAGCACCAACATGTTAATCTTCGCCTCCCCCGAAGTAGGGAAAACCTTATTCGCGGTTAACATGGCTTACGGGTTCTGCCGTCAAGGCCTTAAGGTGGTTTATATCGGAAATGAAGAAGATCACAAACGCCTCCTGTTGCGCTTTGTGGCGCGCTTTGCTACCTTTAAGGAAGATCGCTGGGATAAGTTGCGTGTCTTAGGAGAGCCAGATAAAGCCGAGGAATTAGCTAACAAATATGGGTATAAAGCGCTAACTTTTATCCCCCTAGCTCCGGGGACTATGTATGATGTAGAAAAGATTATAAATGAGCATCAACCTGAGGCGATATTTCTTGACCAGATTCGTAATTTTAGTTATCCTAGACTTGGCCAGGGGTTAGAGCAGCTAACGAAAGTCTCTTATGACATTCGCTGTCTGGGGAAAAAATATAACTTAATTACTGTGGGGTTGTGCCAGTCAGGAGATCCTGGTAAACTAGTACTGGAGCGCTCAGATGTTTACGGCTCTCGTATTAATGTCTCCGGAGACCAGGATGTACAAATTGGGCTTGGAATGGACTTAGCTATGGAAAGGAACGATAGACGGATGGTGTCGGTGTGTAAAAATAAACTATCCGGTGATCATTCTTATTTTTTAGTGGGGCTTGACCGTGGTAGCAACAGGGTACAAAGTCTTTAAATTTTAAAAGGAGAGTAGAAATGCGAGTGATAAGTTTACACATTGAGAGGCGTCCTAATTATGATGCGGATTACCCTGATCAATTGGTGGGAATGGTCCAGTTGCAAGGCGAGACTGGAAAAATAGAGGTAAAGCTTTCTAACAGTAGTTTAGTTCAGATATTTTCTACTATTACTCAAGATGTGGAGAGAGGGGCTAGAAGTACTGCCGCTCAGGTGGGTCATGCCATTTCGGAGATCCAGCATGAGATTCCGCTATTGACTGCCGATGAGATTAAAGTTAATACTGAGGTGCTTGCTCTAGGGCCTCCTGTAGAGCCTTATTAATATCATGTCCGTAGGAACCCTGCCCAAGTTTGTTAGCAATCCCGACCCCTCAATTTACATGAGGGGTAGGTATGTTGTTGTAGATTTAGAGACAACCTTGCTGGATAATGGGTGGGCTGGTAATCTGAATAACAGTCTAGTTATTGCGGCATGGAAGTGCTCGTGGGCGACCCTGCCGAAATACTCCTGGGGTAACGAGTTTCACCAGGAGGCTTTGCTAGAGGATATTTCCCTGGCTGATTTTGTCGTAGCTCAGGGTAATAAATTTGAGTACGGGTGGTTTAACCGGTTTGGTATTAAGCTAGAGAGTGTCTTAGGATATGATACTCTACTAGGCCATTATGTACTTGCTGGTAATCGGGCGTGGAAGCTGGATCTGGATTCTCTAGCGGACTTTTATGGTGTTGGGGCACCTAAAAATAAGTTAGCTAAAAGGTCGATGAAGTGTGGTATCTGTCCCTCACAGTGGCCAAAGGGGTTAGTGCAGAACTACTGCCTGGGGGATGTGTTAACTACGGAGGCTGTGTTTTTAAAACAACGGCAGATCTTAGACCAGGAGGGACTCCTGCCAGTTGTTTATCATAGGTGCTTATTTACACCTGTGCTGGCAGAACTCGAACACAGGGGTATGTGCCTAGATGCTCCAGCCCTCAAGGATGAGTATGTTAAACAGAGATACAGGCAGGCTGAGCTGGAGAATGAATTAAAAACCATAACTGGCGGTATTAATATCAGCTCCACTAAGCAACTAGGTAAGTTCTTGTATGAAGATATGCAATTCACGCCGCTTAAGGACCGGTTCAACCGAATCATAACGACAAAGTCCGGTAAGCTTCCAACCAATGAAAAAACGATTACCACGTTGAGGGCTACCAATAAAGCCCAGCGTCGGTTTCTCAAGTTGTATACGGAGGCTAAGAAAATTAGTAGCGCGTTTAGTAAGTTTCTGACTCCTGGGATGAACAGCCTGGAGTCCGGCGGTATGTTGTATGCTCAATTCTCCCAGACCACCGCACGCACCCACCGACTGGCTTCTACTAAACGCAGAAGTAATACTTTTCATTCTATACAGCTCCAAAATCCGCCCCGCATATATAAGCCCTTATTCAGGGCCAGGCAGGATGGTTGGAAGGTGGTGGAGGTTGATTTTGCAGGAGCCGAGTTTGCTTCCGCAGGAATATTAACCAATGATCCACAAATCAAAGCTGATATTGCAGATCCTAATTTTGATATTCATACTTTCAGTGCTAATACTAAATTTAATCTGAATTTAACGTCCTTTAGTAAAGGTAGCTGCTCAAGTGAGAATAGGCAGGATGCTAAGGAACAGACCTTCGCCCCGATGTATCGTGACCGACCAGACCTGGATTGGGATGTTGAGTTTAGATCAAGGTATTCCCAACTTGATAAGGTACAGAGGAAGTGGGCTGAGACTGTGTTGCGAACTAAACAACTCACAGCTCCCTGGGGCTTGAAGTTCTATTGGCCCGACTGTGAAGTTCTCAGGAACGGCTCAATTAAGTATGTGCGTAATATCTATAATTACCTTGTACAAGGCTTTGCAACTGCCGAGTGGACGCCTATTGCTGCGGTGTGTTTGTGGCATCGTCTTAAGTCGGTGGGGAGTAATGCATTTTTAGTTAACACCCAACATGATAGTGTCGTTTCCGAAGTTCCTAATACTGAACTAGAACAGTTTGACCAGATTGTTCAGCAAAGTTTTACGAAAGATCTTGACACTGTACTCAAAAACCTATATAATATAACCTTAACGATCCCAACCTCTATTGAGGTTACGGCGCGGACGAATTGGAAAGGCGCTAGATGTAAGGTATGTAGTCAGGAATTTAATCCATTAACCAACCATGAATGTAGAGGAGTAATCAATGGCATTAACTAAGACGGGCGGTAATAAAGCGAAGGCAGGAACCTTCACGGGATATGTGAAGTACGTCTATAAAAAGGATGGTATTAGTACAAAGACCCAACGTCCTTATACTAGTTATAGAGTGGTGATGGTGACGGATCCCAAGGATGTGGAGTCCCGCGACAAGACGGTAGGAGAGTGGTATAAGTTAGGGTTGGATGGGTTCGGTGTAGAAAAAGGGATGTATTTAACATTCCAATTTACCGAAGATAAGTATGGCAAGTCTATCAATTTAGACAGCCTTGAAGAGGATGAAGCAAAGAAAATTACGGTTGCAGCACAGTTTTCTCCATCGGGTTCATCGGGCGGTGGGGGTAAGTACGATGCGAAGGGGGTTAGGTGGGGCAATGCATTAACTAATGCGGTCACCGCTGCTGGGGATCTAATGGCCCATGAGCTGGTCAAGGCTCCTGGTAAGGGAGATAAGCAGGATTGGTATGTCCAGCTTATTCTTGCACTCCGTCGATCTTTCTACGCTGACAATATCCCCGAGGCTGCTGCCGCTACTCCTGCTGTTGATGCTACTAACAGTGACGCTACAACCCCAGATGAAGATGATCTGTAGTAATTACCTGCTCAATAGGTCAAGACCCCTGACCAGGGGTCGGGTCTATCTGGGGGTTTCTTGGCTATCCTAGCCTTAGTTGATGCCGACCTGGTTGCTTTTTCTGCTTCTATAAGCGTAGAAAAGGCGGTCTGGTCGGCTTATTTTGAGGGGGAGCTATTACGGTCCTCGGCAGGTAAGGCCGATCTTAACGCCTGGCTTAAGGTACAAGAGTTTGACCTAACTGAGATAGAGTTTCTTTCTACTCCTACGCTAGGAACCTGGTTTCAAGTTAAGTTTCGTATTAACGCTCTTCTCCGCATGCTCCAGAACCGTACTCAGGCTGACCGGATGGAGTTAATTTTATCTAGCAACACCTCCTACCGGAAGGATAAATACCCCTCGTATAAGGCCCACAGGAAGGCTGCTAAGCCCATTTACTATGAGGCGGCTGTGGAGTACCTGGTTAAGGAGAAAGAGGCTGTAATAGCCCCCCCTGGGCTGGAGGGAGATGACTGGCTGGGGGTCAGGCATTATGAAAACTACCTGTCACACACAGTTAAGGCAGTTAGGACGATAGTGTGTACAAAGGATAAGGATTTGAAGATGATTCCAGGCTTGCTGTATTCCTGGCATCGTGATGAAATGTTAATAATCTCCCCGGCAGAGGCTAATAAGTGGTTTTATACTCAGCTCCTGATGGGAGATGCAGCGGATAATATTAAAGGTCTGTATCGAGTTGGGGAGGTTAAGTCAACTAAGTGGCTTGAGGAGATAGCCCCAGACGAATATGAAGAGTTTGTTTTACGGAAGTACCAGGAGGAATGGGGTGATATCTCTGGGTTAGAGATGTTTAAAATGAACAAAGAGCTATTATGGATTCGGCGTACATGGAATGCTGAAACCCCAGATTTCCTGGGGCCTAGAACCGGGGAGATGTTATAAATGGCCACAGCTCGTAATGCTCAGCGGTGTATGGAAGAACTGAGAACGCAAGGATACCTACCAGCCAAGGTAGAGTATTATAATTCGTTTATTAAACGACCTGGAGGAACTTTTGGTAAACGAATTGATCTATACGGTATTATAGATATTCTGGCTATTAAGCCTGGTGAGATACTTGGCATACAGAGTGCATCAAGCTATAAGGATATGATGGAGCACCAACGACATTATCTAGTTGATACTGCTTTGACTTTTAATTTAATGGCCTGGCTGGACGCCGGTGGGGCATTTCAGATTTGGGGGTGGGAAAAGAAAAGGGTGGTTGGTAGCAGAAAACAGTGGCACCTTAAAACCGTGGAATTAAGGTTAGAGGACATAGATGCAGGTCAGATTACACTCTACCGTAGTCGTAAGCTCCCAGCTCCCCAAGAGGAAGACGAACATATGAATGATTTAAAACCCCCTGCCGGGGGCAAAGCTAATGAATAACCAAAAACATTTATGTATTTACTGCGGAGAGATTGATGGGGAGCAGGAAACCTCGACTAACTATTTTAACAAGTGTGGGTCATGCCATAAGTACGGAGTGCTGACTATCGAGAACACCGTAGATTTGTTAATCTCCCTGCGTAGGGAACATGTGCTGGATGAATTTATTAATTTCAACTCAGAGCCCGATATAGAAGAGCTAAACTTTGCTGACGGAGAACGTGAGTAGCCTATGAAAGCTAAAAAATCAAAGTTAAAAGTTCTCGTGTGGGATATTGAAACCAGCCATGATATAGTGGCTACCTTTGATATGTATAAGACTACCATAACTCCAGATAGGCACCTTAAGCATTGGTTTATTATTTGTTCAGGCTGGCAGTGGGAGGGTAGTAAAACTATTCACAATGTTTCCCTATTAGATAATCAAAAATTATTCAAAAAGGATTTTACCAACGACCTGCATGTAGTGCAAACTATGCATAAAGTGTTGTCGGAGGCGGACGCCATTATTGGGCATAATGTGGCTAAGTTCGATCTTAAGAAGTTTAATGCTAGAGCTATTTATCATAAATTAGGCCCAATCAAACCTCTAGTAATAGTTGATACCTTGAAGATGGCCAGGAAGTATTTTAAATTTACCTTTAACCGACTCGGGGCGATTGGTGAGTATCTTGGTATAGGTGGTAAGATTAAGGTCGACGCAAGCGTGTGGTTGCAGTGCCTAAACGGAGACCCAAAGGCTATTAAGCAGCTTGTAAAGTACAACAAGCAGGACATTAGACTTACCCGGCAAGTATATAAAGCACTGGCTCCATACTGCACCACGGCGCTAAATTACAGTGTATTCGATCCAGAAGCTGCGGATTTACACTGCCCGCGATGTAGCTCTACTCGCCTTAATTTGGACGGGTGGAGATATACTGAGACCCGAAGGTATCGCGGCTATAAGTGTGGTGAGTGTGGGGCTAGACCACGAGCTATTAAGGCCGATCCGGCTTACAAAGCATCTATTAAGTGAGGAGTACCGAAGATGGGTGGGGAAACAGTGTGTATATCAGTATTATTCGCAATTATAATAGTGGCTTTACTGGCGTATTTCGCCAGTAAGTAATTAAATAGAGAGGTATTCTGTATGTCATGCGGTATTAATTACATAGTGGGAAGGCTGGCTACTGTAACAAGGACTGCCCCTTGTCCACCGTCAGAAATCGCACCAAGCTACAAGGGATTTATAGTTGCTGTTGAGTTAGAGAGACAGATCATTTGGTTAGAGACTGAGGATGGGATCTTAAGGACATTTGATTATAACTGGGGTAGTATTAAATTTGAGACCCCCCTGAGTTCAGTATATAAGCAGGCATTTTCAGAGAACAGTAACCCCCAGTTTAATATTCGGGATGTAAACTAATGCTAGATAGATTGTATTCGTTATTGGCTGATATTTACCTGTCCTTAGCTTTTTGGTATGTTGTACCGTTTTATCAGGGTGGTATTTTGGTTAGACTTGGATTGTTCAAGCGCTCCCTCTCACCGGGCCTCCACTGGAAAATTCCTGGTATAGACGAGGTTCTCACAACGGACAACCAGGTAGACACGCTGGAGCTGAGGCCGCAGAGCCTAACAACAGCGGATGGTAAAACTATTGTCGTGTCTGGGATTGTTAAATATCAGATCTGTGATACGACAGCGTTTTTACTACTTCTTGGTAATAAAAACTCTGTATTACAAGATGTATCTGTAGGTGCGATTAAGGATATTATAACTAATAAATCTTGGAGTTGTATTCAGGAGTTTAATATTGAGAGGGATATCTGTCAACAAATTCGGGCTGAGGTTAATAAGTATGGGTTTAAAATATATAAGGTTACGCTAGCAAATTTAGCGGAAGTAACTACTTATAGGTTGATTGGTAATTTACCCAATGGGGGAGTCGAATAGTGCCCTACATTAAAAAATCCCGTAGAAATCCTATAGACTTAGATAATAGTGGTGTAGATGATCCAGGTGAGCTTAACTTCAAGCTCACTATAAGTATAGTTGATTATTTAGAGGTCCACGGCCTATCCTATCAGAGTATTAATGATATTCTTGGAGCTCTGGTTGGAGCTAAGGCAGAGTTTTATCATCGGGTTGCCGTGCCTTATGAAACCAAGAAACGCCTGGAAAACGGGGATGTATACCCTGAGTACTTTACTGGTATGGAGGCGCGTAAAATACAAGGAAGTGCTGTATCTTCAGCAACGGTTCCTGTAATAACGAATGCCCCAATTCTTACTGAGGAGTCCTTTGATGGCCAATTCCGATACCCCAACGTACCCTAATATTTATTACCTCGCTACTCCCTACAGCCACCCAGAGGAGGCTATTCGGCAGAAGCGTGCGGATGCGGCGCATATCTCTGCCATCCGCTTGAAGCGTGCGGGCATTGAGGTGTTTAGTCCAATAATAAACAACTACTTCTTTTCCTTCGTTAAGGATATGGACACGTCATTTGAGACCTGGAAGTCTTACGACCTTAAGATGATTAAACTTCTGGATGGGGTACTCGTTCTAATGCTGGCTGGGTGGCAGGAGAGTATTGGGGTTCGGGCGGAAATAGAGTTTGCGTTAAAGAATGGGATTGAGGTAAGATATGTAGATCCTGTAACACATACTATTTTGGAGAAACACAATGGGTAATCATTATGATCCACTGGATGATGAGACGGATGCTGAGTGGCTGGCGAGGCTTAAAATTAGGGATAAGGGAAGGGATACGGTTACTATCGCGCAGCCTGAGCTTAGAATTAGTGGTAGTGGCGGTGGGACCATAACAATACCAGCACATCTCTATGATTCTGGTATTTTATCTGCACCGATGTCCCCAGGCACTTTTAAATCTAACGTAGGTATAAAAGACGAGTCCGTAGTCGCGCCTTCCAGCCGAGGGACTTACCCAGAGGGTAAGTCTGTAGCCTCTCGTGATAATGCTGGCAAGCCTAAGCTATCTTATTGTTTATTAGGTCGGAAGCTTGTCGAGAACAAAGCACGAATATGGGAGCACGGGGCGAGTAAGTATAGTCGTGGAAACTGGCTCAAAGGGCGGCCTTGGACCGATTGTGCTGATAGCCTTTTGAGACATTTAACAGCCTTCCTGAATGGAGAGGATATTGATCCAGATAGTGGGCTGGAGCATGTGGATTTAATAGGTACATCCGCAGACATACTGATTAATGCGGTGCATACTAGACCCGATCTTGATGATCGAGCTGTTTATAAGGAGGCGGATAACCATGACTAAGTTTAAAAAAGGGGATAAGGTAATATATCAAGGAGTCTATGGGGATCTTTGGAGCTGGCGCAGGCTTAATGGTTTACCGGTTCTGACCACCAGTGAGTGGCGGACTATAGCAGGCGCTACTGGGACGGTTCAGTCTGCAACCAACACACGGGTCGAAGTGAGATTTGATAACTCGCATACCTGGTGGCACATGCCCGAAGATACCCTACAGATAGTAGATGCTACTAAGGATGATGATTTGGTTGTTGAGGACTCAGGGGCTAGGCCGGTCGTGCCCGGGTTTAGCTTAGGTGATCGAGTTAAGCTGGGATGTGATTTAGAGACCTGGAATGAGTGGAGAGTGAGTCATCACTACTTAACCCTACCAGTGGGGGTGTATGATTCGGTGCGAGATAACGGGGCAGTTGTCGAAGATGTTGTTGAGGCTTGGGATATGATTATAATTAGACCGATATCAAAAGATGTGGAGATCTCGCGCTACCGGTGGAATATTAAGTCTAGCTTTTTGATTAAGGTCGGGGCTGAGCCTGTAGTACCAAAGAAAAAAGAGGTTCCGGACAGTGCTCATATCCCAAATACTCTGTCTCCTTATCTCATAGGCTCAATCCCAAATACTCTGGCTACTTATAGGGATGTTGTGAATACTTATGAGGAAGAAGTAGCCCGACCCTACACTCCAGTGATTGTGCATAAAGAGACAGCCGAGGAGTTAGTCGGATATTTCTACATGCAGCTTAAAAATCAGGACGGAGACTGGATGGCTGCAACTAAGATATCTAGTGAGAAGTTCCAAGCACGTGTGGAGAGTGTTAACCAGAATTTCTGGAAGCTCGCTCCTGAGATGAAAAAGAGAGACCCTAAGAATCCAGAACGTGTTTACTGGACTCCGCCTAGCACCGATCAGGT
>ERZ1292625.3209-Hain-H41-01um-R1-3209-length-13680-cov-11_pt1 | contig 13680 bp, 9 predicted proteins | sample MGYA00564400_ERZ1292625 | MGnify/ENA primary metagenome ERZ1292625 (study PRJEB36523, sample SAMEA6512639) | groundwater metagenome | collected 2019-01-08 | study: AquaDiva: Metagenomics assemblies of 32 groundwater samples | reverse complement strand
GCGGCGATTATGACGTTGTTTTCCTGCCAGAGATTCGGATTTTTAGCCAAGCAGTCGTGGAAAACGATAACTTCCATGCTGTCGTTCAAATCTTCAAGTTTGGCGAAAATCATCGGCTGGCCGTTTTTTGTCAAAACTTTCTGGATTTTTGTAATGACGCCGGCAATCCGATAAAGTCCTTCGTTTTTTTCGTTCTTTACTTTTTCAATTGCTGCGACATTTTTGGATTTTAAAGTTTCCAAATGCTGATTTAAGGGATGGTCGGAAATATACAAACCCACCAGTTCTTTTTCCCAGAGCAATTTTTCTTTGTTTGAAGCCGGAGGAGACGGGTTTAATTTTAAATGGCCGTTGACGAAATCAGAGCCGAATAAGTTGTCCTGGGAAGAAAAGCGCGATTTTTTTAAACTTTGGCTGAATGCGAGGATGTTTTCAATATTTGCCAAAAGCATTCCTCTTTCAACGTTGAAATTGTCAAAAACCCCGGCTTTAATCATGCTTTCCAGCGATTTTTTGTTTAAATCTTTATGAAGAACGCGGTTTAAAAAATCGGCGAAATCCTTAAACGGTCCGGCTTTCATTTTTTCATTGATAATCGCTTCCACAATCGCGGCGCCGACGTTTTTAATCGCCAAAAGTCCGAAGCGGATGTTATTTTCTTCCGGAACAAAATCAACAAAGCTTTTATTGATGTCCGGCGCTAGAACTTTGATGTTTAATTTTTTCGCTTCTTCAATCAGGAAAGCGATTCTTTCCACGTCGCCTTTTTCGGCGTTGAACAATGAAGTTACGAATTCAATCGGGTAGTGGGCTTTCAAATAAGCGGTTTGATAGCCGATCATGGCGTAACAGGCGGCGTGGCTTCGGTTAAAACCGTATTTTGCGAATGGCGGGAAAAGTTCCCAGATTTCTTCGGCGGTTTTTTGAGCAATGCCGTTTTTTTTCATTCCCTCAATGAGTTTTTCTTTTTGAGAATCCAAAAGCTTTTTGATTTTTTTGCCGATGGCTTTTCTTAAAATGTCGGCTTCCGGCAAGGTGAAGCCGGCCAAATCTCTGGCGATTTCCATCATTTGTTCCTGATAAATGCCGATGCCGTAAGTATTTTTCAGAATTTTTTCCAGTTTCGGATGAAGATAGGAAATTTTTTCTCTGCCGTGCTTTCTTTTAACGTATTGGGGAATCAGCTCCATCGGCCCGGGCCGGTACAAAGAAACCATGGCGATAATGTCTTCAAATTCGGTCGGTTTCAATTCTTTTAAATATCGGCGCATGCCGTCGGATTCCAATTGGAAAACAGAAATTGTTTCGGCTTTTTGAAGCAATTCAAAAGTTTTTTTATCATCAAGAGGAATTTGGGAAATATTAATTTCTTCTCCTTTTATTTCTTTTATTAAGCGGATTGTTTCTTCAATAATCGTCAGATTTTTTAAGCCGAGAAAATCCATTTTCAGCAATCCCAAATCTTCAATGGCGTGCATTTCAAACTGGGTGATGACGATGTCGGGATTTTGCGGGGCGCGCTGAAGAGGCGCGAAATTTATCAGCGGCTCTTTGGAAATTACCACGCCGCAGGCGTGAACCGAAGCGTGGCGGGCAACGCCTTCAAGTTTTTTGGCGGCGTCAATAATTTTTTTCGCGTCAGCGTCTTTTTGATACAAGTCGTTCAATTCTTTGACGTTTTTTACCGCTTCTTCAAGTTTGAAATTAAAAGGAATAAGTTTGGAAATTTTGTCGCAGAAACTATAAGGCAGATTCATGGCTCTGCCGGCGTCCCGCACCGCGGCCCGGGCGGCCATTGTTCCGAAAGTGATGATTTGCGCCACTTTGTCTTCGCCGTATTTTTGGCGGACATAAGCCAGAACTTCATCGCGCCGGTTGTCGGCAAAATCCAAATCAATATCCGGCATGGAAATTCTGTCTGGATTCAGAAATCTTTCAAAAAGCAAATCGTATTTCAGGGGGTCAATGTCGGTGATGTTAAGAATATAAGAAATAATGCTGCCGGCGGCCGAGCCCCGTCCCGGGCCCACGACGATGCCATGGTCTTTCGCCCAATTAACGAAATCCGCCACAATCAAAAAGTAGTCGGCGAATTTCGTTTTTTCAATGACGCCAAGTTCGTATTTTAATCTGTCAAGGACAATTTTGTTCGGCGATGGATAGCGAACGGATAATTTTTCATCAATTAATTTTTCCAGATATTGATTGGCGGTTAAGCCGTCGGGAGTGGAAAAAGACGGCAGAAGAATCTGGTTGAGCTTTAATTCAACATCGCAGCGCTCGGCGATTTTGACGGTGTTTTCAACGGCTTCCGGCAGGTCCTTAAAAAATTCAATCATTTGTTCCGGAGAGCGCATGGAAAAATCATCGGCTTTGAGAGTCAGCCGGTCGTCGTCGGTAAGCTTATTGCCAGTTTGCACCGCCAAAAGAATGTCATGATATTCCGCGTCTTCGGATTTGGCGTAGTGGATGTCTTGGGTGGCGACAAGAGGAATGCCTGTTTTTTCGGACAACTCAATCAATCCTTCGTTGATTTTTTTTGATTCTTCAATGTTTGGATGATGGCCGATTTCCAGAAAGAAATTTTTTTCGCCGAAAATATTTTTGTATTCTTCGGCTGCTTTTTCCGCTTCGCTGAATTTGCCGTTTGAAATCAATTGCGGGATTTTTCCGCCCAAGCATCCGGACAGGGCGATAATGCCATCGTGATATTTTTCCAAAAGTTCTTTGTCAATTCGCGGCTTATAATAAAATCCTTCCAAATGGGCGTAAGTGGAAAGTTTGATTAAGTTTTGCCAGCCGTCGTTATTTTTGACGAGCAGAGTTAAGTGAGAATATTGGTCGTCAATTTTGTTTTCTTTGTCAAAACGAGTTCTGGGCGCGACATAGGTTTCCATTCCCAAAATCGGCTTGATTCCAGCTTCTTTGGCTTTTTTGTAAAATTCAATCGCGCCGTATAAATTGCCGTGGTCGGTCAAAGCAAGGGCTTTCATTCCCAATTCTTTGGCGCGGCTGATTAAGTCGTCAATTTTGGCAAGGCCGTCAAGAAGTGAATAATGAGAATGAGTATGGAGATGGACGAATTTCATAAATCTACGAATTACGAATTAGTACGAATATACGAATCATTATAATTTAAAAAAACAAAAATAAGCAAATCAAAATTTACAAATCCTAACTTTTATTTTATAATTTTAAAATCATGGCTGACTACAACCACCGAAAAATAGAAAAAAAATGGCAAAAAATTTGGGAGAAAAGCGGAATTTATAAAACAAAGGAAATCAAAAGCAAGCCAAAATATTATATTTTGGATATGTTTCCGTATCCTTCGGGCGAAGGGCTTCATGTCGGCCATCCGCGCGGCTATATCGCCACGGATGTTTATTCGCGTTATCGGCGAATGAAAGGTTTTAACGTTCTTCATCCCATGGGCTGGGACGCTTTTGGTTTGCCGGCGGAAAATTACGCCATCAAACACAAAATTCATCCGAAAATCGCGGTTAATAAAAACATCGCCACTTATAAACGGCAGCTGAAAGCCATCGGCCTTGATTATGACTGGTCGCGTGAAATAAACACCGCTGCCCCGAATTATTACAAATGGACCCAATGGATTTTTTTGCAGTTTTTCAAAAAAGGATTGGCTTTCCAATCGTTTGAACCGATTAATTGGTGCCCGTCGTGCAAAACCGGTTTGGCTTTGGAAGATTTGGACGGCAATCTTTGCGAGCGTTGCGGTACGCTAGTTGAAAAAAAACCGATGCGGCAGTGGGTTTTGAAAATCACGGCTTACGCGGAGAAACTGCTGAAAGATTTAAAACTGCTTGATTGGCCGAATCCAATCATTGAACAGCAGAAAAATTGGATAGGGAAATCAGAAGGAGCGATTGTTAAGTTTGGCGTCAGATGTCAGATGTCAGATGTCAAAAATAATATTGAAGTTTTTACGACGCGCTTGGATACTATTTTCGGCTGCACTTATTTGGTTATTGCGCCGGAACATAAATTAGTATCAAGTATCATCCGCCAGTTGGCGGATCAAGTATCAAATTTAAAAGAAGTTGAAAAATATATTCAAGAATCAAAGAAAAAATCTGAAATACAAAGAACTGATTTGGCGAAAGATAAAACAGGAATTGAATTAAAAGGCGTTAAAGCCGTTAATCCGTTTAATAACGAAGAAGCGTCGGTTTTTGTCGCTGATTATGTTTTAGGAAGTTATGGCACAGGCGCCGTGATGGCGGTGCCGGCGCATGACCAGAGAGATTTTGAATTTGCCAAAAAATATAATTTGCCGATTAAAATGGTTATTTGTCCGAACTATCCAAAGCCAATTTGTCCGGTGCTTGATAAGGCCTATATTGAAGACGGGCATTTAGTAAATTCAGGCCAATTTACGAGTTTAACTTCTCAAGAAGCCAGAGAAAAAATGGCCGATTGGCTTAAAAAAAATAAAATAGGCGGCAAAACAATAAAATATCGGCTTCAGGATTGGGTTTTTTCAAGACAAAGATATTGGGGTGAGCCGATTCCGCTCATTCATTGCGAGGAATGCGGCGCTGTTGCAGTGTCGGAAAAAGATTTACCGGTGAAATTGCCTCCTATTAAATCTTACGAGCCAACCGGAACAGGCGAATCGCCTTTGGCGAATATAACTAAATGGGTAAATGTTAAATGCCCGAAATGCAATGGTCCGGCGAAGCGGGAAACCAATACAATGCCGCAGTGGGCCGGTTCTTGCTGGTATTATCTCGCATACATAGTTAAAGAAAATTCAAAATTCAAAATTCCCATGCCTACCGGCAGGCAGGAAAATTCAAAATTACTTAAAAAATGGCTGCCGGTTGATTTTTATGTCGGCGGAGCGGAACACGCGACAAGGCATTTGATTTATGCCCGCTTCTGGCACAAATTTTTATACGATATCGGCGTTGTTCCGACCAAAGAGCCGTTTCATAAACTTGCCAATCAGGGTTTGATTTTAGCTGAAGACGCTAGAAAAATGAGCAAGCGCTGGGGCAATGTTATTTCTCCGGATGAAATCATTAAAAACTACGGCGCCGACACATTAAGAGTTTACGAAATGTTTATGGGGCCTTTTGAACAGGCGATTAATTGGAGCGCGGATTCAATGGTCGGTAGCCGGAGATTTTTGGAGAGAGTCTATAAATTAGTATCAAGTATCATCCGCCAGCCGGCGGATCAAGTATCAGGCGTTAAAAATTCCAACTTAGAAAGATTATTGCATCAAACCATTAAAAAAGTTACCGAAGATATTGAAAATTTTAAATTCAACACCGCTATCAGCGCTTTAATGATTTTATTGAACGAAATGGAAAAACAAAGTCAGTTATCAATTGTCAGCTGTCAGTTGTTTCTTAAATTATTAAGCCCTTTCGCTCCGCATCTTAGCGAAGAACTTTGGCAGCAACTAAAAGCTCAAAGCTCCCGCCAGAGACGAGGCTCGCCAAAGGCGGCAAAGCTAAAAGTTTTTAAGAGTATTCACGAAGAATCTTGGCCGAAGTACGACAAAAAAATGATTAAAGAAGAAACCTATAAAATTCCAATTCAGATTAACGGCAAAGTTCGGGCGGAAATTGAAATTGAAACGGATTGGAAAGACGAAAAAGTTAAAGAAGCGGCTTTGGCGAATGAAACGGTCAAAAAATGGATTAGCGGAAAAGAAATCAAAAAAGTTATTTACGCGAAAAATAAAATCGTTAATATCGTTGTTTGACGCGCTGGTCTTGACAAAAAAACATACTATATTATACTTGCAGAAGCACTATTAAAATACTATATACACAAAAGAAGGAGGTGGTGGATTTGATTGATTGTTGATTTTGCATCGCGCTAAAATTTCAAACCAAAAAACCAAAAAAGGGAGGAAAAGAAATGAAGAAACTGATTTTTACACTGGCAGTATTGGCAATCTTTATCGGCAGTAATGTCGCGTTCGCAGCCGGCCAATTCGGCTCGCCGGAAACTATGGAGGCAGGACAAATGGCGGTTGGCATCGGGTATTTTCATTCATCTGCTCAATACAGCACAGATGAGGAAGGATGGAGCGAGATAGAAGCAAGCCAGAACCAATCGTACGTTCAGATAAGTGTTGGCATCACAGATGATACGGAGATTTACGTAAGGGCCGGCGGCGCTGATATAAAAGCTAAAGCTGCTTTTGATATCGGAAATTCCGAATTCAAAGAAGGCGCGGAAAGGCCATTCGGCACTATCGGCCTTAAAAGAAAGCTTGAGATAAATCCAAGCTTTGTGATGGGAGCATTCGCGCAGTATTCACGGTATTCAGATTATCAAGATGAAAGAGCTGAAACAATGACGTATGAAGACATTGTCTTTAATGTGAACGAAAGATATGCCATTGTTAATGCGCAAGACATCCAGGCAGGAATTACCATGGGATTAAAACCTCATGAGAGAATGACTCTTTATGCCGGACCTGTTTGGTACTGGTCCAGAGCGTATGTTGAAGGAACCGCAAGCGTAAGCGTTCCAGAATTTGATTATGCGGAATCATACAGCGCCTCCGCCACTTACCGGGAGAAGAATACTATGGGAGGATTCGCGGGAATGAAGATTGCCTTGACTGACGCTTTGGCCTTGGAAGCCGAAGTTCAGTTGAAGAGCAAAGCTTCGGCCGGCGCGTCCCTGGTTTATTCATTCTAACTATTATATAGTATTTTGCGCTTTATGCGGTTGAGCTTAAAAACTCAACCGCATTTTTATTTGATTTTTCAATTTTTTATGATATAATTTTAAGATTATGTCAAATAAAAATAAGAAAATACCTTACGAAGGGCTTAAAATCGTTGTTCGTTATCTGGCAAATTATAAAAAAGATTTAGTTGCTCTTTCTTTTTTGGGAGTCGCGTCGGCGCTGACCAACGGCGCGGTTCCTTATTTGGCCGGCAGGTTTTTTGACGCGATTTTATATCAATCAGAAATTTTTTCCGGTTCTTCTTTGAAAATGCCGCTGTGGATGTTTTTTATAATTATTTGGCTGATTGTCCGGTTAATCAGCGATGTGATTGATTGGAAAATTAAATTGGAAAGCGCCCGAATGGATGAATTGGTTCATTCGGATTATATGATAGATTCTTTCAAAACGCTTTTGGAATTGCCGATAGGGTTTCACAAAGATAAAAAAATAGGGCAGATAACCGATAGAATTGGCCGGGCCGCCGGTCAGCTTAGCCGCATTGTCGGCGATGTCCTTATCGCTTTAACGCCGCAGTTTTTAAGCATTTTTGTGGCTTTGATTTTTTCTTTTTACGTTAATTATTTTATGGCGATAGTTTTATTGCTGGCAATTTTTATTTATGTGTTGCTTTTGATAAAAATGGCCCCGTCGCTCGCGCGCCTTCAGAGAAAATCAAATCGCGCTTACAATCGGGCTTACGGCGACGCTTATGACGCGGTATTTAACGTCGCGCCGATTAAACAAGCGGTTGGAGAAGAGCATGAGCGCAGAAAAATATTTATAAATTTTCGGCTTAAAGCCGCTAAAATCTGGATAGAAATGATGGCTGTTTGGCAAGGAATGAGTTTTTACCAGCGCTTAATCGTTACCGCCACGCAATTCATCATTTATGGTTTGGCGATTCATTTTATAAATCAAGGCGCGATGACGCTCGGTGAATTGGTGATGTTCAGCGGTTACGCAACAATGCTTTTCGGGCCGTTTATTATGCTTGGGCACAATTGGCAAGTGGTTCAAAACGGTTTGATTTCCATTGAAAGAGCGGAAAAAATTCTAAAAACGCCGCCGGAAATTTATGTTCCTGAAAACGCCGTTGTTATGGAAGATATTAAAGGATTGATTGAGTTTAAAAATGTTGATTTTTCTTACAAACGCGGCAAGCCGGTTCTTAATGGAATTAATTTCAAAGTTAATCCAGGCGAAGTAATCGCTTTGGTGGGCGAGTCAGGAGTCGGCAAAAGCACATTGATTGATTTAATCTCCGGATATTATTTCGCGTCACAAGGCGATGTCTATGTTGATAATCATAATGTCAAAAATTTTGACTTGCGGTTTTTGCGTTCAAAAATCGCAGTGGTTCCGCAGGAAGTCGTGCTTTTTAATGACACGATTGAAAAAAATATTAAATACGGCAATTTTGGCGCGTCTGAAAAAGCGGTTAAAAAAGCGGCTGAAATGTCCCATTGTTTGGAATTTATTGAAAAATTTTCCAAAAAATGGAAGCAGATTGTAGGCGAGCGGGGAGTGAAATTATCCGTAGGTCAAAAACAAAGAATTGCTATTGCTCGGGCGATTTTGCGCGACCCGCGGATATTAATTTTAGACGAACCGACTTCTGCTTTGGACGCCAAATCGGAAAAAATTATTCAGGAATCCTTGGAAAAACTGATGAAAAGTCGGACGACTTTTATCATTGCTCATCGTTTAAGCACCGTTAGAAAAGCCGATAGAATTTTAGTTTTGGATAAAGGAAAAATCGTTGAAAGCGGCAAACACGAACAATTGGTCAAAATTAAAAACGGAATTTATCGGAATTTATACGAACTTCAAATCGGTTTGCGCAAATAAGTCGCTTTGAGATATAATTTGGGCATAAATTCAATTTTTTATGAGCAAGAGGAATTATTTAACCGCTAAAGATCCGGCAAGCGAACAATTATTGGAAGAATTAAAACAGAAAAACGACATAGCCAGCCAAAGAATCAAAAGGCTTTTGGCTCTTCCCGATTTAACGCGGAAAGAAAATTCTCCCCTTAAATTTATTGTTGATAAAATTCTGGCAATGGAGATGTTCAGGGATTTTGACGTCATAGAAATTCCGGAAATAGTCAGTGTTCGGAACAATTTTGATTTGCTGAACGCTCCTTTAGGCCACCCCAGCCGCAAAGAAACGGACACTTATTACATAAGCAAAGATTATATTTTAAGGACTCAAACCACGGTGATGTGGCCTTTTTATCTTCAAAAAGAAGAAGAAAAAAAGAAGCTGGAAAAAGAAGGGGAAATAGGGCTTTTGTGTTTTGGCAAAGTTTTCCGTAAAGATGAAATAGACAGGAATCATTTTCCGGTTTTTCATCAAATAGACGGCCTTTATATTTGTAAAAAAGAAAAAAAAGTTATTGGTTTGTCAGAGCTTCAGGAAGTATTGACAGCCATTACCAAGGCCATTTACGGAAATTCAATAGTGTTTCGTTTTTTGGAAGATGTTTTTCCTTTTACCCACCCCAGCACTCAAATAGAAATACAAAGAGGGGACAAATGGCTAGAAATCGTGGGCGCCGGAGTGGTTCATAATCAAGTGCTTTCCAATCTCGGCATAGATCCTTCGGTTTACAACGGCTGGGCTTTTGGATTCGGCTTGGAAAGAATCGCCATGGCAAAAATGAATATTTCTGACATCAGAATTTTCTGGTCTGATGACCAAGTGATTACCAGCCAGTTTAAAGATATAAACAGCCAATACAAGGAAATCAGCAAATTCCCAATGACTTATAGGGACATTTCTTTTATTGTTGATAAAAGCACGAGCTTGAATAATTATTATGAAATTGTCAGGGACTTTGCCGAAAATTTAATTGAAGAAGTGAAACTGGTTGATGAATATGAGGATGAGAAAAAATTCGGCAAAGACAAAAAGAGTTATACATTCAGAATAATTTATCGTTCTCCGGAAAGAACTTTAACCAATGAAGAAGTCAATCAAATTCAGGAAAAGATTATAAAAGAAACCAAAGAAGAGCTGGGAGCGACAATAAGATAAATAATTATTATGATTTATAAAATAATTCAAACAATATTTTGGCCGCCGTTTTTTATATTGGCTAAAATTATTTTAAGAATTAAAGTAATAAATAAAAAGAAAATTGATTTAAAAAATATCAAGGGGCCGATTATTGTCGCTTCAAACCATAAGAGCCGCATAGATCCGCTGTTGATAGGACTGGCATTTCCTTTGTTTAATAAAATATATCCGATCAGATTTATGACCGCTGACGGATATTTGAAAATTCCCATCTTGGGCCAATTTATAAAATTAATGGGAGGATTTCCTGTTTTTAAAAAACAAGGAATTGAAAAATCGTTAAAATTGCCGTTAGAAATTTTGGCATCCGGCGGAGCGATTGGAATTTTTCCGGAAGGAAAAATGGTTAAAGATGAAAATTCAGAAAGCGGAGCAAAAATAGGAGTCGCTGTTTTAGCCTTAAAATCGCAATCGCCGATTTTGCCGATAGCGATAAAAATTAAGCCGTTATTAAAGTATGAAATCATCGTCGGAGAGCCGTTTACCATGCAAAATTTAATTGATAAAAATATTGATGTTAATTCTTACGATGAAATGAAAGATTTATCTCAAATCGTAATGAAAAAAATCGCGGCATTGTATTATTAAAGCGGCTTGACAAATCAGTTTGAATTAGTATCATAAAATCAGCATTTGGCTAAAATAGGTTTAGCTGAAAGAACTTTGAAAAATAACGGCAAAGCCGTTTATATGAGGAGGGAACAAATGGAGATAAAAAATTAGCCAAAAAAAGAATTATTCAAGCAAGAAATAAGTTCGATATTAATTGATAGTTGGGGAGGTTTGCTTAATGAACGGTATAATTTATAATGTATATATAAAGTTGACTTTTAAATTTTAAAGTTTATTATTATATTATATGACTACAATAACTATTCCTAAAAAAGAATTAAAAACAGTAGTTAAAGAAAGTGTCCGCGAAGTTTTGGTGCAGGAATTAATGAAATTGCGGGCATTGGCTTTGCCGGATATTTCTGGAAAAGAGCAAAAAAATATTGAAAAACTTTATCATAAGCCGTATCGAAAAACAGCCAAAACTATTGAAGTTGAATTATGAAATGGCGCATTGATTTTTCAAAAGACGCGCTAAATTTTTTATCTCATAATAATATTAAAGAAACTTTTATTGTTGATAAAATTAGACTTGTTTTGCGTAAATTCGGAGGCGAGAATATCAATATTAATATCAAAAAACTTAAAGGCAATTGGGAGGGATTTTATAGGATTCGTGATGGTAAATTAAGAATTATTCTCGAATTTCAATTTGAAAGTTGTCGGGTTTATATTGAAAGAATCGATTGGCGCGGCAACGTTTATAAATAGAAAACGGCTAATGCATAATATTAGCCGTTTTTTTATTCCTCTTTTCTTAATTTTCCGTTGAATTGTGGTATAATTTGGGTATGGAAATATTAGTTACCGGCGCTATTGGCAAAGGCAAAACTCCGCTTTCGGCGTTTTGCTATCATTGATGATAGCAGGAAATTGTGGACATATCAGCGCTTGACAAATCAGTTTGAGTTAGTATCATAAAACCAGCATTTGGCTAAAATGGTTTAGTCAAAAGAACATTTAAAAATAACGGCAAAGCCGTTTAGATGAAAGAAAATCAGAAAAAAGGAGGTTAATATGGCTGGATCAGTTATTCTTACTTCACCGCTTAAAACGATGGTTCCAATTATCAAAATAGTTGGAAATTTCTGCAATCTTCGTTGTCAATATTGTTTTTATCGCGAACAAAGACAATCGTCGCCGCAAGTGATGAATGATGAGCTACTAGAAAAATTTATATCTCAGTATATGTCTCTTTTTAGCGGGAAGCTTTTCTTTATTTGGCACGGCGGAGAACCATTGCTTGCCGGTTTGTCATTTTTTCAAAAGATTATATATTTACAGAAAAAATATCTTAAGAAAGGTCAAATCGTTAAAAATGCTGTACAAACTAATGCTACTTTAATTAACGATAATTGGGCGAAATTTTTTCAACTAAATGGATTTCAAGTGGGCGTAAGTTTAGACGGCGATGAAGAAAGTCATAATCGTTTTAGAAAAAATGCAAATAGAAAAGGTTCTTTCAAAATAGCGGTTAATGGAATTAAAATTTTGCGCCAATACGGAATTGAGCCAGGAATCATCCAAACGCTTACGCGCGCTAATTTATCTAAAGCCGCAATAAATTTTGATTTTTTTACAAATGATTTAGGTCTAAAAAGTTTTGGAGTTAATTACTTTTTTAGTCCTAATAAAGAGGAAAAATTTGTAAAAAATCAATCAATTTCTTGTAAAGAATTAACATCATTTTTTAAGATTTATATCGATAAATGGTTGAATCTGAATAATGATAAAATTCGAATACGAGAAATTGATAATTTTATAGCCGGCGCGATTGGAAAGCAATCTCCAAGTTGCGCCTTTAATGGTTCTTGTACTGGATATTTTTGTTTGGAATATGATGGCAAGGTTTATCCATGCGATCGTTTGCCTTATAAGGATGAATTTTTATTTGGCGATTTATCCAATCAATCTCTTTTGGAAATTCTTAACAGTTCAAAAAGATTGATTTATGCGCAAAATGTTAATTCATCGCATTTGGATTGTCTTAAATGTCAATGGCAAAAAGCATGCCATAACGGCTGTCCGGCAGACAGGAAAGGAGGCGTAAAAGGAAAATATTATTTTTGCGAAACAAGAAAAGAATTCTTTTCTTGTTTTGATAAAAAAATCTTAAATTCTAATAATAGAAAGGAGGTGAGTGTATTATGAATGCAGCCATAGACGGAGCGATTAAAAGATTAAATAATAATCCTCCCAATAATTTAACCAATGCGACTTATCGGTTAAATGACGCAAGAGGATGGGATGATCAATGGGATCATTGGGATCAACTTGGTTCAAGTGATCCGGGCTGGGGAGATGTTGGCGATGGCCCAGATCAACCAGGGCCGGACAGATAATGATCAGCCGCATTTATATCTGGGGTATGAATTTTTCATACCCCTCTTTTATTATTAATGATATTCTTTTTATATAATCTTCGTTAAAATGTTTTTTTTGATCCAAATATTCTTTTGTTAAGTTTAATAATTCAATCGTTTGTTTTTCATTAATGCCTGGATACAATTTAGCCGCTGGTTTATTTTTTAATAGTCGTATTCCCAGCATCCCACTGGGAAATAAAGTAGCGGCCACAATCTCGTTTATTAAATCCACTTTTTTCTTATCGTTGGGAAATTGTTTTAACAACATGGGAAAGAAATATTGTTTTTGAAAACATGAGTGTATTATTTCATGCCAGATAATACCTATCGCATGACTTACTCCTTCCGCTGGATATCTGGAAATTTCCAAGCTAATATTTTTACTATCAATATTTACTCCTCCGCCAGTATGATCTGAGGTAGAGAATAATAAATATACATTTACTTCTTTTTTTTGAACAAAATTTTTATAAAGAGCATTAAGAGATAATAATATTTTATTTGCGAGTTCTTCATTATTGGCGAATTTATTTAAATTTTCTTGCCAGCGATTTAATAATGATAAATCATTTTCATATAAAGAATCAAATTTATTATTTAATAAAGAAAAAATATTTTTAAGATTGATGAAATCTTCTGATAATAATTTTTGTTCCAAAACGACCCATGGATTATTTTCAAGAAAAAATTGACGCCCTAGGTATAATTTTCCAAATGGGTATCGCAAATGAATTTCTTTAAATTGTTTTATGGTATTTTCTTCTTCCGGCGAAAACGAACCGAGTTCTTTTCGCCATAAAATATTATAGTCTTTTTGATTACTAAAATGCCATTCGCTCAGATTGGAAACAAAAAAATAAAAATTCGCCCATTTTGAGACTATAAAATTGAATTTC
>ERZ1292625.3207-Hain-H41-01um-R1-3207-length-13682-cov-12_pt1 | contig 13682 bp, 17 predicted proteins | sample MGYA00564400_ERZ1292625 | MGnify/ENA primary metagenome ERZ1292625 (study PRJEB36523, sample SAMEA6512639) | groundwater metagenome | collected 2019-01-08 | study: AquaDiva: Metagenomics assemblies of 32 groundwater samples | reverse complement strand
TTAAAAACGCTTTTCACGATTTTAGCAAATGCCAAAAAAATCAGCAAAGAAAGCAAAAGAAAAATCAGAGAAGGAACCAATTCAAAAGATAGGAGAAAACGAATTTGAGAACAAGGTAGTTGAACTTGGAAAAAAAGGCATTACATCTGAAAAAATAGGGGAAATGCTGAGAAAAGAAAATATACATCCTAAAGAATATAGTAAAAAAATATCCGATATCCTAAGAAAAAATAGCCTGTACAGAAGCCCCGACTTAAAAAATATTGAAGAGAAACTTCTCAAAATAAGAAGTCATTATCAAAAAAACAAGCAAGATAAAAGGGCCATGAGAGAAAGGGAAAGATTAGCTTCTCAGATAAGAAGGCTCAAAGTTTCATTAAAAGAAGCTTAATTATTTTTAAAATGGGTGAATTAAAAGAATCTCTACAACAGCAGATAGACTATGTCTCAGAAAAATTTCTGGAAAAATCAAAGAACAAAGAAATACAGGTCGTAAGCCACTTTGATACTGATGGAATCTGTTCTGCAGTGATAATGACTAAAGTCCTAAAAAGACTTGACAAAAAATTTTCTCTTAAGATAGTCAAAAGTCTGGATGAAAAAACAATAAAAAATCTTTCAAAAAATAAAATTACACTGTTTCTGGATTTAGCATCTGGAAGCTTTCACCATATTATTGAGCATGATATTAAAGACGTTTTCATCATTGACCATCATGAGATAGTGGACAAAATCCCAAATGAAGTTGAAATAGTAAACCCAGAACTTCATGAAAAACAGAAAATCAGCAGCTCAAGTTTAGTCTACCTATTTTGTAAAACAATAGACGAAAAAAACAAAGACCTCGCAAAATTCGCAGTCTTAGGAATGGTTGGGGATATGTTAGAAAAAGAAATCGACAAAGTAAACAACCACATACTTGAAGATGCAGAAATAAAAAGAAAAAGAGGACTATTAATTTATCCTTCAACAAGACCTCTGAATAGAGTGTTAGAATATTGTTCACAGCCTTTGATTCCTGGAGTAACTGGAAGCACAGAAGGAGTCATAGAGCTGTTAAGGGAAGCAGGATTAAGTCCTGAGAATGGAAAATACAAAAGCATAATAGATCTTGACAAAACCGAGATGGAAAAACTCATAACTGCAATAATGTTGAGAAATCCCAAATGCAAAACCAGTGAGATTGTTGGAGATATTTTTCTTATAAAACTTTTTAACAAGCTTGAAGATGCGAGAGAGATAAGTGCCATGATAAATGCTTGTTCAAGGATAGGGGAATCAACAGCAGCTTTGCAGTTTTTGATGGAAATTCCTTCAGCAAGAAAAAAAGCGGAAACTCTGCACATAAAATACAAACAGCATTTGATATCTGCAATCAAAAGTCTGCCGAAAATAGAAAAGATTGAGGGTCGAAAATTCCTTATAATAAATGCCCAAAAAAGCATGAAAGACACGATTGTTGGAACAATAGCAAGCATATTACAACATTCTTCTTTATATGAGGATGGAACAATAATAATCACAATGGCCCACTATGACGACAAAATAAAAGTCTCTGCAAGGATAGTCGGGAGAAATGGGAGAAATGCTCGTGAAATATTAGCGGCAGTGGTGGAAAAAATCGGAGGCGAAGTTGGCGGACATGAATCTGCAGCAGGCTGCAACATCTCGCAAAAAAAAGAAGCAGAATTCATAGAACTTTTAAAAAAGAATCTTGAAGTTGAACTTGTTAAGGTTTAGGGAGATTTTGATTTTTTCTCTAGAGAAGAAATTCTTTCATTAATCTCACGTATTTGGTCAGCTACATAAGCAACGCTAGTTATATTAACGCCCCTATAATCTTTAGAAAATCTTTTAAGAAAAGGGATATAAGTAGATTGAACAGAAGACAAAATAGATTTTGCTACAGATAAGTCAAAATGTCTTTCATCCAAAAAATATTGAGCACCAACTAATTGGTTAATAGTTATATTCAAGAGCAATCCATAATTTTCTCCTTGCTTAGATCCTTGAGCCCATCCTTTAATATATGCCGCATTTTCTCTTTCTACCGGCGTTGGTTCTGCACATGAATCTCCTAATGACATTAAGTCCAAAAGTTTTCTTCATTTTTAACCATTTCTCTCCTTAATCATAACCTTTAAAACCCCCCTAATTCTCAATATTTTATGGCAAATTTAGAACAAGGAGACATAGTAATGTGCACTGTTGACAGGATAGTCGGGGCCACAGTTTTTGTCAGGATAGACGGAAACGGGGAAGGGAGCATAATCCTCAGCGAGATAGCACCTGGAAGAATAAGAAATTTAAGAGACTATGTTGTTCCTAAAAAAAGTATAATCTGCAAAGTATTAAGGACATCAAACGGCCATGTTGATTTGTCTTTAAGACGAGTTACCCCAAAAGAACAAAAAGAAATAAAAGAAAGATATAATCTAGAAAAGAGTTACAAAAGCATATTAAAAACAATTCTTGGAGAAAACTCTGAAGAGATTATGGCTGAAATTTTAAAAGAAACTCCAATATTCGATTTCCTCGAAGCTGCTAAAGAAAACTCTTTGCAATTTGAAAAAATTGTTGGAAAAGAAAAAGCCTCAAAAGTTTTGGAAATTTTAAAAAACCAAAAACAGAAAAAAATCATTGTAAAGAAAGAGTTTACATTCAGCTCTTCAAAACCAAATGGGATAGAGCTAATCAAAAAACTTATGGGAGAAATTAAAGAAGCCGAAATAAGGTACATCTCCGCAGGAAATTACACTATAAAGATAGAGTCAAGCGACCCAAAAAAAGCTGACACAACAATCAAAGAAATCCTCATAAATACTGAAAAAAAAGCGAAAAAAGAAGGGATTGATTTTAGCATTAAAGAGAAGTGAATAATTTCTGGAAAAATATCTAAGTTATGTAGATGAGAATCACAAAGCTTAAATACGATTATTGAAATAAAGATTTATGGAAAACAAGATGTTTGAAGTGGCATTATTAGGAGTTATATTCGACCCAGCAACAAGAAAAATTCTAATCGGCAAAAGAGAAAAAGATAGGTACAACCCTAAATTAAGCTGGTGCTTTCCGGGTGGAAAGCTAATTCAGGGGGAAGATGAAGATAAAAAATTAAAAAAAAGGATAAAAGAAAAAACTGGCTATGATGTTAAGAATCTTGGAGCAATTTTCACAAGAGTACCACCTGAAAGAAAAGATTTGATATTAATGTATTTTTTATGCGAAGTGTTTAAAGGAAAGCAAAAAGCAGGGGATGATTTAAAAGAGTTAAAATGGGTTTCCCCAGACGAACTAGAAAAACATTTTACAACCTCTTTTCATCCAAGACTTAAAGAGTATATTATGAACTTAAAATAGATTCTTAAGAGAATATAAATTTAAAAAGAGTAATTGATTATTTTTACAATGATAAAAGATAAGAGAATTTTGGTGATGGTCGGAGCAAGTTCTGCTTTGTCTTACAAAAAGATGAAACCACACTCTGAAACAGAGGAAACAATAAAGCATGTATTGAGAAGTCTAGATTGCTCTCAAGAAATGAAGATATTCGGGGTCGCTGGAGCAAGCTTTGTTTTAAAACATCTTGAAAAAAATCCAGACGTAACAGAAAAAGAAGCGATACAGAAACTCTCAAATGAGACAAACAGTATATTAATGAATATTGAAAGTCAAGAAGAATGAAACTCAAAAAATGCAAGGCCTGCAGCAGTTATACTTTAAAAGAAAATTGCCTAAAATGCAACAAAAAAACTTCTGATGCACATTACAAATTTGTGAAAACTAATTAGATAATCTTTTTTAAAAGCCCTCTTAATCCTCCAGGTTCTTTCTCCCCCTCAAGTTTTTTTATAGTTGCTATTGCCTCAATGGCTGAGAACTTGACTCCCGGCTTTATCGGAGGATAAGCATTTTCTAGCCCGTTTTCATCAAACCAAGCGACAGTGCTAAATTCTTCATTGATAGTAAAATCAAGAGATTCTGGGGCACACAAATACGCTTGATCATAATAAAATGTACCATCTTTCTTGGGCTGTCTTGTTACCAAAAATGGCATAGCATATTCTTTTTGATTTCCAGGTCTAGGAGGTTTATATTGCAAAAAAGCTATTTCTACACCCAATTCTTCTTTGACTTCTCTTCTTGCAGTATCATCTGGAAACTCATTAAGCTTCTTCTTTCCAGCAATTGGTAGCCAAGCATTATGATTTAAATGATACCCCAATAAAATTTTCCAATCATTCTCGAACTTGGAAACGAGATATACTGATACTGCATCATATAAAGTCTTCTTTACCATAAAAACACTACAAATGAACCCTTTAAAAGAATATCTCTTTACAAAGTAGCCTGCTTTTCTTCATTAACAACTTTCTCTCTCTGAGTTATTTCTCTCTTAACAATGCCCATGTCGGCCTCCCATAAAGAAAGTAAAGACTTATTGTATATGATTGCTGCAGGATGAAATAACGGAATAAGCTTTATGTTCAGACCTTTAAAATTTATAATTTTAACCTTTCCATGAATGCTTGTAATACCGGGCTGTTTGTCCATAGAATCAACATCACCATCAGCCAGAAAAAATTTAGTTGAATAATTCCCTAAAGAACAAATAACTTTAGGTTTTATCTCTAGAATTTGTTTTATGAGCCAAGGGGTGTGAGCTTTAATCTCATCAGGTAAAGGTGCCCTGTTTTCTGGAGGTCTGCATTTGAGTATATTAGCTATGTAAACATCATCCAAGCTCAAGCCAACTTTCGCCAGCATATCATCCAAATTCTTTCCAGCCTTTCCAACAAAAGGCAACCCTTGCTCATCTTCATTTTTTCCAGGAGCCTCTCCAACAAACATTATTTTTGCATTCTCATTTCCTTTCCCAACAACGATATTTATGCAGTTTCTGCAAATTTCTGTATTCTTAGCTAGCTCAATAGGATCAATTTCCATTAAACTTAAGATAGAATAAAGATTAAATAATTTGTGATAATAAAGCATTGTCTAGAAACTATTTTTTCTTCTTCTTGTAAAGAATAAATCCAATAACTGCTAAAATTACAACAACAATTAAGGCCCAAATCCACCATGAACTTCCTTGTGAAACAGAATTCTTCTGCCCTGTTTCTTGATTAATACCATCAGTAGTGTTCCCTTTAGTTTCCCCACTTCCCGAACTTGGAGCAGATGGCGAAACCTGGCCAGAATCTTGCTTAATGGCTAAATCAATTCTCGTCGCCGTATTGTTGACTATTGTTATATCATTTAAAGTAACAGCAATATCGTAATAACCATCGCTTGTAATATCAAACTTTTTAGTTTCGCCTTTTGACAATGTTGCAGTTTGTGGTGTACTAGAAATATTTATTGTTGCACTTGTTAAGCTTATACTCGTAACTTCTAACGTATGGCTTTCGTTTGAAACATTAAACTTTAATTTGTCCTTAGTCACAAGATTTCTGGAATAGCCTTGTAAAAATTGAGATTCACTAACTGTATAAGTGACTCCGCTGCTGCTTGAAGAACTGCCCCCACCACTTGAAGAAGAGCTTGATGTTGTAGTGGCCGTAGCAGTAATTACGCTTCCAGTAATTGAAGGTTGTGTTCCGGAGAAATGAGGAAGCCTTATCCAAATTCTATTTGATGTTGTATTTATGTAACAGGGATTTGTAGAGTTAAAAATACTAACATCTGTTACGCATGTATTATTTCTCATCAATGTTTCCCACTGAGAACTATATGTTGAATAATGGCTGTTATTCCCTGAAAGATAAGTTCCATTAGTTCCATTAGCTGTTGCATTCCATATCACACCCCAGCTCTCATCATAAAACAAGGGAATGCTTATGTTAACCTGTCCTGACTCACTTAATCCTGTGGTTGAAGAATTTCCTTCCGTATAAGGCATACTTACAATCACATAATCATAAATTGTAGGCCCATTGCTCCCAAACCTCATTGCACTCTCAAAACTTCCTGAAGTAGAGGTTGTTGCAGAATCATCAAATAAAGCATCAGGAGGTCCTGAAGCCAGCATATCAACATTAACATAGTGGACAATAATTCCTGACGATAAAAGCCCCATTCTAAAGCTAATTTTTCCTCCGCCCATAACAGATTTCATTGGGTTAAAATTACTAAAACTCTCACCGCCAGTATCTTCTGTTGAACCTAAAACACAAGCAGATGAAGGATTAGGAACATCGCAAGTTAAATTTGACTTGAATAAAGCTATTTTTAAACCAGAAAGCGAAGATCCATCAATTTTTCCAGGATTAAAACTTGAAGTTGTAATGTTTCTTGCAGACTGCAGTTGTGCATTTGTGAAAGTTGTTCTTTTAGGAGCATAATTTCCTCCTCCAGCAAAAACATTTATCTCTTTAATTCCTATAGAAGAAATATTAAGTAAAGGAGCTTGCAAACTGCTTGAAGAGCCTTGTCCAACATCAGCAATCCATGTAAAAGACCTTATACCGCTTATATTAGAAGAGTAATCAACAGTTATCTCTGAATGAGCATTAATATTGCTAAGAGTTACATTAGAGCTGTTAATCAATCCAAAAGAGTACATTGCAGTTGAAACATTAAAGGTATTTCCCCCTAAATTATTCAGGCTAATTGTCGCTGGACTTCCTAAAAGCCTGTACATTGTAAAATTTCTTGAGATATTAAATCCTGCAGGAGAAGCAGTTGAATTAAAACTCACATTCATCAAGCTTCCATAAGCAACAGAATTATTAGTTCCTGTAGCAAAAAGCATCAAACTTGATATTTCAGCTGTTGAAGGCAAAGATATGTTGTAAAAACCATTAGAATTATTATAAATATCAGTTCCACCGACTACAAAAAATGCACTTAAATTGTAAGGAATTGCTCCACGTTCTGCATGCACCATGTCTCCCGGCTCAAGCATATAAGCAACAACAGTGAAATTATTCCATCCTGAAACACCTGAAGCATTAACATAGCCATAAAGCCTCACATAACTCATAGAAATATTAAACCTTTTGTGGAGAGTTTTCGTAGAGTTATTATAATTGGAAAAACTATCTGAAAGAGTATAATCAGTTGTGGCTGAAAAATTATTCCATTCAAAACTCACAGGCATGCTTGCATTAGGAAAAATCATTATTGAGTAATTCCTGTCTTTGGGAACATAAATTGTTTTTTGGGTAACATCATTTTGAAATTCTTCTGCAATAGGATAACCAAGCTTGATGTCTTTAATCTGATACTTAAAGGGCACGCTTGCTCCCGTCGCATTGACTGCAGTAATATTCAGTGTTCCTGCTTCTTTAAGATAAAACTTTGTTCCTGCAATTTGCTGGATTATCATACCTGGAAATGCAGGTAAACTCTGCCCAATATATTGAACATAATTTGAGGTTGAATTTGTAAGAGTCATAACAGGCTGATACATCCATGTTGAATTTGTAATTTCTTGGTAAATGCTCAAATTAAACCATCCTGAAGAATTTGTAGTAGTTGAAATATAACCCACAACGCTAAACTGATTTGACGTATCCCTGACACTAATGTTAATAAGAGAATTATTCAAGGCATTTCCCTCAGTATCATAAACAGTTCCATTAAACTCAAAGCTGTTTGAAGCAAGAATAATCTTCAAAGTAGAAGTTGAATTAGTGTTCCCGCTAGTATCATTTACACTCGCATTAAGATAATAAATTCCATCACCCAAACCAGCAAATGTGCCTGCAAATGGGGAAGAAGATAATGCTGAAGAATTAATTAATACATTGTTTGAGTTGTAAAGGGTTGCATTAATTGTACCAATTCCAACGCTATCGTTTGATGTAACATTAAAGGTTATATTGCTCCTTATATAAAAAGTATTAGCTGATAAAGTTGTTGGGGAAACAAAATTAATTGCGGGCGCAGTAGTATCATTAACTGTAACACTTAAATTTGTTGAATAACTGCTGGTTGCATTAACAGTTGTAACAGTTATATTGTATGTTCCAGGCGTGGATGCAGTTGCGTTAAATCCGAAAAACTGTTTTCCACTTCCATTAACAAGATAAGCTATCGAAGTCGTATTAGACCAGCTCAATACAGTTGAAATATTTGTAAATGCTGAAACCGCAACGTCTGTAGTATTAGTATTAACAACATATGTAAATTCTAAAGGTAAAGTTACGTTTACAAAAGTTATATTAGCGTTAAGGCCAGCATCAGTATTATTAACGGAAAAATTGTAAAAATTACTTGTTATTTGGTTTACAGAAAAAGCCGTTGTTCCTGCAGATGTTTTGATAACATGAGCTGCAAAAACAAAATATAAAGAGGTTACTAACAAGATACTTAATAATCCAAGAACAAATATCTTCTTATTCAATCTCTTATTCAATCTCTTTTTCATTCTCTAACCCCATTTTCTCTCCTAGAACAAAAGGATTAGAGTATATAAACATTTTTACTTCCAAAAAACTTATAAACGAAATTCTCTAAAATTCTTTATGAAAGAAAGAACGTTAGTTTTGATAAAACCTGACGGAGTAAAAAGACATTTAATCGGAGAAGTTACAAGAAGATTTGAATCAAGAGGTTTAAAGATTGTTGCTCTTAATATGGTGTGGCCAACAAAAAAACAAATGGATGCTCATTATCCAAAGACAAAGGAGTGGGTAACTGGATTAGGAAACAACACTGCAAAAAGTTATAAAGAATTTGAAATTCCTTCTACATTAATAAAAGATTATGGAAGCGAAGATTCTTATAAAATAGGTCTTAAAGTTAGGGAGTGGCTTATAGACTTTATGACTTCTGGGCCAATAGTAAAAATGGTTGTTGAAGGGTCGCATGCAATAAAAATGGTAAGAAAAATAGTAGGACAAACAGTTCCAGCATTTGCAGAGCCAGGAACAATTCGGGGAGATTTTTCTATAGACTCTCCAGATGTTGCCAACATGAAAAAAAGAGCAGTAAAAAATCTTATTCATGCATCCGGAAATAAAGAAGAAGCACAACACGAAATAGAATTATGGTTTAGCCCAGAAGAAATTTATGACTATGAAACAATTCATGATTTTTTATAAAAAATTTCTTTGTGGTTCAAGAAAGACGAGTTAGTTTGAGGAAATTTCTTTGAGTAATACAAGAGAAACTTCTTCTAATTCTGCTTCAGCAATTTCTTCTAATAAAGATTTAGCATTAGGAATTCTTTCATCCTCTCCAGAAATTATAACTGCAGAAGCAGCAGAGTCAAATTTACTAACGGCGATGCTACACCCTTCAGCATGATAAGCGCTCAAAGATGGATCTTTACCACTCAAATTTATTATTTTGTTAAAAAGATACACTGGTTTGGAATAATTGTTGTACAAATTCTCACGAAAACGTCCTCGAGCTGTGCCAAGATCTTCTCCAACATTTCGAACAACCTCATAAAATTTGGTACCAATCATCTTCAATCCTCTTTGGCTTCATCAACAACTCCGCCATCTGTGACAAAGAAAACACATTCGTTATCTGGAAGGTTCGGAGAATCTATAAGTTTTGCAACTCTTGATCCTTGCTTCCCTCTTCTTAGATACATTCTGTAAGTTGAAGCATGTCCAACTATATTCCCCCCAATGGGTGTTGTTGGATCGCCAAACATCTGAGCAGGATTTGCCATAACTTGATTAGTAACATAAACAGCAAGATTATGAGTCTCTGCAAGTTTCATTAAATCATGCATATATCTATTAAGTTTTTGTTGTCTATCTGCCAACTGCCCTCTTCCCGCAAACTCGGCCCTAAAATGAGCAGTCAATGAATCAATAATCATAAGCTTTATTGGCTCACCCTTTTTAATTAACTCTGTAACTTTCTCTAAAAGCAAAATTTGATGATCAGAATTAAAAGCTCTAGCAACTAGAATATTTTTCAAAACTTTTTCAGGATTAGCTCCAATCTTCTCAGCAATTTGTTTTATTCTTGAAGGTCTAAATGTTCCTTCTGTATCAATAAAAACACATTTTCCATTAGTTCCTCCCTGTTCTATAGGAAGCTGGACATTAACAGAAAGAGATAATCCTAATTGTGTTTTTCCACTACCATAAGCTCCAAAAGCCTCGGTAATGGACCTGCTTTCAACACCTTTGCCACCTAAAAGATCATTTAAAGACTTGCTTCCTGTTGTAATATAAGATACATTTTTTCTTCTCTCTTCAAATTCAGAACCATCCACAAATCCAAGGTCAAGCATGTTTCTTGCGGCCTGTATTGCTTTCCTTGCCACAGCACTTCCGACTCCAGCAACATCAGCAAGAGTATTAGGGCTCATGACAGCCAGACTCATTAAATCAAAAATTCCAGCACTTTCAAGCTTTGCAGCAACAGCAGCCCCTATTCCAGGAAGGTCAGTAAGCTGAGGTTCTTTTGATTTCTCAGACTTTTCCTCATCTTCACCATCACTTTTTTTTGCCATAAAAATCAATATATCTGAGCTTTTTAAGGATTTATAGTCTGTTAGAGATATTTTAAAAAAATAAAGTTAATGCGAAGAAGTTGTAGAAAAATGTGTTACTTTAGGTTGATTTTCCTTTGTTGGTGAATACATGATAAATTTTCCCTTCACCTCGCTCCATAAATCCCTTTCAATACCTATAATACTGAGTCCCTCAAGCCTATATGCCCCTAGAAATATTCCGTCTACCTTACGCCCTTCATAGTCAACACGCCCAGTAAAATCTCCCCCAGCACCTTTTTTCTGTGCTTTTGAAACATAGAGTTTAGAAAATTTAATCTCATCATCACTTAAACTACCATCGAATTGAGATGTGCCAAACTTATCATCTATTGTCCCAGAAATATGCAGAGGTTTAGAGTTAGAATTAATTCGTCCTCGATTCTCAATATACATATAAAATAAACCATCATTTAATGCGACTTCTCCTAAAGTCCAAGAGCCGACAAAGTCTGGAGTCTGTTTTTTTCTAGCTTTGACACTTCTTGTTAAAAATTTTAAGCCCATAAAATAAGTAAGATTTATGCTTTTTTAAGGATTTATCTCTCACAAAATATAGTTATAAAACCCAACCCTCTTCAACAATAAAACAATATCTGCAATAGCCAAAATGCCTAGAATAATTTTCTCAATCTTTCCGCCAGTTCTTATTTTCCAACTGGAAGATTTTTTTGAGGGATAAAACGGCCTTATTCCGTCAGGAGTGAAACTATCTGCAAACAAATGCAAGCCGTATCCTAGGAAAAATCCAAAACCGGCTATTGGAAAAATCAAGACAAGTATGATTGTCAAAGACAAAAGGAAAGTGAAACTGTGAATCATTCCCCTATGTTTAGTAAACCATTGCAGAATCCTCGCAATCTTTTTGCTGCCCAATTTGCTGTATCTTGCATCAACATCAGGAATCTGTGTCGCAATCAAAGCCACAACAAAAAAAATTATCTTATGCTCAACAATAGGGATAAACAAAAGAATGAAAAATATAGTTATAAGATAATGGGTTTTGAGTAGCATTTTATTTCCTTCTCGCTAAATACTGAACAAAAAGACTTTTTTCTTTCTTGCCTTCCCTAAAATCATGATAAATTTTTTCTATAACAAAATCCTTACTTAGTATTTCAATCATATCTTTTTGATAAATAGGGTATAAATCAAGTTTGCCCCATATTTTTCTTTTTTTGTCGTAATAATGCAGAACAATAACCGTATCGCTGATATAAGCGGGAAAAACCATTATGTCTTTACCGCTTCCATGATAATAAACAGTGTAATCAAATGAAAAATTTTTGAGAACATCTTGTATTGGAAGATTCATTAATGATCTTATGTAATCATAATTTCTAGAATCAATAAAAAGATATCCTCCCTTTTTAATTAATTCAGCAAATTTACTAACAACACTTTGTTGTGCTTTTTTTGTGTAATCTCTTGTTCCACCCCCAATGTAAGTTAAAGAATTTCCAGTCAAGAAACCAAAATCAAAAACATGAGTATAAGGAGGATCAGCCTTAGGTAAATCAACCCAGTTAGATTTATGTATAACAATCTCTTGTCTTTTCTCTTTAAATAACTTCTTTGCCTGCCTGATAAATTCTTCGTCAACTTCATTAGCCTCAATGCTGTGTAGATTATATCCTCTTTTGTTTAAGTGTTCGGTTATTCCACTCAATTCTATACCTCCACCAACCCCAAAATCAATGACGCTCTTCAAATGATTTTTAATTATAAAATCTCCAAAAAAGTTAGCTTCTGACTCTTTAACAGTTCCTTTAAACTTAGGATAAATCTCTTTTTCCCAGCTAACAAATTTAAAATCAGAGAATTCTTCTATAGGATTGCTTATGTAAGGAAGAGTGTTAACAAAGTTCATTAATTAAAAAACTAAACTGGATTTATTAATTTTTCTCCAACTGCATTATAATCTCGTCCAAACCAACCTCATTGATTCCATCAATTATGAACTCTGGATTATTAAAGAATTTGTTCATTCTGACATTTCCTGAAAAGACCATTTCTTTCCCAAGTAAAGATTGTTTTTGAGATATAAGAGCCTCGCTATTGTCTAATTCAGTTATTCCCAAACCTTTCAAGGATTCATGAAATGCAACAGCCCTTATGTTTTCTGTTCCATCATCAATGACAACATTCATCAAAGCTTTTTTTTCAGAAGCTACTTTCCCATGCTCAGCGCATATAAATCCTTCTGCACCAGAAACAACTCTTTTTTTGCATTCTGGGCAGACATGGAAAAATCTTGGTTCAAAAGCTTGCACAATGAAGGCTCTTGTTTTAAGATTATCTCCAACTCTAAAATCTTTTATTCCCTTTTCTTTGACACTTTTTTCTTTCTTCACATTTTCTAAAATTTCCTTGCTTAGCTTTAAATCTGAAAAACTCCCAAGATGGATTTCTCCATCCCTTATGCTGGCATTTCCCACCTCTATGACGCTGCCTTCTTGTAAAAGGCCTTGTTCTATTAATGCAATATGGTTGGTATCCCACAAAACAACTTTTATGTTTGAAGTCTCATCAGCAACAACCAGATTTGTAACTTTGCTTTCATTCCCGTTTTTGGCAGTAAAAGTTCTTATCGGGCCAATTTTTACAATCTTGGCGACAATGCCGACTTTTCTCATTCCGGGCAAAAGCTCATCAATCTTCAGCTTCTCATTATCAAAAGAAATCCCAAGCTCTGCAGCGATTATTTGCGCAGCGCCTTCTTTAGTTATAAGACTGGAAAGTTTTGCCCTTTTTGCTTCAACCCTTCTTTCCAATTCTTCTTTTGCCACACCTGAAGTCTTAGAAATTTTTTCCAAAATCCTCTCATAATTTTCATCTTGCATTATTCAGATAAAAAACCATTATTTTTAAGCATTGTTGTTGGAAAAAGCTTAAATAATATTCGCCCATGTTAGGATAATGTTTAGCAAATTCTTCAAAAATGTTAATAAAAAACAAGCTATCTCTTGGGCACTCTATGATTTTGCCAACTCATCATATTTTCTAATTGTAGTGTCATTCATTTTTTCAATTTATTTCAAAGAAGTTATAGCCCCATCAAACGGAGATTTTTGGTGGGGTTTTGCAGTAAGTATTTCCATCTTTCTTGGAGGCATCACAACACCAATAGTTGGAGCAATATCTGACAAATATAAAAAAAAGAAAAGTGAACCTCTCCGTAGCAAGCTACGGAGCATCTAGATAAACTCGAATAATT
>ERZ1292625.3202-Hain-H41-01um-R1-3202-length-13696-cov-4_pt1 | contig 13696 bp, 15 predicted proteins | sample MGYA00564400_ERZ1292625 | MGnify/ENA primary metagenome ERZ1292625 (study PRJEB36523, sample SAMEA6512639) | groundwater metagenome | collected 2019-01-08 | study: AquaDiva: Metagenomics assemblies of 32 groundwater samples | reverse complement strand
ACCTAGTCGAGAAACGCGCACGATAAGGTCAGGATCGTTTCCGGAGCCATACAAAAACGCTCTTCCCATGTCCCATTGTCCGTTTATGGCCGTAGTCCAAGCGGTGATTTCGGTTGGGAATTTGAGATCGTAGAAAAGAAGGGGAAGCGCCGCGATAGCTTTTATGAGCGGCGGGTGCTCAGGATTCAGTCGGAAGTCAAAGTATTTTACGTATGAATACCCCGACGGAATGTGCGCAAGTTCGTCCATGACCGCGCTGCTTTGTCTCGAGGCAAAGAGCATGAGACTAAAGGACGAGCAAACAATGAATATAAGGGCAATCAAACCAAGCCTTCGGCCGATGCGAGTTGTTTCATTCATGTCTATATTTTATCACATCGCAAAACACCGCATCATGGGATATCATGGTAGTACATGCCAGAGAAAGTAAGCAGGAAAAATATCAACAGAGAGGTCCGAGACATCAAAAATCCTCAAAGCGTTGAAAAACGGATGCAATCGCGCGAAGAAAAGGTTCGTGAGCGCGCCGAAACATTGGACGAGAAGGCGGGAGTTGTTTTAAAAAGGCTTCCGCTTGAGATAGAAGAAGCGAAGCTCTATGATCCGCCGCGAAATCCGAACAAGAGAATGGTCATTTTTCTTACGGTTTTCCTTGTGTTGGCCATTTCTCTGGGATCGTTTGCGTGGTGGTTCGGCGGTGCGGTTAGAAAACTGGAGTCCATTCGTTTCCTCGCCGAGGAAAACGCCAGAAATCTCAACCCTTTGGCCTCAGAAGGCGGATCGGCAGGAAACGTTTCCGTGAAGAGCTTTTTAGGGAAAGTTCAATTACTCAAATTCGCAAAAGAGATACCGACGTTATATAGGACAGTTGCTGGTCTTTCGGTTTCTATGGATCGCATTTCGAGGGAGATACAAGCATTCGAAGATGGGTTTCCAAATGTCCTTTTCGGAAAAGGAAGCGTTGCTTTTACGGATATCCTAGCAAGCGTGAGGGACAGCCTTCGGGATATCGAGAAGCTTTCAGCAGAAATTCTTTCGCGAGATTCCGCGTTGCGGGAATATCTCCCGCAGTCTGAAGGCTATCTTTCGTGGAGCGGGCATCTTTCGCGTTCGATTCAGCTCCTGGAAAGCACCATTACAACTTTCGCGAGCGCCGAGCCTCGCCACATCTTTATCATTTTCCAAAACAACTCGGAGATGCGTCCAACGGGTGGATTTTGGGGAAGTTTTGCCGATGCGAAGATTAAGGGAGGGAAGATAGAGAAGCTTATCGTCTACGACATAAATGAGCTTAATCGAACTGACGTGCGAAATATAATCCCCCCAAAGCCGCTTCAGGTGATCGCATCTCGATGGCGAGCCGCGGATGCAAATTGGTTTTTTTCTTATGCTGACTCAGCGGCTAAGTTTTCCGAATTCGCGAAAGCATCGGGACTTTTCGACGGCGCTTCGACGACCGTTGATGCGGTGATCGCCGTCTCTCCGGGGCTCGTTTCAGACATATTGAAGATTACTGGACCAATCGAAATTTCAACCGGGACGGTGATCACAAACGAAAACTTTCTTGTTTCTATTCAGGAGGAAGTTCAGGAGGGACAGGCGAAGAAAGAAAAAGAGCCGAAACGAGTACTCAAAGAACTGCTTCCGATGCTTGTCGAGCGAATTGGAGAAGTTTCTGATAAAGAAAAGATTTTTGAGCTTATTCCTTCGTGGCTTCAAGAAAGAGACATCATGATTTGGGCGAGCGATCCGTCTGTGGAAAAGATATTCGCATACTACGGGGCTGATGGAGGCGTTTTTCAGCCACCACGGCTTTTCTCGGGTGACTATCTGGCGGTTGTTCCGGCAAACATCGGAGGAGCGAAGACCGATCTCTACATAACGCAGGATGTAAAGCTTGACAGCAACATAGATGAATCAGGTCTCATCACGAACCGCCTCGAAATAAAGCGAACTCATGGCGGAAACAAGGCCGTGCAATGGTGGTACCGAGAGCCCAACCAGGCGTACATGCGCGTTTTCGTTCCGCGAGACGCGCGGCTTCTTGATGCAACCGGCGGAGTGGCAAAAAAAATAGTTCCAAAGGTGTCGTACAAAAATGGATTCATTGCAGATCCAGACGTTTCTCTGATTGAAGCATCGAGAGAAATCTTCGAGGACTTCCCGCTCGTTGAAAGGTTTATTGAATCCGGGAAGAGTGTTTTTGCGCTCTGGACAAGGGTTGAAAGGGGAAAGTCGACGAAAATAACATTCGAATATTCACGACGTCTTTCTGGCGCACCTATTTCCGGCGGAACATATGATTTTACCCTTGAAGCGCCTCCTGGCATTTTTGGGTCCTATCACATATCCATAACCGCTCCTCCTGGTTTTGTTTGGAGCGAAACTGATTCCCCGACATATGGATATACTGGAGACGCAGGTGGGCGAATTACGAAAACATTGACATTTTCGGCAATTTGATTGTAGGCTCTCCTTAGCAGTTCAAGAAGGAGGAGGCGAGAATGTTCGACTTTGACTATGGGCCCGGTCGGCGTGGATCATTGTCTACGGGCGTCCTCGGCACAGAAGACCGTGGAGGATCCGACGTGCTTGATCTTCTTCGCAAGATGACCGAATTTGCGACAGCTTATGTTGCGCAGAAAACTGAAGAAATCAGGAAACAAATCACGAGTTACGGGTTTCGTTTTACAGAGACCGTATTTTTGGGATTCCGTTTGGAGCTCGAGGAGGGGAGTCCTACGGTCGTTATTGCGGCGAAGACTGGATGTCTTGATCCCCGCCACTTCGCCGAGGCCGACCCATCCAAGATTTCTGACCCGACTGATCTTTGGGAACTTTGGTTGACATCATTCCATCTGCCGCTTGAAGATGTAATTCGGCAGATTAATTCATCCCCGATCGATCCAGCGACCACCCCGTCTTCATAGACGGGATTTTTTATTTGCCGCATAATAAGCCCTGATGGATCATATCAGAAACTTTGTTATTACTGCTCATATTGACCATGGAAAATCAACTTTAGCCGACAGGTTTCTTGAGATTACACACACCGTTGAAGCGAGGCGGATGCGCGCTCAGTATCTCGACCAGCTTGACCTTGAACGAGAGAGGGGAATCACGATAAAAATGGCTCCCGTACGAATGCGCTATGAGCACAAGGGAAGGGAGTATATGCTAAACCTTATCGACACTCCGGGACATTCGGATTTTTCATATGAAGTTTCCCGCGCGCTTGCCGCGGTTGAAGGTGCGGTTCTCTTGGTTGATGTGACAAAAGGGATTCAAGCACAGACGCTTTCGAATTTTCGTGCGGCAAAAAAAGCGGGACTCACTATCATAGGAGCGGTGAACAAGATCGACATGCAGTCTGCGAGGACGGAAGAAACGATCATTTCCCTCGCAGAGCTTCTTGAGACGGACCCGGAAAATATTTTCAGGATATCTGCAAAGACAGGAGATGGAGTAGAGGAGCTTTTGAAAAAAGTAATCGAGCGCGTTCCCGCTCCGAAGTCAATCGATGGCGAGAAATGCGCTTTCTCACGCGCTCTTATCTTTGACTCCCTTTACGATGACCATAAAGGAATCCTTGCATACGTCAGGGTTTTCAGTGGAAGCTTTGTTCCACAAAAAGACATGGAACTTATCGCCGGAAACACCACCTGCAAGGCGAAGGAGGCCGGATATTTTTCGCCACAGACAACACCGGCAAAAGGACTTTTCGAGGGAGAGATTGGATATATCGCAACGGGGCTTAAAGAACCCGAGAAGGTGAGGATCGGAGACACCATCCTTCAGGCGCAGGGCGCGGAGGCTTCTGTCGGGCGAGACAAAAAATACGCACTCGTCGGGTATCGCGATCCGATATCGGTCGTTTTTATTTCATTTTATCCCGACGGCGCGACGAAATTCGAAGATCTCAAAAAAGGCCTTGACCGGTTACGGCTCACCGATGCAGCTCTTCAGATCGAGCCGGATGCAAACGAGGCTTTGGGGCGCGGATTAAAAGTTGGTTTTTTGGGGCAGCTGCATTTTGACATCACCGCGAGCAGGCTTGAGCGTGAGTTCCATCTGTCGTTTCTCACGAGTTTTCCCTCAATCGCATATCGAGTGAAAGATAAGACTGGGGAGCGCATCGTTAAAGAACCGCATGCATTTCCGAACGATCCCGACCAGGTATGGGAACCGATGATTGACATGGAAATAGTGGTTCCATCATCCTACCTTCAGTCGGTGCTTGCGCTAAACCAAATATTTGCATTTGAAGTGAAGGAAATGCACACGCTTGGATCGAACATCCTTCTCGAATGCATTATGCCGCTCGCTGAGCTGGTGCGAGACTTTGATGATCAGCTGAAGTCAGCTTCCGCCGGATTTGCGTCGTTTAGTTACGAGCTTGGGGCGGAGCGGGAGGCGAACTCGGAAAAGCTCGAAATTCTTGTTGCAGATGAGGTTGTGCCTGCGCTTACGCGTATTGTTGCGGAAAAAGACATGGAGCGGGAAGCGCGAAATACCGTTGAACGGCTGAAGGATCTCTTGCCGAAAGTACAGTTTGCGCAAGCAATCCAGGCTCGTGTTCGCGGGAGGATTCTTGCTCGCGAAACGATCGCGGCGTTAAAAAAAGACGTGACTGGGTATCTTTACGGCGGAGATCGAACGAGAAAAATGAAGCTTTGGAAAAAGCAAAAGAGGGGAAAGTCCGAACTTAAAGAGCGCGGCAGGGTGACGGTTCCGGTTTCGGTTTTTCGCGAAATATTAAAGAAGTAAGCGAGAACGTTGCCCCATTTTCCTTTCAAGGCTATGCTGAAAGAATCATGATGCGACTCTGGATCCTAATCATTCTTGTTGTTTTTCTTGCACTTATCGTTATGCAGATCAGTGCGTTTTGGGAGAAGAGGGGAGATGAGGAGATAAAGCTTGGAGAAACAAAGGCGGCACTCGAAAGAGCGAAGGAGGATCAGGAAAAACTCGAACGCGATTTCAGTTTTTACCTTCGCCCCGAAAATCTAGAGAAAGAACTTCGTGCAAGGTTTAACTACAAGTTACCGGGTGAAAAAACCATAATCTTGATTCCTCAAGAATCCAATGAACAGCCCTAAGCGGTGTATGTTTCCAAGTTCGACGGCATGGATCGGCTTCGTCGCGATCCTCCTTGTTGTCGGCGTGATTATCCTTTCCGGTTATTATCCACTCGCCCTAGTTGGACCGACTCCGCTATTCGCAAGGGACGTTTTGCGACGCGAAAAGGCGACGCTTAAAATGTACGATTTGTTCTCCCAGGCACGAGGCGCGACGAGTACGAATCCTCTCTACCAAGAAAAGGAGCAAATTGTTCGAATTGTTGTAGTAGAACAGCTCATAAACGAAAGCCTCGTAAGACGAGAACTCAAAAGACGACTGAGCGACGGGGTCGTTGAAGAGATGGTGCGTGGAATGTTCGGACAAATTAATATTCAAAGGATTGTTGAAAGTGCGGGCGAGATTTACGGCGATGACCCCGAAATTATAATAAAGGATGTTCTTGTTCCTCAGGCGCAACAAGATCTTCTTCGCAGCGACCTTCTTCTCGAAAATAAAAAATTCGACGAGTGGCTGGTTTTGGCTAGGGAGGACGCGAAAGTTTTTATCTTTATGCGAGGGATTGTCTGGGATGGCGCGCACGCGATAAAGGAATAAGCCCCTCAGAGGGGCTTATTTGACGCGATCTGTGCGAAGGACGTCCCTTACTCGATTTCGTATTGCATTTGAACGGTCACGACGACATCTTGCGATCCAGGTTCAATTGCTGGAGCGGCCAAGCTTTCAGCTTTGAGCAACATGTCTCCACCATACCCGCCCCCGCGGCCATAGATCGGCTGGACCTCTCCCGCCTCTCCCAGGCTAAGCAGGCGTCCGACGCTAAACCCGCCCGCCTTCGCGATCGCCTCGGCTTTTGTGCGAGCCTGTTCGATAGCCTTTGTACGAGCTTCTGCGCGAGTTTTTTCAAGGTCGTCTACTTTAAAGCTTAGTCCTGAAACCGAATTCGCCCCTTCTTTTACGACACCCGAGACAATGCCTCCGGCCTTGCTAAAGTCACGAACCTTGACGGTTACAGACTGGTTTACGACATATCCGACAATTTCTGGCGGAGGACAAGGGGTCGGTTGCGTAGTTAGGACTCCAGGATTGCAATTATAGTACTGGTAGCGAGGTTCAACGTTGTATCCTTGAGTTTGAATATCTTTCGCGTCGACACCCTCCGACTTTAGGAAAGCATTGGCTTTATTTATCTTTTCGGTGTTTTCGGCCTGGAGCTTTCCAAGGTCTTTGCCTCCTTGTGTAACAACGCTGAAATTAAATTCGGCAACGTCAGGAACGGTGATGACCTTTCCTTCTCCGGTTACCGAAAAACTTCTGAAAGACGACGGTTCGATTGATTTTGAATATGACCTAACGTATCCGGCCGCAGCGAGGGTTAGTCCCACAAGAGCGATAATCCCTGCAATGCCTAGATAATTTTTCATTTTTTCTGACATTTTTTTATTTTATTTCGACTGTTCGTTTATTTTTATTGTAGCGGATGATGGTTTTCCTCATAGAGCGAAAAACAACAAGGCTCTCTTGTGTATAAGACGGAGGAGCTAGACAATTCTTACGCGTTTTATCTTTGAGGTGTGGCCGGATTTGATCTTTACCGACGAGAGAGGAACGGAAAAATGCTTCGCAAGGAGGCGACAGAGGGCTTCGTTCGCCCTTCCTTTTTCTCGTAACGTTTTTACGGATGCGCGATAGAACACCCTTCCATTTTCATCGACAAGGGCATCCGATACGTTTTCAGTTTTCGCTCTCGCAGAGACGAGTACGGTGATGTCCATCGTCATAGACCGGTTCGCTTCAGGTATGCGTCGAATGCAGAAAAAAGATTTTCGATAACCGGATAGTCTCTGTATTTTAACGGGTCAATCCAGACATATTCGTCGTGGTCTTCGCTGAGGTGAATATCGGTTCCCGATGCGTCGCAGGCGAAGAAGGTTCGTACGATGTGCCACGTTTCACCACGGACAACTGGCTTTGGTTCCGCATCGCTTACAAAAAACGGATCGCCGACAGCAACATGAAGACCAGTTTCTTCAAGCGCCTCTCGAGCGAGTGCTTTTTTGAGATCTTCTCCTGGAGTTATTCTGCCGCCAGGCAGATCATATTCTTTCGTTCGAGTGCCATCCTTGTACGTTGCCGACTCTCGGATGAGAAGAATCTTCCCGTCATTTCTGATGAATCCCTTCACGGCGACGAACAGTCTTACTTCCATGACCCGCTAAAGAAGCTGAAATTCGTTTATTACAAGGCCAAAGCGGTATCCGAGATATTCCGCCGCTCTGCGGCAGTAGCTCATGCGCTCTGTGAATATCTCGAAGTATTCGAGTATGGGAACAAACGAGACGTCGATGGTTAGCGAAAGCGTGATTCTTTTCGCTTTGCTGTCCACGGAAAGATCGGAAGAAAGAGTCCCGTAATTTACTCGGTCGTGAATATCGCCGTTGGTCGCTTCGAGCGACTGCTCTCTGACGCGAGATCGGTCTACGTCGGACTTGTCTGCAAGGACGAGCACGGCTGCGACCGGATTCGAAAATTTCATGTCCTCTTTGTCGTGATTCGCGATTGCTTGGACTACAGAAACCAGTTCAGCTGGAGGCAGTTTCTCTTGAAAAACCTGATGAAAAAGAAGTCCTCCCCAGTAGTGATGCTGGGTGCGACCCATGAAATTGCCCATGTCATGGCAAAACCCGGCGATTGCGGCAATCTCTTGAGTCCGATCGTCAAGGCCGACTTCGCGCGCAACTTCCCGCGCACGGCGAGCGACAAGGGTGACATGACGGAGGCCATGGTTCGTGTACCCTAAAAGTTCGAGCGATCGATCGCTTGCCGATATAAATTCAAGAATTTGAGGATGCTGACTTACCGAATCAAATACAAGCTTGTTCATAAGAAATATTATACCTTCTTCTGCTGTGGTATACTATACACATGGAGACGCTCGTCCATGCTGATGTCTTCTTTTTCGTGACAACCATCGTCGTTGTTCTTGTCGGGGCGGCAGCTGTGATCTTACTTGTCTATCTTACGCTCATTCTTCGAGATATTCGGGCAGTGATGAAGAGAGCGAAGTGCGAAATCCAGGACCTTATGGACGATGCAAGGCGATTTCGCGAACATGTAATGGAAAACGGCATCACGCTCGGACAGATAATTTCTTTTTTCCGAATCAAAAGTCAAAAGAGGTCGAAACAAAAAAATAAATAAAATAACACCATTTATGGCAAACAAGAATAAAAAGAAGGTTGTTTTGGGAGTCGGAGTTGCTGCTGCTGCGGCCGTTGCCCTTGCGGGAGCGTACTTCCTGTACGGCAAGGACGGAGTAAAAAACAGGAAGAAAGTGAAGGGTTGGATGCTTAAGGCGAAGGGAGAAGTGCTCGAAAAGCTTGAGCAACTTGAACGTGTCACCCCAAAAGTATACGAGGACGTTGTTGCGGGGGTTATGAGCCGCTATAAAAAACTGAAGAGCGTTGATGCGAAGGACCTAGCGAATCTTTCTCGCGAACTCAAGGCTTCATGGAAGCATGTGTCCGGCGAAAAAAAGGAGAGTGCTGTAAAAAAGCCAAGGAGAGCTTCGCGAAGAAGGGCGTAAGCGAGCAAAAGATTTCTTTCGAAAACCCCGATGTATGATCGGGGTTTTGGTTTAGTGCCTTCCTTGATTTGAAGATGGAACGAGCAGGCGTACGCGATCTAGGAACTCATCTTTCGTGATGCTTTTGTGGATGTATTGAGAAATACCGATTTCTCCAAGCGCCCGTTCCGCTTCTTGCGTAAGATCTGCGCTTGTAAGAATGGCGACAGGGATCCGCTTGGTTGATTCGTCGTTTCTGAGGCGCGCTGCAAGATCAAGACCGTTTATATCTGGCAAGTTGATATCGAGCAATATGCAGGAAGGAGAAAACTTTCTTGCGAACTCCCAGCCTTCATATCCATTATGGGCATATATCACCTCGAAACCATCTTCGGCGAGGTATGCTCCAAAGAGTCTCCGCATGAGAGAGTCATCGTCAACGAGGAGTATATGAGGCCGTTCAGTTTCCATTTGAAATATTATACCACAAGCCCCTAATTGCCGTGATAAAGAGAGAATGAAGAAATGATAAAACTTTTCTAAGGCATTTGTTGCGCTTCGCCAGGAATGGAGTATATAGTTAATGTACTGAAATTGAATGAGAATCTTGCTTGTTGAGGACGAAAAGGAGATCAGGGACTTCCTTAAACCGAGTCTGGAGGCGGAGTTTTTTAGTGTTGATGTCGCCGATGACGGGGAGAAGGGTTCTTTCGCGGCGCGGACTACCGACTACGACCTGATTGTTCTCGACAATATTCTTCCGAAAAAAAATGGGATGCAGGTTTGTCAAGATGTTCGAAAAAATGGGAAGGCAGTTCCCATCATCATGCTTTCGGTGAAGTCAGACACTGCTACGAAGATTGAGCTTTTGAACGCCGGTGCCGATGACTACTTGAGTAAGCCGTTTTCCTTTGAAGAGCTTCTTGCGAGGATTAGGGCGCTTATGCGGCGGCCAAAGGAAATCGCAAGCGAGATATTAGTGATCGACAACCTCACCGTTAACACCAAAAACTGCTCGGTGATGCGTGGAAAGAGAGATATTTATCTTACGAGAAAAGAGTTCATGCTTCTTGAGTATCTCTTGCGAAACAAGGGGAATGTTCTTTCTCGAGGAATGATCTTGGAGCACGTTTGGGACATGGATGCAGATCCTTTCTCGAATACAATAGAGTCTCACATTTTGAGCTTGAGAAGAAAGGTTGATACAAAAGAAGACCGGAAGCTAATTTATACGATTTCGGGCAGGGGATATAAGATCGATATTAAAAAGTAGCTTCTTCCGGTGTCTCTGATGCTATAATTCCGACGTGGAGCTGCTCCGATTACATACTATGCTTGACGCCTTGGTTTGGGTTGTGGTTTTTGTTAATATCGCCGTCGCCATTCTCGTGGTTTCGAAAAACAGGAAGTTAGCTCCGAACCGATACTTCGCCGCATTCGTTGTTTTTCTGAATTTATGGATGATAGCGAACTTCTTCGAGAACGAAGCCGATTTTCTTGGGGGGATTCTTTTGGAGTTTTTCTTAAGAATGGACTTTGTTTTTGCAATTTGTATCGTTTGCGCCTGGTTCCTTTTTTGTGATTCATTCTGCGGCGCAGGGAGGCCTCATCTTTCCTCCCGCCTTAAGGGCGCAGTGGTTCTCTCGACGATTCTTATCGGCCTTATTGCATATGCGACTGAGGCTATTGTAGGAGATGTTTGGTTTGAGGGAGAAGTTATTCATTTCGTAAACGGTTTTTTCCTTCCGGTCTACGGAATATATATTGTTTACCTTGCCGGAGGAGGCTTGTTTTTGCTTGTGCGCGAGCGTGCGAGTACCCGACGGTTGAGACTGTTCCGGCGAGCCGGACAAGTCGATCTTATGCTCATCGGGTTTTTTATCTCAATCGGAACGGCAATCTTCATAAATCTTTTTCTACAGCCGGTATACGGAGTGAGCCTAGAGATTTCGCGGATCGGACTTTACGGGATGTCGGCACTAGCTATTTTCACAGGTTATGCCATCGTTCGCCATAGACTGTTCGACATCAAGATTATTATCCAGCGCGGAGTTATATTCCTTATATTTCTGGCCGTTTTTACCGCGATTTATTTTTCCCTCGCATCGCTTTTTGGATATTTATTTCATCGCGTTACCAACGCAACCATATTTGCGAGTGCCGGAATCACAGCGATAATCGGCATTTTTGGATTCGGTCCGGGCGAGCGATTTTTTCGGAAAACAACCGACAGATTTTTCTTTAAGGATGCCTACGACTATGCGGCGGTCTTGCGCGAGCTGAGTGAGGCTCTCGGGAACACCATCGAACCGAAAAAACTATTCGAGACAGTCTCGGCTATGTTAATTCGATTTCTCCGCGTTGATTCGGTGAGGTTTATCGGCTTTTCGTATCTCGTACCCGGCGGCTCTTTTGGATCGGTTATAAGAGGACTTGAACCGCATCTTCTCGAGTCTGTTATGAGCTTGGTTCGTAAGCCCATTCTTTATGAGGAGCTGAACGGTGTTACGCGCGAAGGGGCACCGTTTTCAACGCGCCAGGTGGCGGTGCTTGAGCTTCTTGAGAAGACCAACGAGGGAGACGAGATCGGTATTCTTGTTCCAGTTTCGCTAAAAAAGAAGGCGCTCGGCATTATGATTCTCGGGAAGAAGAAATCCGGAGATCCATATCGCGATGAAGATATCGAGCTTTTACGAACGCTTGCACATCAGGTTGCAATTGCAATCTCTAAGGCAGAGCTCTACGGAAAGGTAAAAGAGTATTCGAAGGAGCTTGAAAAGCGAGTCCTCGAACGAACCAATGAGATACGGGAACTTCAAGAGGAGCAACGGCAAATCATGATTGACTTGTCGCATGGACTTCAGACGCCCCTTACGGTTGCTAAGGGAGAGCTTGAATTTTTAAAAAAAACAATTCCCGGAAACAAGAAGCTAGAAGCTTTCGAGCGTTCTGTCGACGAGGTTTCGAAGTTCGTTTACGATCTCCTTCGTTTTTCAAGCCTGGAAGCCCACGCATCTTTTCGTAGCGATGAGGTCCGCTTGAGCGAGCTCTTAGATGAGGTCATTGAATATTTTAGAATCATCGCGGAAGAGCAAGACGTTAAAGTCGTTGTCGATGTCGAGCCTGGAATCGTCGTTAAGGGAGACAAGCGGCGACTTGAGGAAATGATTACTGCACTTGTCGGGAACGCGGTGAAGTATATGAAGAGCGGAAAGGGGCGCAAAATTGAAATCAAACTTTCCAGGAGGAAAAGAGTCGCAGAGTTTTCGGTTTCGGACACGGGAGTTGGTATTTCGAATGAAGACTTAAAAAAGATTTTTACTCGCTTTTATCGCGCAAGACAAGGAAGCACGAATGGAGTGAAGGGGGTTGGTTTGGGTCTTGCGATCGCGAAAAGGATTGCCGAGCGGCATCACGGGACGATTCACGCAGAAAGTGCGGTTGGCAAGGGAAGTGTTTTTACCGTCAAGATTCCGTGTTTCTTGAAATCACGAGAGAACAACAAGAATTGATCCGGCGACCACAATACTCGCTGCTATCGTTTTTCGAACAAGATGGGATTCGTGAAATAATTCCCCTCCGATAATGGTTGTAAAAAGACCAGAAAGCCTTTTTATTGCACTTGCGATTCCGAGATACGCAACGCGCACTGTTTCTGCATATGCGATGCGTTGAGTGACGGTGATGAGGGCAAGGGGGATGATAAGCCATCCTACGTCTTTAAACTCTTGAACGACAGATCGTATTCCTCCTCCGAAAATATGCGTTGCAACGAAGAAATTCGCTGCAATAAAAAGATGGACAATGGCGATATATTCAAAAGGCAGAAGAGAATACCTCGACAAGATCATACGATCAAGGAGGGAGCTTATTCCATACAGCGAAAGCGAGATGGCGATATAGCGAGCATACTTTGAAGCAAAGAGTTTTCGGAACGGATCAAAGAGTTTTTGATGCCGTTCTGTCTCAAGGACGTACGTACCGCAGATTGCAAGTACCAAGCCTCCGATTTGTGCGAGCGAGAGCCGTTCTCCGAGGAAGAAGAAAGCGAGGACGGCGCTGAGTCCTGCCCCGCCGCTAAGAAGCGGGGATGCGGCGCTAAGTTCCATATGGCGAATGCTCCGCGCGGTTAAAAGAAAGGCGATTGATGCAATGAGGGAGACGAGATAGACGAGGGCTAATGATTGGAAGGTGAGGTGAGTTCGGTCGATGAAAAGAAAAAGAGGCAGAGAAAGAAGGAGATTCACAAGCGCGAGCGAGGACGAGAGCTCCATCGAATGACTTCTATTTAAAACCTTTTTTTCAATGACGATTCCGATCGAAGAAAGAAGCGCCGAAGTAAGTCCGAAAATAATCAGGTTCATAATATATACAGTGGTTTAGAAACTAAAAATCCTCGATACGCGAGGATTTTTAATTCTACCATGCGCTGGCTTGCTACATTGAAGCTGGCTTTGGTCTGAACCATTCTCTCAAAGAAGTAGGCCATCCGGAGAGTAGAAGAAGCGCGAGCGGAGCTCCCCAGTTCGCCCAGCGTTCCACAAAGTCCCAAATAGGCTGTCCGACCAGCGGCCGTACCAATGCAGTCCAGAATCCCCAAAACGCCGCCCAGAGAAGGACCGCAGGAATCGGTCTTACAACAAGGACAAGAAGCGCTACGAGGATGTCGAGTATTCCAACGGCGAAGATGAATTTTGCCGCGAAAATATCGCTGGTACCTGCAATCTTCACTACCCAAGCAATCCAATCCTTTTTCCCTTGAAGGGCGAACATCCCATGGCCCAAAAACTCTCCCGCAACAGCGATCCTTAGAACCCATCCCAACAGTTTCTGATTGTTCATTTTTTCTTCAAATTACGACCTTTGTTCGAAAAAATTTCTTTTATTGCTGGGGGAGCGGACAGCCTGTTTCATCTGATAGCCGCTGGACCCCCTGTTCGCCGACCAGGCGTCTGTTTTCGGAAAGAATCCACGGTGGGTATGATTAGATTTTCTTTTAAATACAGACGGCTGGATTTTACGGACACTCCACGTACGGAACGAGCCGGAACG
>ERZ1292625.2336-Hain-H41-01um-R1-2336-length-17884-cov-5_pt2 | contig 13703 bp, 17 predicted proteins | sample MGYA00564400_ERZ1292625 | MGnify/ENA primary metagenome ERZ1292625 (study PRJEB36523, sample SAMEA6512639) | groundwater metagenome | collected 2019-01-08 | study: AquaDiva: Metagenomics assemblies of 32 groundwater samples | reverse complement strand
CATACTTTTTATAAAGCAATCTATCTGGCGTTGCTACGCCAGCGAACTGCTCGGCCCGTCGGCCTGCGCAAGGCTTTCTAAATTTTATATTTTCTTTTGGAGAAGCCGATGTACCCGCCCGAACGACTGGCTCGTTCAGTCGGGCGGGGCTCAGCTTGTCCCTCCACGGCGGGGTGAAGTAGAGCATTTTGCCCCTTTAGTTCAGTGGCAGAACTATGGTATCGTAAACCATAAACGTCAGTTCGATTCTGGCAAGGGGCTCATGGATAAAGAGGAAATAAAAAAAGAAATTAATAAACTTGAAACAATGATGACAGACCCGGAATTTTGGTCTGACAAAGAACGTGCCCAAAACATTTTACGGGAACTTTCCGAACTCAAAAATAAATTGGCCGGCGCAGATAAATACGACCAAGGGTCGGCTATAGTTACAATTATTTCTGGCGCAGGTGGTGATGATGCAGAAGATTTTTCAGCAATGCTTTTAAATATGTATATGAAGTATGCAGACAAAAAAAACTGGAAAATAAGTTTTATTCATGAAAATAAAAATGATCATGGTGGATATCGAAATATTTCTTTTGAAATTATCAACCCTACTTCGCACAAAGCTTCACAGGGTTTCGGACCCTATGGAATCCTAAAAAATGAAGGAGGGGTGCATAGACTCGTGCGAATTTCACCCTTCAATGCGAAAAAATTACGACACACTTCTTTCTCTCTGGTAGAAATTTTACCCAAATTTTCGAAATTAGAAGAAAAAGATATAGTTATTCCACCTGCTGATTTAAAAATTGAGTATTCTCGTTCCAGTGGTCCGGGTGGGCAAAATGTAAATAAGAGAGAAACAGCGGTGAGATTGGTGCATATACCCACTGGCCTTGCGGTGCATTCTTCGGGGGAACGTTCTCAGGAGCAAAATCGAGAACGGGCAATGTCTATACTCTTGGCTAAAATTTTCAAAAAAGCTGAAGAAGAAAAGAAATCGATAGAAGAAAGTATGAAGTTAAGCAAGGGTACGGACATTGAATGGGGGAATCAAATTCGCTCTTACGTGCTTCATCCTTATAAAATGGTGAAAGACCATAGAACAAATGCTGAAACTTCAAATATAGATGCTGTTTTAGGTGGTGAGATTGACCTTTTTATTGAGGCAGAGAAAAATTTATGATAGAATGTGGAAGAGCAAAAGTAATTTTTAAAATGCAATCTATCTGGCGAAGCTTCGCCAGCGAACTGCTCGTCAATCAAGAAAATAATAGTCGGAATATCTCCTTTATTTTCTAATTTCCTGCGCAAGGCATTTAAAAAACTCTTTTACTCTTCCTTTATATTATGATTTATTTTAACAATGTTTCAAAAATTTACGATAAAGATTCCAAGGCATTAGACGATGTCACCCTGACCGTTACGGCTGGAGAATTTGTGTCCGTGGTGGGGCATTCTGGCGCGGGTAAGACTTCATTAATTAAGATGATTTTGGCTGATGAGCATCCAACTTTTGGGACTGTGTTTTTTGAATCGATCAATGTTCATAAGATTAAAAATAGCGATTTGACCAATTTGCGTCGTCGCATTGGAGTTGTTTTTCAGGATTTTAAATTATTGTCCAATAAGACAGCTTATGAAAATATTGCTTTTGCCATGGAAGCGGCTGGTAAGACTGATGAAGAGATAGCAAGTGATGTGCCCCATGTGCTCGAATTAGTAGATTTGAGTAGTAAGATTTTTCATTTTCCACACCAAATGTCTGGTGGTGAACAGCAAAGACTCGCCATTGCTCGCGCTATCATCAATCAGCCTGAGCTTATTATTGCCGACGAGCCAACAGGCAATTTAGATCCGATCAATACTTATGAGATTATTCAAATTTTAAAAAAAATAAATGACCTTGGCACAACAGTTATTTTAACCACGCACAATCGCGGGGTGATTGATTCAGTAGGGAAAAGGGTTATTACTTTAGAGAAAGGCAAAGTTATTCGTGATGATAAAAGTGGAAAATATTCTTTATGAGGTTCTTGGTATTAATGTTACAATAAATTTATATGATGGTGATATTTAAAAGAGTTGCAAAAGCAGGGTTTGTCAATTTTACTCGGGGTGGCCTAGTCTCTTTTGCAGCCGTTTTAGTAATGACCATTACCCTTTCTGTCATCTCGGCTATCATAATGCTCCAAGCAGTGCTCTATTCTTCGCTCGACCAAATAAAAAATAAAGTTGATGTAACTATTTATTTTAATGTGGGAGCTTCGGAAGATAAAATCATGGCACTGAAAAATTCTCTTTCACAATTACCAGAGGTCAGCGCTGTCACCTATACTTCTGCCACAGAAGCGCTCAAGCTTTTCCGAGACCGTCATCAGAATGATTATCCCACTATTCAAGCCCTCGATGAAATAAAAGAAAATCCGCTCGGTGCGTATTTAAATGTCAAAGCCAAAGAAATTTCTCAATATGAAAGTATTGCCAACTTTATGAAGTCCGACAATGCCCTTGTCTTGGGCACGGCTCCGATTATAGATAAAATAAATTATCATCAAAACAAACTTGTGATCGATAGATTAAATGGGATTATCAATGGAGCGCAAAAGCTAGGTTTTCTCGTCACTCTGATACTGGTAATAATTTCCATCATTGTTACTTTCAATACTATTAGATTAACTATTTTTATTTCTAAAGAAGAAATTGGGGTGATGCAATTGGTAGGCGCGTCAAAAATGCGTGTGCATGGGCCATTTATGGTGGAAGGCGCGATTTATGGTATCATTGCCACATTTATAACTTTTATCATTTTTTTGCCCCTAACTTTTTGGCTTGGCAGAAATATGGCTGACTTTTTAGGAATGAATATGTATGATTATTATGTATCAAATTTTTTCCAAATCGGTGGTATAGTGTTACTTTCAGGAATTGTTCTGGGTGTTATTTCCAGCTTTATGGCGGTGAGAAAATATTTGAATAAATAATATGGCAAAAAAGGATACTAAATATATTTTTGTGGTGGGTGGTGTAATTTCTGGAGTAGGAAAGGGTATTACTGTCTCTTCTATCGGATTAATTTTAAAAAATCGTGGTCTAAATGTCACCGCTATAAAAATAGACCCTTATATCAATATTGACGCAGGTACAATGAACCCCACTGAGCATGGAGAAGTTTTTGTTTTAAACGATGGAGATGAAACAGATCAAGATATGGGTAATTACGAGCGTTTTCTTAACTTAAATTTAACTAGGATTAACTATATGACCACTGGACGAGTATATCAGCGAGTCATAGAGAAAGAGCGTAATTTAGAATACAAAGGGCGATGTGTGCAAGTTGTGCCTGATGTTCCACTTGAAGTAGTAGATCGTATCAAAAAAGCAGGCATAAATGCGAAAGCCGATGTGGTGGTGGTAGAAATCGGTGGCACAGTCGGTGAATATGAAAATATTTTATTTCTTGAAGCAGCGCGTATGATGAAGATTGCTAATCCTGAAAATGTTTTTTTTGTGATGGTTTCTTATTTGCCAACACCATCTAAAGTGGGTGAGATGAAAACTAAGCCCACACAGCATGCCGTGCGCGCCTTGAACGCTTCTGGTATTCAACCAGATATTCTGATTGCTCGAGGCGAAACATCCCTCGATGAAAAAAGAAAAGAAAAGCTTTCGCTTTTTTGTAATATGCGCCCAGATAGAATAATTTCTGCTCCAGACGTCGATAGCATTTATGATATACCACTTAATTTTGAAAAAGAAAAATTGTCAGACAAACTTTGCGATATTATGGGGATGGTTTGTAAACCTACCGATAAAAATGCATGGAATGCGTGGAGGAAATTTGCCCAACATTCACACAATGGTAAAGAAACAGTCAAAATCGCTATGGTTGGGAAGTATTTTGAAACAGGAGATTTCGTTCTCTCGGATTCATATTTGTCTGTAATTGAAGCAATTAAATATTCCAGTTATGCGCAGAATAAAAAACCCATTATATCTTGGTTAAATTCTGTGGATTTTGAAAAGTCTCCTGCTAAGCTAAAAGGGCTTAAAAAATATGATGGAATTATTGTCCCTGGGGGTTTTGGTTCACGTGGGATAGAAGGGAAATTGAATGTTGTAAAATTTGCCCGTGAAAATAAAATCCCGTATTTTGGTCTTTGTTATGGTATGCAAATGATGGTCATAGAATATGCGAGGAATGTTCTCGGACTTAAAGATGCTAATACTAAAGAAGTAAATCCAAATTCAAAAAATTTAGTGATAGATGTGATGGAGTCTCAGAAAGAAAATTTACAGAAAAATTTATATGGTGGCTCGATGCGTTTGGGGGGATATAAAGCTATTTTGGAAGACAAAAGTATCGCACGTATGAGTTATGGTAGAAGAGAAATAATCGAGCGTCATCGACATCGTTATGAGGTGAATCCTTTATATATAAAGAAGCTTGAGGAAAAAGGATTTATTTTTTCAGGTAAATCTCCAGATGGAAGTTTGATGGAAATAGCAGAACTTTCCAAAAAAGAACATCCATTTTTCTTGGGTACGCAATTTCATCCAGAATTCCTCGCTCATCCGCTTAATCCGCATCCACTTTTCACTGCTTTCATTAAAGCCTGTGTTTCCAATAAGAAAAAATAAATTATTTATCTAGTTTTTTATAGAGAGTGCCCGTGATTGTGAGTATGGCAAGTCCAAATAGGGTCAAATACAAGGGGTCTATTTCAAATATGCCAAATTTTCTCAATAGTCCTTTGAGTCCTTCATTTAATGTTATGGCACCAATTAATATCAAAAGTCCCAAAGTGACGGGATACCTACGGAAAACTGTTTTTGTCTTTGGCGCCATTTTTCCATTTATTTGATTAGATAAATTTTCTAAATGTTTCAATATATCTAAATTAATTTCTTTTTCGTCTTTCATATGTTAATTATACCATTTGTTTATTGGCTACGGGACTTGGATTCGAACCAAGATGACGACTTTCAGAGAGTCGCATCCTACCATTAGATGATCCCGTAATCTAATATCAATACAATAGCTCAAAATGGGGCTTTTATCAAATGATTTTAATCTATCCCTAAAGGACTGCGATTTTCTAAAGTCTCTTTGAGACCAAGTAAATCAGGAGTATACTGTATTTATGAATCCTGGAATGGAGCTGAGTATGGATAGAGTACAGATTGTAGCTATCGCTCGCAGAGAAATAGCTGAACATTTTGAATATTTAAAAGCTAATTTTAGCGGTTCACATGGTGAAGTTAATCCAAGCGAGGAAAGGAAAATTGAATTTGGTCCTCTAGCGGATATTACTGTCGATGAACTAACTCTGGCTGATTTTTCAATGTGGTATAGATTAAAACATACTAGGAAAGGCTCAGTGACTCCTGCAGACCTGGAAATATATAGAAAAGACGTAGAAAAAGACCCCAATCCTTCCCGCAGGGCATTACAAGTATCTATCGCGAATGAAATTACTGCTTTGGTAATAGAAAAAGAAGAAAAAAGTAAAAAGAGAAAAGTTAATTTATAAAAATGTTAAAAAGTAAAAAATTCTGGATTTTTGTTTTTATTTTAATAGTGCTGGGTATTGTATTTTTTTTAAATCCAAGTTTTCTTGGTGGGCAAATTTTTTATGAATCTATTTCGAAACAAAAAAAAGACATTATTAAAAATTTATTATCATCCGAGATACCTCCTTTTCCTCCACTCGATAAAGATGCTTATGATAAAAAATTAATTGAATTAGCCAACAATCCACCAGCGCCGATGCCCATCACAAAAGTTGTAAAAGATCCCAAGACAGGACAAACCAGTACTGTCACTATTCCAGCGAAAGTTCTTCCTCCCAACATTTGGCCCATCACTACCGTTTATCCCAAAGACGGAGCAATTTTACCGTTTAAAAGAATCGTTGCTTACTATGGCAATTTGTATTCAAATAAAATGGGTGTTTTAGGTCAATATCCTGAAGAAGAAATGCTTACTAGACTAGATGCAGAAGTAAAGAAATGGGAAATTGCTGACCCAAATACGAAAGTCATTCCTGCACTTCATTACATAACAGTGGTGGCCCAGGGTAGCGCAGGAACAGATGGTAAATATAGAACTCGTATGCCCTTTGCTGAAATAGACAAAGTATTAAAGATGGCGGAGAAAATCAATGGTCTTGTTTTTTTAGATTTTCAAGTTGCTTTTAGTACCCTAGATAAAGAGTTGCCAGTTTATGAAGAATATTTCAAAATGCCGAATGTTCATTTGGGCATTGATCCAGAATTTTCCATGAAAGGAAATATCAGGCCAGGAAAAGTTGTCGGCACTTATGATGCAGTCGATGTAAATTTTGCAATAAATTATTTAACTCAGATTGTGAAAGAAAATAATTTACCTCCAAAAATATTAGTAGTACATCGTTATACACAAAAAATGGTTACTCATTATAATCTCATCAAGCCCACGTCTGAAGTTCAGGTCGTGATGCATATGGATGGTTGGGGAGGAAAAACAAAAAAGATAGGCACTTATCAGCATTTTATTTTTAAAGAGCCAGTACAATTTACGGGCTTTAAATTGTTTTATAAAAATGATGTTTTGGAGTCTGGTACAACACTTTTTGAACCTACTGAATTACTTAAATTAAATCCTAGACCAATATATATCCAATATCAATAAGTGATAGAATTGTATATATGGAACAAGAAATAGAAAACAAAGCTTGGCAAGAAGTAAAAACAAGGAATAGATTTTCTCATGCATTTCATGGTCTTTATATTTTCTATAAGACCACTCGCAATTTAAAAATACATCTTAGTATTGCCGCATTAGTTGTTTTTTTTGGTTTTTATTTTTCTGTTTCAGAATACGAATGGTTGGCTTTAATTTTATCCATCATATTTGTTTTATGTGCTGAAGCTTTTAATACTGCTTTTGAAATAGATATAGATCTCACATCACCAGAATATCATCCATATGCTCGCGATACAAAAGACGTGGCAGCTGGGGCAGTTCTCATTGCATCTTTGGGGGCTGTTATCGTTGGACTTATAATTTTTGTGCCCAAAATTTTAATGATATACTAGAAATATGACCAACGTAAAAATTTTCACATCTGTAATTATCGTTCTTATATTGGGAATTATTGCAACCGTACTTCTCAAAGGAGAGAGTACCCCACCCGGCCCTGGTAAATATGATCAATTTGCACAGTGTCTCAAAGATAAAGGAGCGGTATTTTATGGAGCTTTTTGGTGTTCACATTGCCAAGCACAAAAGAAGCTTTTTGGCTCTTCAGCAAAATTATTACCCTATGTGGAGTGTTCTACTCTAGACGGTAGGTCTATGCTTCCTGTTTGTACAGATAAAAAGATTGAGGGTTATCCGACTTGGGAATTTACAGATGGTTCTCGTATGTCTGGTGAAATATCTTTGGAAAAGTTAGCAGAAAAAACAACTTGTATATTGCCACAATAATTTATGACCCATTCGACAAACTCAGGGTCATGGTGATAAAATAGAACCATGAATGCCACTTCTATTCATTATTTAAATGTTTTTCTTGGTTCTGGGGCTATTATTCTGCAAGTTCTTTCTGTAGTGGCACTTTTTCTTTTATTTTTTGGACCCAAAAAGAATATTTTCTTAGATTATTTTAGTAAACATTTTCTGGTATTTAGTTTTCTGCTTTCTTTATTTGCTTCAATATTTCCGCTTGTTTATTCTGAAATAATTAATTTTCCCCCTTGTGTACTCTGTTGGTGGCAGAGAGTTTTTATGTTCCCATTAGTATTTATGTTCGGTGTCGCATTTTGGGATAAACCTGCCCGAAATGAATCTCATTCAGGCGGGGACAAGAGGGTGATTCGCTATGCACTGCCTCTTTTATGTGCTGGTTTTTTAATTTCAATTTATCAGAATTTTTTCTATTATTTTGGAGAAAGTTCATCTTTACCCTGTGATGCTTCTGGAATATCTTGTTATCAGCGTTTGGTTTCTGAATTTGGTGGTTATATTTCTATTCCAATGTTGGCTCTTACGGCTTTTGGCGCTCTTCTTGCACTTTTAGCTGTTGCCCATTTCTACAAAAAAGAAACTATTTAATTTTTATGTTATAATCATTTTATGAATTTTAAAGATATGATAATTATATTAGTTTTTATTATTGTTTTAGTAGGAGTGTGGATGTTTATACGTTTAGATGCAAATATTCCTCCAAAAGAAGCAGTAGAAGACAAATTAGAAATACCCTTTCCAGATAAATCTGCTGAAGGTGTTAATAAAACAGACAATAAAACAATTAATAATTTAGATAATAAAAAAGTTATGCAAGCAACGCTAAATACAAATAAGGGAGATATTGTCATCGAGTTTTTCGGAGATAAGACACCCAATACAGTGGCTAATTTTACCAAATTAACTAAAGAAGGTTTCTATAATGGTGTAAAATTTCATCGCATAATAAAAGGTTTTATGATTCAAGGCGGAGATCCACTAACCAAGGATGATACAAAAATATCTCTTTGGGGTACTGGTGGCCCAGGTTATAAATTTGCTGATGAAATAGGTAAAGATAATAAAAATGATATAGGCACCATAGCGATGGCCAATGCTGGACCAAATACAAATGGTAGCCAATTCTTCATCAATGTTGCTCCGAATAATTTTTTAGATGACAAACATACTGTTTTTGGTAAAGTTATTTCTGGTATGGAAGTAGTGAAAGCAATTGAGACTACGCCGACAGGAGCAGGAGATAGGCCAGTCAGTCCAGTTATTATAAATAGTATTACACTAAAGTAAAAATATTATTAACTAATTTTTAATTTTATGGGAAAAGGAAATAACGCTTATAGAAAAGACGTCAAAAAGCCAAAAAAGGCAAAGAAGAAATAGATGGATGAAAGACAATAATACGCAAATATTAATTGTTGATCTTGGGAGCCAATATACTCAAATTATTAGGCGAAGCCTACAATATTTGGGTTTTCATTCAATTATTTTACCGCCAGAAGAATCGTTGAAATGGATCAAAGAAAATAATCCAAAAGCCTTAATTCTTTCTGGAGGATCTGCAAGCGTTTATGATGTCGATGCTCCTAAATTATCAGAAGAATTGCTTAAGTTAGACATACCAATTTTAGGTATTTGTTATGGTATGCAATGGCTTGCTTATATACACGATAAAAATTCGATTGCAAAGGTGCTAAAAGGCAAATCTTATGGACCCGTAGAAATTTCTTTGGGTGAGAGTAAAATTTTTGCGAATCTTCCAGAGAAGTTAAATGCATGGTCTAGTCATGGAGATTCAGTCAAAAGTGCGCCCGCTAATTTCATTGTGACCGCCACTTCCAAGGGTGGATCTGTAATCGAAGGTATAGAATGCGAGGAGAAAAAACTTTATGCTGTGCAATTTCATCCCGAGGTGGAGCAGACCGAGGACGAAAACATTATCTTGAATAATTTTATGAATATTTGTGAATGTAAGAAAGATTATGATAAAAAATACGTAATAAATGAGATAAGAGAAAATACAAAAAAATTATTGGGTAAAGGCACGGCCATTATTGGTGTTTCGGGTGGTGTGGATTCTACGACATTGGCTGCTATTTTGGCTCCTGTTTTAGGAGGTCAACTCAAAGCTTTTATGATAGATACTGGTGGAATGCGCAAAGGAGAAATTGAAAAAGTGAAAGAGTTGGCAAAAAAAGCCCATATTAATTTAGAAGTTATTAATAAATATAAAAATAAATTTATAGAAAATGTCGGACGAAGCATAGATGCCGAAGAAAAAAGAACCCATTTTAGGAGTATCTATGGAGAAGTGTTTAAAGAAGTGGCACAGTCTTATGGGGCGACATATATGATACAGGGGACTTTGGCGACTGATTTAATAGAATCGGGTAGTACAGGAGAGTCTGCAATGATAAAAACGCACCACAACGTAGACCTTGATTTAGGACTTAAGGAAATAATGCCCCTTTCGGACTATTTTAAATTTGAAGTTCGGGAATTTGCGCATGAATTTGGTTTAGATGAATTAGTATCTCAAAGACAACCTTTTCCGGGTCCCGGATTATATTTACGAGTGGTGGGTGTACCTGTTACAGCAGAATTACTAGAAATTATCCGTGAAGCGGATTATGAAGTGACTGAAATTTTGAAGAAACATAATTTATACGATAAAATTTCGCAGATTATTGTGGCATTGCTCGGAATAAATACAGTCGGAGTGAAAGGTGACGGGAGAGTGTATGGATATTCTTTTGTTGTGCGTACTGTAGAGACTACAGATTTTATGACCGTGAAAGGTTTTTATTTACCTAAAGAAGTTTGTGAAGAAATTATAAGCACCTTAGTGAAACATCCGAAAATTGTGCGTGTCTTTTTCGATTTTACGTCTAAACCTCCAGCTACTACTGAATTTGAATAAGTAGTACAATTATACAAAGGTCGGCTGTTATCATTTTAATTAATATTCTATGAATAAACATAAACTTGGATTAGCCTTTGGTTCTTTCATGGCTTTGTTTCATTTGGTTTGGGGATTATTGATAGCTTTTGGTATGGCCCAAAGTTTGCTTGATTTTATTTACAATTTACATTCACTCAATAATCCTTTTATGGTGATGCCTTTTGACATAGTGCGCACCATTGGTTTGATTATTTTTACCTTTTTGGTGGGTTATATTATTGGTTATGTTTTTGCATTTTGTTGGAATAAATTTCACAAATAAAATTTGTATTATAATTAAATAATGCTAACTTTTACTACAAAAGAAATAGCATTAATTAAAAAATTAAATACACCAGAGAAGGTGCAGGACTTTTTGAGTATTTTGCAATTTAATTTTGAGAAACCTGCCCGTAATGCTTCACATAGCGATGCAGGCGGGAATGGAGAGACTCTGAAAAGTCCACTTTTTGCCCTTAGAACACGGAGGGTTCATTGTTTTGAAGGAGCACTCTTGGGGGCATATATATTGTCTCTACATGGTTTTAAACCTCTAGTGATGCATCTAAAAGCCACCAAGAAGGATTATGACCATGTCGTCGCACCCTTTGAAGTAAATGGCCTTTGGGGGGCATTGTCGAAAACAAATCATGCAGTGTTACGTTTTAGGGAGCCTATTTATAAAAATATTCGAGAACTTGCCTTATCCTATTTTCATGAGTATTTTTTGGATAATGGAGAGAAAACCTTAAGACAATATTCGAAATTATTAAATTTAAATACTTTTGAAAAAAATTGGGCAACTTTGGAAGGAGACTTGTGGGGCATCGATGAAGAATTAGATAAAATTAAGCATTATGATATCGTACCCAAGAATTATATTAAAAAACTCCGTAAAGCCGAAAAGATAGAAATCGAAGCTGGAAAAATCGTAGAATTTAAAAAATAGACAAAAAAATGCGCCGTCAATCCCGGTATTTTTGTAAATTTGCGGAAGCCTTGCTTCCGCGAGGAGGCTTATTTATAATATTTATATGTCAATACGAAAAGTATCATTGGTTGATGGTGAGTATTATCACATTTTTAGTAGAGGTAATAGTAAGCAAAAAATTTTTCTTGATGACAAAGACAGAGATAGATTTTTAAAACTTCTCTATCTTTGTAATTCTAAGATGGGTATTGATTTTAGAGAACAAATTATAAGAACTAAAATCAACGCATGGGAATTTGAAAAGGGAGACCCAATTGTTTTTATTGGTGCTTGGGTTCTTATGCCCAATCATTTTCATTTATATTTGACATCAAATGCGGAAGCCTTGCTTCCGCAGGGTTATGCCATTGTAGTTTTTATGCAGAAAGTTTTAACAGCTTATTCAAAATATTTTAATGCAAAATATAATAGAACTGGGTCATTGTTTGAAAGTAAGTTTAAATCTGTACATATAGAGAATGAGGTGCAGGCAAAATATTTATTTTCATATATTCATCTCAATCCATTAAAATTAATTGATTCAAAATGGAAAGAGTACGGAATAAAAAACAAAAAGAAAGCTCTATCCTTTTTGAATTCATATAAATGGAGTAGTTACCTTGACTATTTGGAAGTTTTCCGTCCGGAGAATAAAATTGTAAATAAAGTTAATTTTTTGGATTATTTTGGAGTTAAAAAAGATTTTCAAAATGAAATTTTTGATTGGATAAAAATTAAAACTTGAGAAAGTTGCGGAAGCCTTGCTTCCGCAAATGTTAAATTATTAAGGTTTTGGATATATAAGTAACATGAGAGATAAATAGATTTTTATGCTATAATAGAGATATTATTATTTAAATATAAAAGCTATGGTATATATATTACTTTTAGGCAGGATATTATTGGGGGGTTATTTTATAATGGCTGGTTTTAATCATTTTAAGCATTTACAGAATATGACTGGTTATGCACAAAGTAAGGGTGTGCCAATGCCGAAAGAGTCTGTATTACTAACGGGAGTTATGATGCTCTTGGGGGGCTTGGGAATATTATTGTGGATTTATGTTACTTGGTCAATATATTTATTGATATTATTTTTATTGGTAACAACCTTTAAAATGCATCAATTTTGGAAAATTACTGATCCAATGCAAAAAATGGGAGAGGAGATCAATTTCAAAAAGAATTTGGCACTTCTAGGAGCTCTCTTAATGCTTCTCTAATATTTCTATTGGAGCGAAGTCTATGATATAATTTTTTGTTATAAATTATAGAATTTTTATTTATGCCTGAACAAATTAGAACGACAGAAAAAAAGAAATTCATTTATGATACAGAATTTAAGGAATGGATAAATAAAAATCCAGGAATAATTAAATCTTTTAAAGAGTTTTTAAAACAATTCTATTCAACACCTGATGGAGACTTACACGCTGGACTTGTTTTTCAAGTTAATGATTTACGCGTTGAACTCTTAAAAAGAAGTAATAGGGAGGGTGGTTTAAATTTATTTTCTACCTTTAAAATTACTGTTGATGGAATTTCTTTTTTTGTAAAAGCTGAAAAAGAACAGGACGTATCGCAGGGATTTGAAGAATTTAGAAGTACACGTATTGCAAAAGGTATTTTACAGAATATTCCATGGGTTGAAGTAATTGAATCACAACTCGGTTATCAAGATTCCGAAGGGAGAAGTTATTTTGTTAGTAAGTGGAGAGATCTAAAGACCGTACAGGAAGTCTTACTCTCGGGTGAAGCTGGAGCTGATGAACATTTTGATTTAAGAAATAAAATTTCAGAAATACGAAGATTGTTATCAAAGTTAGAATTTTTTGATGTAGACAAAAAAAATATGTTTTATGATCCAGCAACAAAAAAAATTATACTTTATGACTTGGATTCGTTGGATCAGAAAGTGGGAGTATAATATGTTTATGGCAAAAAAAAGAACAAAAATAATGATTTTTGGTACTTTTGATGGACTACACAAAGGACATCTTAATTTTTTTAAACAAGCAAAAAACTTCATTCAGAATTCATTTTTAATTGTTTCAATAGCAAGAGATAAAAATGTATATAAAATAAAAGGATTTAAACCTTTATTGAAAGAAAAAGAAAGGTTAAATTTGATTAAAAAATGTGCATTGGTTGATAAGGTAGTTCTTTCGGGGCTTGCAAATCATATACCACATATAGTGAAAGAGAAACCCGATATTATAGCGCTTGGTTATGACCAAAAATTTTATGTGAAAAATTTAGAGAAAGACCTGAAAAATAGGGGTATTTTGGTAAAAATTGTC
>ERZ1292625.3199-Hain-H41-01um-R1-3199-length-13705-cov-9_pt1 | contig 13705 bp, 8 predicted proteins | sample MGYA00564400_ERZ1292625 | MGnify/ENA primary metagenome ERZ1292625 (study PRJEB36523, sample SAMEA6512639) | groundwater metagenome | collected 2019-01-08 | study: AquaDiva: Metagenomics assemblies of 32 groundwater samples | reverse complement strand
ATGGAAAAGTAGATCGCGAGCGGTATACATCGAAGATCGGAAACCCGGGCTACATTACTATTGCAAATAGTACGCCGGCCTCGCACTCCATAGCACTTTTAAATCTGACAAAAAACACGCCGTATCGGTATGCGGTGGAGTCATGCGACGCGACGGGCAACTGCCAATTTGAAGACGCGTCTGATGCGGGCTATACATTTACGACGCAGAATGGCCCCGCAATCGTGTCGGGGAGTATTGTGGCGACGCCGGCGTTTGATTCCGCTTCTATCACGTGGAAAACGGACAAAGCGTCCGACTCCATTGTGTTTTACGCAACCACCGCATTGCTTACGAATCCGATATCGGTCGGTTCAAGCACGCAAGTGACATCGGCGGACGGCAACGGCCAGTATGTGCATACGGTTACGGTTCCCAACCTGACCTATTCGGCAACCTACTATTATAAGGTGCGTTCTACGGACCAAAACGCGGGAAGCGATTCGTATACCCAGTACGACGAATCAACGATCCGCTCGCTGGTGACGACCACGCAGACGCCGCCGACGATAACGACTGCCGCCGCGTGCTCCACGACCTATTCCGCTGCGACAATAACATGGACGACCGACCAGTTTTCCACGACGGAGCTTTCATTGCTGTCTGCCAATGTGCCTGCAAACTATTTCTCTGAAACGCCGGGCGCGCAGGTCGCTCAGTATCCTTCAGGGACGATCAGCAATGCCTCGCGCACGGCGGCAGGGTTTGTGACCGCGCACTCAAACACCTTTACCGGTCTTACCGAAAGCACGACCTATTACGCAAAGGTGCGGTCATTGAACGCATCGGGCGGCGAAGTTTCTTCTACGCTCTCATGCACCACTCCCGCAAAAGACGTGGTGACGCTGGGCAGGACCATCGTGGAAGTCGGCGATGTTACGCCGCCGCTTATCGCGTCGCTCGTGATCAAAGATATCAAGGCGACATCGGCGACGATCGCGTGGACGACGGACGAATCTGCCGATTCGCTGGTGAAGTACGGTGTGACGATGAAGTACGGGGGCTTGGGCGGTTCGGAAGAGCTGTCATCAGACCATATCGTGACGGTGTCGGGGCTTAATCCGCAAACGGCGTATAATTTCAAAGTAACATCCGCCGACGTTCGGGGAAACCGCGCGTATGCCGGAGACCAGACATTCACCACGCTGTCCGTGCAGGAAGAGGCACTGCTTGCGAAAGAGGACCTGGAATCGCTGAAAAAAGAATTGGACGAATTGCGCGGAAAAGCAAAGACGCAGGAATCGCTGAAAGACGCGGTACAGCGGTTTAAGGCGATCCTTAAGAGCGTATCCACTGATGTGTCGCTCCAGGACCTTGAAGACCTCACGACCGAAATTTCCGATACTATTTCGGAGATCACGCAGGAAGTCGTGCCGCCCGCGATCATCGGTGGCGTTCCGCAGGTAGATATCGAGGCGAATAAAGCGACTATCACGTGGCGTACCAACAAGCTGGCGGGCTCTATTATCGCATTGGTTCCTCAGGATGAATACAATCCGAACGCAAAAGATCCATATAGTATGCAGGTCGGCCAGCCGCAGGAAGAGGTGACGACGCATACGGTGACGGTGCCAAACCTCGAGCCGGCAACAACATACCACTTCCAGATCCGTTCGCAGGCGAAAGTGGGACCTGAAGGGAAATCGCGCGACTTTGTGTTTGAAACCAAGCCGGAATTGCCGCAGATCCTTGACTACTCATTTAAGCGCATTACGGAAAACTCCATTACGGTCGCGTGGAAAACAAACACGCTTTCCAATTCGCAGGTACGCTACACGCCGTTCGTTGATGGGGATTTAGTGAATAGCGAGGCGAAATCGCAAGGCAAACCGGAGTTTGTGAGAGATCACGAAGTAACGGTTGTAAATCTCCCGTCAAATACCAACTTCCTTATTGAGATAGCAAGCGCGGATGTGACGGACGCGACCGCTTCAAAGGTGATCGGCACGATTCGCACGACGGTAGACGAGAAAGCGCCGACCATTACGAAGGCTCGCTCCGAATCCACGATATTCCCGGGCAAGACAGAACGGACACAGACGCTCATTTACTGGGAAACCGACGAGCCGTCCACCTCGCAGATCTTCTGGAAAGAAGGCGTGGGCAAGGGAGATCTCGCGGACTTCTCGAAGCTTGACAAGGAATACACGACAAGCCATGTGATGGTGCTCACGAACTTCAAGCCGGGCGCGGTATATCGCTTCCAGGTTGAATCGGCTGATCCGTCAAACAACAAGGGACGTTCCACCGATTTCACCATCCTGACACCCAAGAAAGGCGAAACCGTGATTGATCTTATCATCACGAATTTCCAGGACATCTTCGGGTTTTTGAAACAGCTGTAAAGGGAGCGAAGCCGCATTCCACGCAACGAGAGGGCCTCACGGCGAAAACCGTGGGGCCTTTTATTTTTTATATAAAAAAAGTATAGTAGAGAAAAAATGATAGCATGAAAGACGACTTCCTATGGCGATAAAAAACAACAAGCGGACCGTTTTTGTTCTGGCAGCAGCCGCGATCATGGCTGTTGCAGGCTATTATTTTTTATCTATGCTCACAAACGGCGATTTCGCATATCAGGCAAAGAAAATCGGCATCGGGCTAAAAAACGCCGAACATTTTATGGTAAAAGAAATTTCAGGAAACAGGATGCTTGCCGAAAAAAACGGCGAAATCATCAGAATCGAGACCATAAAAATCGGCGGCAAAACAAAAGCGGAAGCATATATGAAAGAGCAGACTGCTTTACTTGACAGCATGTTTGATCCGCAGCTTCCCCCGTATCCGGAGTTTTTAACCATACAAACCGGATGCGATGAAAAATACAAGCCACAAGAACATCACAGCGCATACGGGAAATATTTTATCATGTACGCCGGCGACCGGCTTGGATACGGCATTTGTGTCGATGATCTGATAACGTACAGGGCGAGCAAAGGTTTGCTTTATTGCGAAAAACCGGATACACTGTTTACGGTAGAATATTTTACAGATAAGAATGAAAATATAAACTCATTAATTAATTTTAACAATTCATTTTTTTGCAGATAATGTCTATGAAGAGCATACTTATTTTGATTGTTGTGCTACTCGTGGCGGGTGTTGGGATTTATTATGGTGCGGACATTGCAAAGCCGCAGAAACCGGAGAAAGTATATTGGTTTATTCCTGATGGGCTGAGGGCGGAACCCGATATGTTCACTGTTTTTACATGGGCACAGGAGGGAAAATTGCCGAATATCAAAAAAATGATGGACAGCGGCAGTTACGGATATTCCATTCCCGATTTTCCCGGCCATACGCCCACTAATTTCGCCTCGCTTTTGACCGGTAGCCATCCCAACGTGCACGGCATAGCCGATGGGCCGATGCATATCGAAGGATATCCTCTCGCGAAGCCGTCAGCACCCGGTTTCGCTTCATCAACGAAGAAAGTGTCGCCGATATGGAAAGTGCTTGAAAAAGCAGGTAAAAAAGTTGCTTTGCTTTCTATCCCCGGCTCCACTCCTCCGGAGCTTGAAAAGGGTATCACGATTCGCGGAAGATGGGCTCCCTGGGGAGCGGATACGCCGGCCGTCAATTTTGAACCGATGGAAAAACTGGCGGAAAGAAAAGAAGCGGGCAGAGCTTTCAAGCTTTTTTATCTTGGCCAGAAATTGACGGAGTTTGTTGATAAATCAAATGCGAGTGGCTGGGAAAATGCGCCGCAATCTTTCAGTAATGCCAAGGAGGCAAAACTGGAAAGCTACGGCCTGCCGATCTATGCTTACATGTCCGACTCCACCGACGACAAAACGGTAAATTATGACGTAGTCAGGTTTTCCTTGGATAAAAAATCCGAGCTGTTCACCCTGAAACAAGGAGCATGGAGCGGCTGGAAAGATGTTTCGTTGAAATGGAAAGACCAGCAGTTTGATTCGCAGGTAAGAGCAAAGGTGATAAAACTATGGCCCGATAGCGGAAATTTCAGGATACGGCTGTTTTTCAACAACGCGAATAAATTCATAGTCAATCCGCCGGAAGTTGCCCAAGAGATCACGCAAAACATCGGTCCTATGGTTGATTTTGTGGACAATTGGCCGGCGCAGCTGATTTACGAAGAAGAGGACAAGGATACATTTATGGAGGAAGCGATGGACAGCCTGGAGTGGCACAAAAAGGCAGCCGGGTTTGTCATGAATAAATATCAGCCAGATGCGTTTATTCAAGACACGTATACGCCCAATCAAATGCTCGAGTCGCGCTGGTGGCATCGCTACATAGACAAAAACCATCCCGATTACGCGGGTCCGGAAAAAGAAAAACAGGCTTGGGGCGATATTTTGAAAATGTACCAAGGGATAGATGCGATACTCGGCGAGGCGATGAAAAACGCCGATGATAAAACTCTGATAGTTTTCTCGTCAGACCACGGCATCATGCCGCTGTATAAACAAGTGAGATTGAATAATTTGTTTGCCCAAAAAGGCTGGTTGAAATTCACGATTGACGAAAAAACAGGCGAGCCGGCGATTGACTGGAAAAACACCAAAGCCATTTATATGAAAATGGCGCATGTGTATGTGAGTCCCGATGGGCTTGCCGGCGACTGGAGAAGGGCATCAGGAGAGGAATATGATAAATTACGCGATGAAGTGATACAAGCTATTTCAGAACTTCAGGACGACAATGGCAAAAAACCGCTGATACACGCGGCGAAATGGGAAGACGCGCCGAAGTATTTTGAACTCCCGACGGACAGAGTTGGCGACATTGTGCTCGAAGTGGAGCCGGGATATCAATGGCAGGAAGAGGTGACGAAAGATCTGCAGCTTTTCACAAAACCGCTGGCTTCCGGCTATAAGCAGGCGATAAACCCAGATAACAATAAGGGCATGTGGACGCCGTTTGTGATGATGGGGCCCGGGGTGAAAAAGGGCTATCAATTAGAAAATCCAATTTCCCATGTTGACCAAATGCCGACCATACTGAATCTTTTAGGCATCAAAATACCCGAGTATGTCCAGGGTAGGGTATTGGAAGAAATTTTGAGATAGAATACATTGATGATAAAATAAGCCCATGGCGGAATTCCTCCATGGGTTTTACTATATCGAATTATTCCAAGCTTATTTGTTATGAAAAAATATTTATTGATATTTATCATTTTGCTGGTGGTTTTGGGCGGAGGGTATTTTGAATATTTGTATACGAAAAAGATTGGCGGACCAGGCGGTGAAACGAGCAGAGAGAGTAAAAATGAAAGTGAAATTCAAAAAACGGGACAAGAAAAAAATAAGCAGAGTCTTATTGAAAGAAACTTAAATCCCGACGAATTAAAATGCCCCGACTGCAATCTGGTGATTGTCTCGCTGACCAACACCCGCAAAGACCATATCGGGCTTTACGGATATAAGCGCGATACTACGCCAAATATTGATACATTTTTCAAAAATTCTTTGATTTTTGAAAATGTTTTTGCGCCGGCATCCTGGACTCTGCCGGTGGCAGTGTCGCTTTATACGTCGCTGTTTCCGTATAGCCACGGCGTAATGGACAGATATGACGGCAGCCGGCTTGACGATGATGTTTTGACTTTCACAGAGATTTTTAAAGCGAACGACTACAAGACAGCCGCTTTTACCGGCGGAGGGGATTATAACCGAAAATTCAATTTTGCGCAGGGGTTTGACGCGTATGTTGATGAAGAAAATTATTCAGATTTTGGCATTGATTACAGGGGTGGCGCCAATGGACAAGCCGGCCCGGCGGCATATTTAGGCATTGAGCAGCTGGTTTCTCCCGCATCCGATTGGTTCATAAAAAACGATGGCAACAAAAAATTCCTCCTACTTCAGGGTTTTGACACGCATTGTCCGTTTACGCCAAGCGGACAATTCAAAGAAAAATTCACCGGGGAATATAAAGGCGATATAGATTTTTCCGTTTGTCTCTGGACTTTCAAACAGACGGAGCCGATCTATGAAAATGGAAAAAAATACTGGACACTGCAGACGTGGTATAGCCCTGATAAAGGAATACAGGAAATAAAAGTAACGGATGAAGATGTCGCATATATGATTGATTTGTATGACGGCGAGATAGCGCAGGCGGATTCGTATTTAAAAGATTTTTTTGACGCGATAAAAAACTCGGAGCTTGAGAAAAACACCATTTTTATTTTTATGTCCGAGCACGGCGATTTGTTCGGCGAGCACGGCAGGTTTATGCGGGGCGGGCCTTTGCGGGGGACTTTCTACGATCCGGTTGTTAATCCTCCGCTGATAATGAAACATCCGAAAATCAAGGAGCCGGTAACCATACGCGGTCTTGTCCAGACCGTTGATGTGATGCCGACACTGCTTGATATGCTGGGGCTTGCGGATCCGCAGGCAGAGACGAGACAGGGCAAAAGCATTATTTCGGAACTTGCGGGCGGCCCGGCCGTGAACGAATTTATTTATGCTGGTTCTAGATATGCCGCAAAAAACAACCTGTTTTTTGACGGACTTTCTGTTGTCGAATCAATCAGAAACAAGGAATGGAAGCTGATAAAAGAGGAAATATTTGATTCAAGCGGGCAGACGAAAAAAGAAGAGTCTTATGAGTTGTATAATATATCGGCGGATCCGAAAGAAGAAAAAAATTTCATAGAAGATGAAAAAGAAATCGCCGGCGATTTGAAGGACAAGCTCAATCAATGGGCAGCTTCGTTGATGAAATAAAAAATACTCGGGCGACATAAAAACAAAATCCAAAAACCAGGATTCACCTCAAAAACCCCGGCATGACGGGGTTTTGCCCGTTAACAGAGGACTCGAAATTTGGTACAAAGCATGCACCATGGACAACACGCTCACGACGAAAACCGTGGGGCCTTTTATTTTTCATATACGATATTTTGTAGTAAAATTGAAACATGAAAAAATCCACGTTTGTTTTCAAGCACATTATTATTGCGGTAGGCATCACGACGGCATTGGTTGTGCTTGTGAGCATTATTTTTCGTTCTCAACAAAACGTTTCGGAGGTTCCCATGTGCCCTGACTGCAATGTTATTATTGTGGCTTACGATGCGCTTCAAGCCGCGCATGTTTCGCATCTTGGCTATCCGCGTGAAACGACGCCGATGCTTGATGCGCTCGCGCGCAAGGGTGTTTCTTTTCGCAACGCGATATCTGCCGCGCCATGGACCGTGCCGTCGTATATGTCCATATTTACCGGCTTGTATCCTTCCGAGCACAAGGTGGTGAACAAATTTTCCGAGTTCACCAAAGATACAAAAACATTTTCTCATCTCAAAAATCTTTCTCCGAATGTACAAACAATCGCCGAAGTATTACAAGCGAACGGATATGCGACGGGAGGGTTCACGGGGGACGCGGGGGTACATTCGCAGTTCGGGTATGACCAAGGGTTTGACGTGTTCACCGATGAAATTCCGTTCGGCTCAATGGAAAACTCCGGCAATCACGCGCTTGAGTGGCTCGCAAAAAACAAAAACAATAAATTTTTCATGTTCCTTCACGGATACGATTCGCATGGGCAGTTCAAAGTGCCGGAGGGATATACCGGAAAGTTTTTGCCTGAAAATTATACCGGCGTCTATAAAGGGACAACGGAAGAACAGCGCGTGTTGCGGGAAAAAGGTCTTGCGGACGGCGAACTTTCGCTTTCCGAGCAGGATGTAGCATTCTGGCGCGGATGGTACGATTCAAAGATACGCGATGCCGATGACCGGTTTGCGCGGTTTTGGAGCGAATTTGAGCGCATGGGGGTAAAAAATAAAACAGTGGTTGTGTTTCTTTCCGATCACGGCACGGAATTTTATGAGCATAAGCGGTTTGACCACGGGTTTTCGTTGTATGACGAGCTGGTGCATGTGCCGCTTGCGTTCGTTGTGCCGGGATTTGAAGGAGGAACAATCGTAAACGATCAGGTGTCGACGATCGATGTCGCGCCAACGCTGTTTGACGTGCTTGGCATTAACCCGGGTGATCGGTTCAAATCGCAGATGCGCGGCACGAGCCTTCTTTCATATGTGCAGACAGGAAAAGGAACCGCGCGGGACGTTTTCATGGAAACCGATTATCGTGACTACACGCATAAGCGCGGCATTCGCACGGCGGACGGATGGAAATTCGTGCAGACGATGGAAAACGGTACGCAGGAATTATACAATTTCGCTAATGATCCTGATGAGGCAGAGAATGTTGTGGCGGTATATCCAGAAATCGCCGCGACGCTCGCGGAGCGTGTGCGTGAGTATATTGTCGCAACGGGGCAGGCCATTGAAGGTCCTTGGCCTATTGGGTGCGTTCCTGTGTACGCCGATCAGTGCAAATAATTGTTTACCATGAAATGGCGCATACTACTTTTTTATACGGTGTTCGTTATTGCGGCGGGTTCGGTTGCCATCATCAACGGCAATGGCGGTAAAAACAATACAGATACCGCACCGGTAACAAAGGCGGAAAGCGTTGAAGCGTCTCCCGAGGCGCTGCCCGCGGTCAATGACGAAACGGCTTTATGCGCCATTGATGTGCGGTGCCCCGATTGCAACATTATTCTTCTCTCCGTTGACAGTTTGCGCGCCGACCATGTCGGCGCGTATGGATATAAACGCGACACCACGCCATACTTCGATGCGCTCGCAAAGAAAGGGGCGCTGTTTGAAAATTATTTTTCTACATCATTTCTGACTCCAGTTTCTGAAATGTCGGTGCATACCGGCATGTACCCGACGGCGCACAAAACGACGAACTTTGATACGGTTCTTCCGGAGGATATAACGACACTCGCTCAATATTTTAAGCAGAAGGGATATACTACCTCAGCACTCCTTTCTTCGCCGGAATTTGAGGTTAACCCTGCGTTAAGGGAAAGTTTTTCGCGAGGATTTGAGCGATATACATATCTTGAGCAAGAAGAAGTCGTAAGAGCATCTCCAACAAGCGAGCAAATTAAAGTGGAAGCAGATGTTTTTTCCGGAAAGAAATTTTTTTGGTGGGTAGGCATCGGCGGCGTTCACTGGCCGTATGGAGCGCAGGGGCCGAATGTATTTGCCGATGAGGCGTATAGCGGTATTTTCCAAAATAAATCCTTGGAATGGGGCGCGTTTCAAAATATATATGAAGGCGTGCGTTATCCGGAACAGATTCCCGTTGGTGATGCCGATATTCAGTATGTGATAGATCAGTATGATAACGGCGTGCGCGCATTTGATGAATTTCTTAAAGAATTTATTGGCGAATTACGGAAAAAAGATCTGCTTGAGCAAACAATTATAATTATTCAATCCGAGCATGGCGAGGGCCTGCACGAGCACGGGTATTTTGCCCACTATGATATTTTGGACACGCAAACGCATGTTCCCTTTTTGATTTTGTTTCCCGGGTTTGACAAAGAGTGCCGCATCACTTCGTTTGCCGGTTCGGTTGATGTATTTCCCACCATCACGGATGTTTTAGGGTACGCCCCGCTTGGCCAGTTTCAGGGCGCAAGTCTTGCGCCGATCATACGCGGCAGTGAAAAAGACGGCGCACGGCAGGAGGTTTTTTTGGAACGGAGTCCGTTATGGGAAGAAATCTTCTCCGTAAGTAGTATTTTAAGACAGCGCGGCATTGAGGCAGAAAACGAACGGCATAGCGATCGCGGAATCAGAACGCCGCGATGGAAATATATTCAGAGAACATCAAGCGCCGCAATGGAAAGGATTAATTGGTGGCAAGCGATGACCGGAAGGAAAATGAATTTTCCAAAAGAAGAGTTATATGATCTTGTCGATGATCCGGGCGAAACAAAAAATGTTATCGACCAATACCCGAATGAAGCATCAGAGCTTGCGCAAAAACTCCGCGCGCGGTTTGATGCAATTTCCTCCGCGTTTTCCGAAGACGCAGAAATACAGCCGACTATCCAGCCGTATTTTTAGCGATAACGCAAAAAAGGTCACCGATAAAACCCTCTGAAAATATCGGGGGGTTTTGCGTTGACACGGGGTGCAAAAACGTGCTACATATCAAGCACATGGATAACACGCTCACGACGAAATTTTCATTGAATCAGAGCTGGCTCACCGAGAAAGACGCGGTGGTATTTGGGGTATTTGAAGGCGAAGAGATTCCCTGCGGGCTTGGGTTTAAAAAAGAAACCGCGGAAAAAGAAGCGGAGCTTTTGTTTCCTATTTTTTCAAAGATCAAGAAGTATTTCGCACACAAAGATTTCTCAGGCAAGCTGGGTAAGGTTGCGGTTATCTACCCCGAGAATGTGCTGTATAAGCGCGTGATCTTGTGCGGGCTTGGGAAAAAAGAAGAGCTTGATGCTGAAAAACTCCGGCAGGTTGCCTCGCAGGCGATCGCGGCGGCTGAAGCGACAGATGCGGTAAAAATTTCATTTACGTTATTCGGCTCGCCTCTCCAGAGGGCGGAAGACCGATTGCGGTATATTTTTGAGGGTGCGGTACTCACGCTGTATAAATTCAACGCGTATAAAAGCAAAGGAGCAGAGAAAAAAGATGGAGCGAAAATCACCGAGGTGGAGTTTTTGCTTCCCGAGATCATTGAAGCGGAGGAGGTGCGCGTATGGCAGAAACAGCTTGAGCGGCATACGGCGATCGCGGAGGCGGTGTATTTCGCGCGCAACATGACCAACCACCCTTCAAGCGTGGTAACGCCAAATTTTCTCGTCGAAACCGCGGAACTGCTCGCAAAAAAGCATGAGCGAGTGACCTATAGCGTGTTTCGCGCCAAGGAACTCGCCGAGCGCGGCATGAACGGGATCCTTGCGGTGGGCGCGGGGTCGGAACAGGAGCCGGCACTCATCGTACTTCAATATGCTCCCGCAGTTCCCTCGGAAAAAACAGTAGCGCTTGTCGGCAAAGGTGTGTGTTTTGACTCAGGCGGTATTTCGATCAAGCCGTCGGAGAATATGGATGAAATGAAAATGGATATGGCGGGAGCGGCGGCGGTCATGGCATCGTTTTTTACGGCCTCCCGGCTTGAACTTCCTCTGAATATCGTGGCGGTAATTCCCGCGGTAGAAAACATGCCGAGCTCCAAAGCGTATAAGCCGGGCGACATCATCACAACCGCGTCAGGCAAAACGATCGAAGTGCTTAACACCGACGCGGAAGGACGTATTATTCTTGCCGATGCGTTGCATTTTGCAGTATCAGAATTCAAGCCGACCCATCTTGTGGACCTCGCGACGCTGACGGGCGCGTGCGCGGCGGCATTCGGGAGTCATTACGCAGCGATGCTGGGGAATAACGACGAGCTTATGAGTATGCTGACGGACGCATCGGAAAAGACCGGCGAGAAACTATGGGCGTTGCCGATGGACGAGTGCTACAAAAAACAGATCGAAAGCGAGATCGCCGATGTGAAAAATACCGGCGGCAAGACGGCGGGGGCGATCACGGCGGCGCTTTTCCTGAAAGAATTCACCCTTGACCACAAAGCGTACGCGCATATCGATATCGCGGGCACGGCGATCCTCTCCGAAAAGAATTATTACAAGCCAAAGGGCGGCAGTGGCTTTGGCGTGCGGCTGTTGGTCGAGTTTTTGGAAAACATCGGTAAATAACGGAGTTGACAAAAGCAGTTCCCAGGAGTATACTTTTTATATCCTGAAATAGTTTGTTATGGTCTGTTCTGAATGAACGGCCTTTTTTATTAATAAAAACAAGTACAATTACATAAAACATATGATAGACACAAAACAGTTTTTGTCGGCGATCAACCAGATCGCGGAAGAAAAAGGGATCGCGAAAGAAAAGATCATCGAGACGATCGAGATGGCGATAGCCGCCGCGTATAAAAAAGATTACGGCGAGCGCGGGCAGATCATCAGAGCAACAATGGAGCCGGAAACCGGCGCGGTGAAAATGTATCAGGTAAAAGTCGCAGTGGACGAAAGTATGCTGCGAACGCCCGAGGAAGAAGCGCGCGCGGAAAGCGAAGGAGAAGCGAGAGATCACGGAGAGGGCGCTGACGACGCGGTGAAAAAAATAACCTTCAACCCCGAACGGCACATTATGCTTGAGGATGCGAGAGCGATCAAGCCGGATGTCGTCTTGGAAGAAGAGCTTACCTTTCCGCTTGAAACGCACGAGGATTTCGGAAGGATCGCGGCTCAGACCGCCAAACAGGTGATCATTCAGCGGCTGCGCGAAGCGGAGCGCGAAATGGTGCTGTCGGAATATAAATCCCGCGAAGGCGAGGTGGTCAGCGCGCAGGTACAGCGGTTTGAGTGGAAGAACGTCATTTTTGACCTTGGTAAGACATCGGCGATCATGTATCCGGAAGAACAGATCCCGCAGGAGCGGTATCGCATCGGCGATAGGATGAAAGTGTATATCGTGAAGGTGGATATGACGCCGAAGGGCCCGATGGTGGTTGTGTCGCGCTCGCATCCTCTGCTTATTCAGAAATTGTTCGAGCTTGAAGTGCCGGAGGTCGCTTCGGGCGTGGTGCAGTTGAAGGCGATCGCGCGCGAGGCGGGGTCGCGTTCAAAGATCGCGGTTGCCACCATACAAGACAGCGTTGATCCTATCGGTTCGTGCGTCGGTCAAAAAGGATCGCGCGTGACCACGGTGATTTCCGAGCTTGGCGGTGAGAAGATCGATATTATTGAATGGTCAAGCGACCCCGAAAAGTTCATTGCAAGCGCGCTTTCGCCCGCGAAGGTGCTTTCGGTAACGGTGAACCTTGATACGCGGGAGTCCACCGCGGTGGTGCCCAACGACCAGCTTTCGCTGGCGATCGGCAAAGGCGGTCAAAATGTGCGTCTCGCGGCACGGCTTTCAGGGTGGAAAATAGACGTACGGCCGGCCGTGGAAGAAGCCATAGCGACCACAACAGGGGAAGAGTTGGTTGCGAGCGAAGAAGCAACAACAGAGGAGAATACAGGGACGAAAGACGTAGATGAAACAGAAGGCACGCCAGCACCCGCACCGGAAAAAGAATAAATAATAGTATTATATTTTTATGAAAAATATTTGTGATATATCAGTAGGGGAAAAAGCGCCTGATGTGTTCAATGTGATTATTGAAATATCGCGCGGTTCATCGAATAAATACGAGATCGATAAAGAAACGGGGCTGTTACGGCTCGACCGCGTGCTCTATTCTCCTTTTTACTACCCGCTTGATTACGGGTTTTTGCCGCAAACACACTGGCATGACGGCGACCCGCTTGACGCGCTCGTGCTGGTGACGCATCCGATATTGCCCGGCACGATCGTGGAAGCGCGTCCGGTCGGCGTGATACGCATGATGGATAACGGCGATAAAGATGAAAAGATCATCGCGGTGGCAACGGGCGACCCGCGGTTCAACGAATATGAAGACATTGACGACCTTTCTGTGCATCTTCGTAAAGAACTGAAACATTTCTACGAATACTACAAACATCTTGAAGGCAAGGAAGTGAAAGTGATCTCGATCGAAGGGAAAAAAGAGGCAAAGGAAGTGATTGTGGAAGGGATCGAGCTGTATAAGCAGTTACAGGCGAAAAAATAAAAACCGCAGTATTTTGGCTATGGTCATCACCCTCCGCACTCTTTCTTTAATCCTCTCACGCCCTTTATCTATATAATAGTTTTTGAGGGGCTGTCCGCCAGCTGGCGGATTAAGATAAAAGAAAGAGTGCGGAGGGTGATGGCATGAGAATGCGGCGTAGTTTG
>ERZ1292625.3198-Hain-H41-01um-R1-3198-length-13706-cov-6_pt1 | contig 13706 bp, 14 predicted proteins | sample MGYA00564400_ERZ1292625 | MGnify/ENA primary metagenome ERZ1292625 (study PRJEB36523, sample SAMEA6512639) | groundwater metagenome | collected 2019-01-08 | study: AquaDiva: Metagenomics assemblies of 32 groundwater samples | reverse complement strand
ACCGCACGAGCGCCATCAAGTGATATTATGAAAGTAGCGCGTCATGCAGGCATGACGACGATGCTCGAAGATGGGGTGTCAAAAGTTTTGCAGGGCGCGACAACTCTCGAAGAAGTATTACGAGTAACAAAAGAGTAGATATAAAAATGAATATGGTTCCCACAGGAGGTCAATCGCGTATTAGTCAGCATGCAATAACTGAAACAACTTCAGTAATTTCGCATCAACTAAAAACCCCTCTCTCGGCGATTAAATCATCGCTTGAAGTAGTTTTATCTGGAGATCTTGGCGTGCTCGGCAAAGACCAGCAAGAATATATGCAGCTTGCTCTCGATAATGTTAAGAAGATGATTACACTTGTGAAGGATTTACTCGATGCTTCAAAAATTGAAGAGGGGAGGATGCAGCTTGTTCTCGAGAAAGTGGATCCTGTTAAGGTGGCGCAAGGTGTTATTAAAGATTTAAGCCCGTTTGCGGGGGCAAAAAATACAGAGATCGAATTTCAAGCTGAAGAAGGGGTGCCTCAAATACAGATGGATGTCATTAAAATGCAGCAAGTGTTTAATAATCTTTTATTTAATGCGATTAAGTACAGTCGGGGCAAGGGTCAAATCATGTTTAGCGTTAAAAAAGATGGCGATAAGGTTTTATTTGCTTGTCGTGATAATGGAATTGGCATTGCAGACAGTGATAAAGACAAAATGTTTGGAAAATTTTATCGTAGTCCTCGCGTAAGTATACTCGCGCCTGATGGCTCGGGGCTGGGGCTTTATATTTCAAAAGCGATTATAGAACTTTCGGGCGGTAAGATCTGGTTTGAAAGTGAGGTGGATAAGGGGACTACCTTTTACTTCACATTACCAATACAATAAGCATATGGCCATAGTGAAGACCTATAAAATCTTACTTATTGAAGATGATAAGTTTTTGATAAAATTATACAGCGAAAAGCTTGTTCGCGAAGGCTTTGAGGTCAGTATGGCAATTTCAGGCGAAGAGGGGCTAAAAAAAATTGAACGAGAAAGGCCAGATCTTATTTTGTTAGATATTATTTTGCCTCAAAAAAACGGTTTTGATATTTTAAGCGAAGTAAAATTAAATCCAAATACAAACTCTATCCCAGTCATTATGCTTACGAATTTGGGGCAGGATGCTGACATAAAGACGGGTATGGATTTAGGTGCGGCTGACTATTTAATAAAAACTGATTTTTCGATCAATGATTTACCCGAGCGTATTCGAGCAGTTCTCGCTAAACATTCTTTGTAGACATGCCAAAACATAAGGGCGCGCTTTCAAAAGAGCTTTCAATCGGCGGGGTCGGGCTTACTGATCGCGCTCTTTTTGCGAAGCACTTGGCAGTCATGCTTAAATCGGGAGTCCCGATTACTGAGGCGCTTGCGACAGCGGGAGATGCAGCTTCGGGAAAGCTAAAGAATATTATTCATACAATTCTTGCTGCAGTTGAGAGTGGGCGGCCACTATCTGCCGCACTCTCTGACCATCCAAAAGTTTTTTCAGGGCTTTTTGTGCAAGCAACATATGCTGGAGAAACGTCTGGTACACTTGTCGAAAACCTTGAAAATGTAGCAATACAACTCGAAAAAGAAAAAGAGCTCGTTACAAAAATACGAGGCGCTATGCTTTATCCTATTATTATTCTTATCGCAACATCTATCTTAGGTCTTGCGATGGCATTTTTAGTATTGCCAAAAATTACTCCATTGTTTGAGGGTTTGCATACAAAACTTCCACTTACCACGCGTACATTAATTGCATTTTCCCACTACATCGAACTTCATGGCGTACAGCTTGTCGTGGAAATAATACTAGGTGTTTTTATTCTTTTGTGGGTTACTCGACAAAAATTTTCACGACCAGTTACAAATTATTTAACGTTACACACACCGATTATTAATACAATGGTGCGTGCGAGTAATCTTGCGCGTTTTTCGCGCACGCTCGGCACTCTGTTAAAAAGTGGAATCGGCATTGGTGAATCGTTAGAGATCACACAAAAAGCAGTTGGTAATTATTATTATCAACGCGCAGTCGGCGAAGCTGCACTTCGGGTTAGCAAAGGCGAAAAGCTTGCCGAGAGTTTGAGTGATTTTGAAAAACTCTTTCCAAAAATTGTTACGCGGATGATAAAGGTAGGAGAAGAATCGGGTAAGCTTGAAGACACTCTTTTTTATCTGGCAGATTTTTATGAGGTTGAGGTTGATTCATCGACAAAAACACTTTCGACTGCGATTGAGCCGATTCTTTTGCTCATCATTGGTTTTATTGTCGGCGGGCTTGCATTGTCAATTATTACGCCGATTTATGAAATCACGGGGAATATCCATCGGTAAGGCGGGCAAACATATGCCCAGGGGGTTTACGATCGTTGAGCTTCTTATTGTTCTTGGGATTGCGGTGTTGATGGCTGTGGCGGTCACGCCTATTTATTCAAATTTAGTGCCAGAAAGCGATAGTACACAAGTCTCCTCTGAAATTATACAGACAATTCGTATCGCGCGCGCTCGGTCAGTCGCACGACTTGAAGACTCTTCGTTTGGGGTAAAGTTTTTGCCAAATCAATACATCTTGTATAAAGGCGCTTCCTATGCGACTGGTGTGCCAGAGCGTACAATCTCGCTTGGGTCTGTTTTTACACTTAGTACAACCCTGGTTGCTGACGATATAAATTTTTCAAGGGGACTTGGCGCATCAAATGCTGGCCTCATAATACTTTCTCACCAAGCCACCGGCCAAAAGGTTATCGATGTTAATCAATTTGGTATGGTTGAAGTAAGATGAAAGTTTATTTTTTAAAAAAAGGCCAATCACTTTTTGAAGCGATTATTGCTATTGCGATATTCGCACTTTCGGCGGCGGCACTCATCGTTGTTGTTCTAGGCGGAGGTAGTGGAGTGCTTTCGGCGAGTCTTGAGGCTCAAGGATCAGCGCTCGCTGATGAAGGTATCGAGGCGGTGCGTTCGATTCATGATGGACCATGGAATGAATTTCAGTACGCACAAAGTCGGATTGCAGTTTCAGGAGGGCAGTGGATTTTTGATGGGGTAGCGACACCAGAAGTAATCGGAGAATTTACACGTACTATTACGATTAGTGATGTGTGTCGTGATGCGTCCAACGCGATTGCGATATGCCCTGCGCTGTATACAGACCCTCATACAAAAAATGTAGCAGTGACAGTTTTGTGGCAGGCTCGCCCAGGTGTCGCAAGGTCTGTGAAGCGTTCTTCATATATTACAAATTGGGATTCGCGAGATTTGCTCGAAGATACAGTTGCTGATTTTGCAGATGGAACATTTACGAATACGCAAACACACGCAACGCAAGGGGATGGTAATGGATCGGTTATGTTCACACTCGGGGGTGGGCTCTTAGTTTATGCTCGTACGAGCGACACGACACCTCGTTGGCGTACATATATTGATGAGACGAATTCGTTCTCAGTCTACACGGGAAGTATAGTTGGCGGGGTAGGTCGTACATTTAGTCTGCGCACATCTCCAATTAAAAAAGAGGCAATTGCCGGATATGTGGACTCCGCAGGAACTTTAAGAGTGATTTGTTTCGACGGCACTACATGGTCAAACGAGTGGAATGATGCGGTTGGAGGGGGCGGTACTACTAGGCGGTTTGATATTTCGTACGAGACTAGTACGGGGGACGCAATGATTGTATATGCAACAGGCAACGCCACAACTAATGAACTTAAGTATAGAACTAAACTTGGCTCGGTGGGTTGTGGGTCTGGATCTTGGAGTGGGTCTACATTTATAAATCCGATAAGAACAAGTGGGGTTGTACAATGGGTGCGTACAGAAGGAGATCCGCGTGCGTCATCGCAACGAATTGCGCTTGCATGGGGAGACGGTAATCGTGACCTGTCAGCAATGATCTGGGACGGTACTGCCTGGGGGAGTGAGCCTGCAAGTGCGTTGGAGACGAACCTCGAGAGCGTTTCAACTACAGCGGGTACCCTTGATGCATTATCATTTGATATCGCATTTGAAAGTGTGAGCGGTAATATTATGGCAGTATGGGGCGTTTTGACGCGCGGCACTGCGTGTGTCGCAGGGAGTACTTGCATGCGATATGCTCGGCACACAGGTTCTTGGCTGGGCGCTGTTTCGGTTCCAACTATTGCTGATTCTTCTACGAGTATTGATATAGCTTCTCATCCGACTACAAATGAAATTATAATGGTAGCGATGGATGATGGTAACAATAGTGCCAATGCGAATGATCTTTCTGCTGCATATTGGAACGGTTCGGCTTGGACCTCTTCTGCAAATCTCGATATTACCACTGCGACTCCTGTAGCAAATGGTAAGCATGTTGCAGCGGGCTGGCTCAAGGAGGGTGCGACATCGCGTGGTATTGTTTTGTACAATGATGCTTCGGCAACAAATATTAGCTGGTATGTTTGGAATGGTGCGGGTTTTGCCCTTCAGGCTGATTTTAATCCTACTCCCAGTTTTACTTCGCCTCATCGCTGGTATGACATACAAACTGACCCATTTAATTTAGGTAGGTTAATGTTTACTATTGCTGATAGCGCTGAAGATCTCCATGCAAAGCGACTCGTGATGACTTCCTTCCCAGCGTTTACATGGTCAAATGCAGACGGAGGTGCGGTGCTTGAGAATTCGCTTGCACGCTCAACTGGTGGAGGATTTGTCTTTGCCTATTGGCGCGCTCTCGCCACTTCAGGTACATATATTTCAAATGCTTTGCAAATTCTTGGCGCACGAGCACTGCAGGCGATTGAATGGTCGGAGAGCAAGACGAGTCCGACATGCATTCTCTGTTCAATTTCAGTTGAAGTGCGGAGCGCAGCTTCCTCAGCTGCGCTTACTGGAGCTTCGTGGGACGCAACTATTTTTACCAGTCATTTTGGGCAATTTCTTGGAACAGCGCATAATGGTAATACATGGTTTCAATATCGAGCAACTTTGGTTGGCGATGGTGTCAGTTCTCCTGTTTTAGAAAAATTTAGGGTGAATTATAAATAATATGAAGAACGCTAAAGGGTTTACATTAGTCGAGTTGATAATTTATATCGGGATTTTGAGCGTGATGGTTGTTGGTCTTGTCTCGTTTGCTCTTTCAATGACATCGGCACGCACAAAAACATACACAAACCAGAATGTACAAGCAAATGCTCGAATGACCCTCGATATTATCATGCAAAAAATTCGTACAGCGCAAAGTGTTAACATAGGTGTGTCTGTGTTTGGTATTGATCCTGGAGTTTTGTCATTGCAAATGGCAGATCCATTAAAGAATCCAACGATAATTAATTTAAGTGCGAATGATGGGCGTTTGCAGATTACTGAAGGTGTTGGCGTACCAATATACCTTACAGATAATGAAACAGAAGTATCAAATTTACTTTTTACAAATTTAACTCAGAGTGGCGAGCGAGAGCATATTAAGATTGACCTCATGGTTAGATATGTTAACGCGGCATCAGTTGATTATTCATATTCATGGAGTGGTAGTTCAGCCGCAAGTGTACGACAATGAGTACTCGTAGTATTAAAAGACGAAACAGAGGCGTAGCATTACTCATGGTTGTTGTGGTAATAAGCGCTGCGGCACTTATTATGGCCTTAGGGTCCGCAATTTTGGGGGTAGGAGAGGCCGATAGCGGGTATACAGCTTCTCGAGGTGGAGAAGCATTTTCCTTGGCTGATGGATGCATGGAAGAAGCGCTCGAACATTTACGAATTGATAATGCCTATACAGGGGGCAGTATTACGGCGACAGATGGATCGTGTACAATAACTATAAGCGGAGGGGGTATGAGTCGCACAATTACTGTTTTTGGTTCAACGACTGATTTGTATAATAAAAAAATTCAAGCGGCTGTAACACTTACTCCAGCAAATCGTAGTCTTGTCATAAATTCGTGGCAGGAGCTTAGCAGTTAGTCTGTATGTTTAATATATTTCAAGAAACATCGATAGGTATCGATATCGCTGATCATAGTATTGAGGTTGTTGAGCTTGCGAGGCAAGGCTCAGGTTATAGCGTTCAAAAAATTGGTCGTGTCGAGCTGCGTTCGGGTGTTGTTGAAAGGGGTGTTATTAAAGATACTATTGAACTTGCGCGGCTCGTTAAGAAAGTTTTTGAAATTGCCATGATAACACCAACAGCGGCAAGGGCTGTCGTATATGGTCTTCCTGAAAGTAAGGTTTATATTCATTTTGCAAAACTTCTAAAACATGAGAAGAAAGAACGAAATATGTATGTAGCTGAAGAAGTGCGACGCGCTATTCCCATTGATGCGGTAGATTTACTATACGCATATCGTGTAGTAGAAGATGGCGGCGATTTTGTAAATGTAATGATTGTCGCTGCCTCGAAAACAGTTATTGAGCAGTGGCAATCGTTTTTTTTGTCGTGTGGTATTTTTGTCGCTGAGATTGATATTGAAACGCTTGCAGTAGCGCGAGGTCTTTTTGGAGGGCGACCGCAAGAAGGCGCTGTGGCTATGGTGCTCGATATAGGCGCTGTTACATCAACTGTTTCTATCGTCGGGCATACTGGTATTTTTTACTCCCACTCAATACCGGTTGGTGGAGAGAGTCTTACTCAAGTGATTGCGAAAGATTTAAAGTTAAGCATTGGAGACGCAGAAGATCGCAAGCGAAAACGAGGCTTTATGCATACGAGTGAGGATATTTTACTGCCGTTGATAAAAGCGTTTGAGCCGATTATTGCAGAGTGTAAGTCTGCTAATTCTAATGGTTATGGAGTTTCAGGCGTGAGAGTTAGTGAGTTAGTCTGTGTTGGTGGTTCTGCTCGTACGCCAGGACTTACTGAGTATTTGATATTAAATTTACAGCTTCCTGTGCGAGTTGGGAGTCCAGCATTTGTAAATACTTTTCCTAAAGTTGTCGATGTTAAAACAGACAGTTTGTTGTATATAGAGGCGGTTGGACTTGCTCTTGGGCATTTCCAAAACGATGATCCTGTTTTTGAAGCGGCGTACCAAGGGCATTCTTTTGCTAAAATGTTTCCTTGGCGCTGATCCGCCAGCCGGCAGAGGCGCTTGTGGATAACTTTTTACTAAGCAAAATGATATAATAAAAGGCAAGTTATTCATAACTCTAAAATCATGTCACAAAAATATTCTAAGCAGGGCGGGTTTACATTAATCGAACTTTTGATTGTAATCGCTATCATTGCGATTTTGGCCGGTGTTGTGTTCGTAGCGCTTGACCCACTAACTCGTTTTCGTGATGCTCGTGATTCTCGAAGATTCGCTGATGTAAGCGCGATCTTGAGCGCTGTCCGTGTGGCACAGGTAGATAAAGGAGGCCGCTATACTTACGGTGTGCGAGCCCTCGCTTCAGTAGCAACTGGTACGCCGTATATGCTAACAAATGGTTCAACTACACCGTCAACATTATGTAATGTGTCGTGTGATGTTCCGATGGCTTTATCGAAGTGTGCTGATATATCTCAATTGCAAAGTAGGGGCTATCTAGGTGCGGTGCCAATAAGTCCAAATGGAGAAGGTAATTGGTCCAATAATGTAAGCGGATATTATATCCAACTCAATGCAAACAATTCTGTAACAGTTGGCTCGTGTGAGTCTGAAAATCAAGCTTCGATTTCTATTACTCGATAATTTTAATTTTCATCAGAGTAAGCTAGTATAGGGGGTATGGATACTCCATGGTTTTCTCGATTTTTCGAAAGGGTGGGGATAGCGCTTATCAAGATTTCTCAAGACGATTTTCTTGCGCTTGTGTTACCAAAATGCAAACAAATCATAACGCAAAGCGAGCTTGAGCATCTATTATCAAGCGGCAGAAGATTAAAGATAAAGCTCGGGATAGATGCGACAGGCGCACAGCTTCACTTGGGACATGCGGTCCCATTGATGCTTTTACGACTTTTCCAGAGAAGAGGGCATGAAATTCATTTTATAATAGGAGATTTTACTGGCCAAATTGGAGATCCATCTGGCCGTGGTGATAAGCGTGCACAACTTTCCTCAAAAGAGATACAGAAAAATATAAAAACATACACGAAACAGATAGCTCCGTTTATTGATCTCAAAAAAGCGAAAGTTCATAAAAATTCAAAGTGGCTTTCTCGGATGTCGTTAAGTGAGTACTTACGAATCGCGGGGGCAATTAATTTTTCTGCGGTAGCGCAGCGTGATGATTTTCGTGAGCGATCAAAAACAGATGCGGGGGTAACGCTGCGCGAAGCTGCATACGCGTCTCTAATGGCGATTGATTCGGTACAGTTAAAAACAGATATTGAGATCGGTGGTATTGATCAACTACTTAATATGATGCAAGCTCGTGAAGTGATGGAAGCCGAAGGTCTTGCGTCTGAGGTGGTTCTTACTACACCACTGATTGAAGGAACTGCCGGTGATGGGCGTAAAATGTCAAAAAGTTTTAATAATTTTATTGCACTTGAATCATCTGCTGAAGATCAGTTTGGTCTCGTCATGTCGATTCCTGATTCGCTCATACTCTCGTACTATATAAGTTTTGCAGATGTTTATGAGCACGAGATCTCTGAATTAAAGCGATTTATAGAGCAGCACCCACTTGATGCAAAAAAAGAGTTGGCGATGCTTATAGTCGCCCTCATGCATAGCAAAAAAGACTCTCAAAAGGCGCGTGCTGACTTTGAGCGAAAGTTTTCAAAGCAGGAATATACGAAATCTGATGAAAAACAAATTTTTACGAAATTTCCAGTTCTTGTATTTGACGCGCTTACAGATGCATTTGAGGCAACGCACTCTAAATCTTCTATCCGCATCCTAATAAAACAAGGAGGCGTTCGACGGCTTGATGGAGAAGATGGACAAAAAATACTCACATCTCTCGATGATGAAATAAAGCCAGGCGACCTTATTAAGGTAGGCAAGATGAATTTATTTAGATTTGTGCAAAAATAAATGTCGCCATACCCACCATTTCCACTGTTCACCTTTATTGGGTTTGCGATCCACGCGTTAGTTTTTTATGCAATTGGAATTCGCTTTTTAAAGCGATGGAATGATAAAACTTTTTTCCTTATGGGCGTGGGTTCATTTCTTGATGGAGTCAATTTTACTATCATTCTTGTATTATTTTTTCTTTTTCCAAATTCGCTTGCAAAGTCAAATATATTTCTTTTCAATGCAAGTATTATTGTGCCATTTGCAGTTTTATCTTTTGTCGGTGCGCTGGTATATTTTTGGGAACATTCACGCAAATTTTTGCCACTATATTTTATTATCGGATCAGTCTTAAATATCTATTTATTTATAAGTACGCTTGAGCAATTTCGTGCCGTGCCGTTTGAGGCGAGCTATGTACACCCCGCGTTCCCCGCACTCATTGGACAAAGCCAATCAGCAGGCATTATTAGTAGTGTTGTTATAGGCCTCTTCTTTTTTTATAATGCTTTTTTAAGCACTCTTTTTATAAAGCGACGAGCTCTTATTTTGGGGTTTGCGTGTATACTCGAGGCTATTAGTACGGTATATTGGACATCTTCTACCCCGGGTGTATATATTTTCACTCATACCGTTGGCCCAATTGCGTCGTTAATGATCGCATATGCTATTTTCGCATATGCTATTCCACATTCAGAGAAAGCGACCTAATATATGCACATGCCTCTTTATTCTCCATTCCCTTTATTTACACTTGTTGGGTTCACGATTCACTCGGTTGTAATGCTCTCGATTGCTGTACGATTATTGCGCCGACATAGCTCTCGGGCTGTTATATATTTAGGGGTAGGTGTGCTTGCGTATGCGGTTGATTTTATTTTGATAACGATACTTTTTTTTCTCTTTCCAAATACGATTACGAAAACGCACATTTTCGCATTTATTGCCTCGGTGCTCGTACCCATTGGAACTTTATTTTTAGTATTGAGTGTAAGTGCGGTTAATCCACGACATGAAAAAATCGGATGGGCTGTGTTTATTTTGGGTTGTATGAGCGTGTGGTATTCATACAGTGAAGTACTTTTGAAATTAAAAGACGCAATGAAAATTGAATATAGCTATGTTCACCCCGCATACCCGTTAGCTATTACTCAAAGCCAAGGAATTGGAGGAATTGTTGGGACGGCTATTATATGTTTATTTTTCTTGTATCAAGCTTTCCAGAGCACATTAATTGTTCGTAACCGCGCAATTGTTATAGGAGTCGCATCGTTTTTGCTCGGGGTAAGTTCTTTCTATTGGATGAGTTCTACTCCAAATATGTATTTAATAACGCATACCGTTGGGCCTTTAGGATCTATTATTCTTGCGATTGGTTTTTTTGCATTTGATATGCCTCGTGAGTCTAGTGGTTCGAATTCAAAGTCTTCATAAGATATGACATCTGCTGAACAAGTAAAAGCTCGACTTGATGTGGTGACTGTGCTTCAGGGATACCTAAAGCTTGATAAAGCAGGCGCTAACTATAAAGCAAGATGTCCGTTTCATTCTGAAAAATCGCCATCTTTTTTTGTTTCACCCTCTCGTGATATTTGGCATTGTTTTGGGTGTGGTAAGGGCGGTGATATTTTTGAGTTTGTCATGCAAATGGATGGAGTAGAGTTTTCTACGGCACTGCGTACACTCGCAGAGCGGGCGGGGATTGAATTAAACCCTCAAGATCGTGAAGAGAGAAGTGAAAAATCAAAGTTGCTTGCATTACTTGAAGAGGCAACGCTTTTTTTTGAATCAAATTTAAAATCTTATTCTGCGGGGTTAGAGTATCTTCGTGATCGTGGGCTTACTTCTGAAACTATTAAAGAATATCGTTTGGGTTTTGCGCCTGATAGTTGGCGTGCGCTCGGAGATTATCTCAAGCGCAAAGGGTATGCCGACACTGAAATTGAAAAGTGCGGGCTGGCTATTCAAGGAAATCGTGGACCATATGATCGTTTTCGTTCACGGATTGTTTTCCCATTGACTGATGCGCTGAGTCGTCCTGTTGGATTTGCTGGAAGAATTTTTACGTCTTCTGTGGAGATGCAGGGGAAAGAAGACCAAGGAGCAAAATATATTAATACTCCACAAACGGTCCTATATGACAAATCGCGTTTTCTGTATGGCTTCGATAAAGCAAAAAATGAAATACGACATGAAAAGTCAGTTGTTGTAGTCGAGGGAAATATTGATCTCATCTTGTCGCAACAGGCAGGTATTAAAAATACCGTTGCAGTATCGGGTACCGCGCTTACCGAATCGCACATTGTGTCGCTTCGTCGTATTGCAGATAGTGTTGTATTTGCTTTTGATGTCGACTCGGCGGGGGTAGATGCGACGCGACGTGCGCTGGAGATAGCATATACTCATGATTTTCATGTGCGTGTTGTCGATATTGAGGGAGGAAAGGATCCAGCAGATATTGTCGCAAAAAATCCAGAATTATGGCGTACGATGGTGAAAGATGCTGTCGATTCTATAGCTTTTTTTCTTAAAAAATCGATTGGAGAATCTTCGGCGCTTGATCCGTTTGCCAAAAAGCGAGTTGGTGAGACGATATTACCGTTGGTTGCTCGACTTTCAAATGAAATTGAACGAGCGCACTGGGTGCGTGAGCTTGGGCGTGTCTTGAAGATCGGAGAAGATGCTCTTTGGCGAGAACTTGGGAAATATAAAACTAAAAACGCACAAGCGCCAGAAGCTCAAATACCGACAACAGAAGTTGTGGCCCCCGTACCCATAAGTCGAAAAGGAAGACTTGAAGAGCGCATTGTAGGGCTCTTACTGCTTGAGCCGAAGCTCGCAATGCTTGGCGATTTGCCAGTAAAAGCAGAATGCTCGCTTGCGGTAACAGGTGAAATATTTGAATATTTGACAAAGCGCCTTTCTTCAGGTACAGTAAACGAGATTTTAGCTGAGCTCCCTGAAGATTTGCGGCGAGAAGCGAGTCGATTTCTTTTTGAAGCAGAAGTTTTTACAGTAGAAGATGGAACGCGCGAAGAAGAGTTTTTAAATGTATTACATGCATGGCGTGAACTTTCATTAAAAGAAAAATTAGCTCGACTTCATGAAGAGATAGAGCGTCTTGAGCTCGTTGGTAAAAAAGAAGAGTCTCGGGCGCATATGGAAGAATTTCATAAACTTACAGTGCATCTTTCAAATATTGTAACTTTACACTCATATTATAATGACCAAAAAAACAAAAAAGAAAATCGTTCGTAAAGCTGCGCCTAAAAAAGCGTCATCAAAAAAGAAGTCGCCCAAGGTGGTTAAAAAAGTTGACCGCAAGAAAGCAGAACTTGATACAAAGCTAGAAGATTTAGTTGTTCGAGCCAAGAGCCGAGGTTTTTTGACGTATAAGGAAATTCTTACAACATTTCCGCGCATTGAGGAAAACATCTTCTTGTTGGAAGATCTTTACTCGCGACTTGCTGTTGCCGGTGTTGATGTACTCGAGGCGCAAGAATTAATTGAGGTTGATGAAAAGACTGAAAAAACGGGTAAGCCAAAACGCCACGAACGATACGAAAAAGACGCGTCTCAAGATTCGGTACAAATGTATTTGAGAGAGATTGGTCGCATATCGCTTATTAAGGCAGATGAAGAGCGTGAGCTTGCGCGTCGTATAGAAAAAGGTGATGAAGAGGCAAAGAGCAAGCTAACACAAGCAAACTTGCGATTGGTAGTTTCAATCGCAAAGAGGTATGTGGGGCGTTCGAGTAATCTTTCGTTGTTAGACCTCATCCAAGAAGGCAACATTGGGCTCTTCCGTGCGGTTGAAAAATTTGATTGGCGACGAGGATATAAATTTTCAACCTATGCGACATGGTGGATTCGGCAAGCGGTGACGCGTGCAATCGCGGATCAAGCTCGTACGATTCGTATTCCAGTGCATATGGTTGAGACTATTTCGAAATTTCAGCAAGTGCGTCGCCGCCTCACTCAAGATCTAGGTCGCGAGCCACTTTCCGAAGAAATCGCTTCAGAGATGGGGATTGATGTTGATAAGGTTCATCACATTATGAAAATTTCGCAGGATACGGTGTCACTTGAAACGCCAGTAGGTGAGGATGATGAAGACTCAACACTCGGTGAGTTTATTGAGGACGATAAAATGCTTTCGCCTTCAGAAGAAACATCGCGAGGGCTTTTGCGTGATCATATCCACGATATTATTAATGATCTCCTTCCTCGTGAACAAAAAATATTAAAACTTCGTTTCGGTCTTGAAGATGGTATTGTACGAACACTCGAAGAAGTCGGAAAAGAGTTTGGTGTAACGCGCGAGCGCATTCGTCAAATTGAAGCGAAAGCAATTGAAAAAATTCGCCAACACGAAAAATCAAAGAAAATTCAAAGTTATTAAAAAGAAAGACCTAGCAAATGCCAGGTCTTTTTACTTCTGGTCTTCGAAGGTTTTTTTGGAGGGAGAAATGTGTATGATTGACCACATTCGCCGCAGTGATAAGTGGTTTCAACTTCGTAGTGCCCCCAGGCTGGGCCGACGACTCTTGGTCCCGGTGCGTAGACCGTTTTTCTTTCGCAAACTTCGATAATAAATCCTTTTTTGCATCCAGTGCATTTCGAATCGGTAGTTTTTTGAGTGTAGGCGGGAGGTATGGCTTGGTGAGGATAGGGATCTGTAGGACTGACCGGGTTCTTAAGACAGGCAGTTCTTAATTCACGCAGGAGCTTAGCTAGTCGGGCTTTTGATAGTTTCTCTGCTTTTATTATGCCT
>ERZ1292625.3197-Hain-H41-01um-R1-3197-length-13706-cov-13_pt1 | contig 13706 bp, 15 predicted proteins | sample MGYA00564400_ERZ1292625 | MGnify/ENA primary metagenome ERZ1292625 (study PRJEB36523, sample SAMEA6512639) | groundwater metagenome | collected 2019-01-08 | study: AquaDiva: Metagenomics assemblies of 32 groundwater samples | reverse complement strand
GGGATATCCAGAGAAGTTCACACGGTTCCAAGATACTTGGACGGAAGCTCCTCCCGCAACAGTAGTGGGGGCTGTAGAGAGGGTGACGTAGGGGGCGGGAGTCGGGGCTAGTGTCGCAGTAGGCGTAGGTGGCGGCCCTGAAGATATTGGCTCTGCACAAACGCCATCTGCGCGCACAAGGTCAATTTTCCCCGTTGCAAAAATACACACCCGCTGGCATTGATTCGGAGAAGCGATGCAGTCTGTCTCCGTTGGCCCAATAACGACATCCACTGGAGCTTGGTTTGTACCAATCGTATTGTCTAAAGCGGCGGTGCCACTGGGTGGTTCAAAAAAGATATCACCTACCGCCGTTTTAAAAGAAAGTGTTGGATCGAGAAGCGAGAGTTCTTCTATCGTGGCATCTATGCCGTCTTCAAAATTTCTGTCCTCACTCGCACATACTACACTGCCAGCATCGGGGCCAGCATAAAGAGCGTAGGTTGTCTCGGTCGTTACGGTAATACCAAAGCCACACCGAAAGGCATCTTCGTATTGAGTTCCTGAAAGCGCACGCGACTGCATAGAGCGAAGATCAGTAATGAATCGCTCTGCGGCCTTACGAGTTACCACTGACGTCTTACTAAAACGCGTCACCACTCCGGTGGTAACAATGCCGGTAATTGCAATCGCAATAAGAATTTCAATCAGCGTAAAGCCGAGTGATCGACGAGTGTTATTCATCAAGTGAGATCTTCACCAAGTCGCCCGGACGAATCAAGATTGCATGAGCCTTGTGTACATCGACAACATCCGTGTTGCGCGTCATACGCACAGGAATTGCCTGGATCGATCGCGTTGCGATGCCATCAAGTGCAATAATGCGCATACCATTTGAGTCATCGATTGCGAAACGAAGGGTGATATTACCTGCTAGCGCCGCGGCATTGAGCGCATCTACAAGCGTCATGCCACGCACCACATCACCCTCAAATATCCTTGTTCCTTGTGGCAACGCGAACACAACTTGCGCAGCACCCAGCTCGGTGCCCCTAGACATAATCAGCGCACCTAAAAATATCACCACAATCAGGAGTTGTGCGAAAACGCTTGGGGGACGCACCCCGTCACCACGAGTACGCGCCACAAGCTCTGCTGTTGCCGCCTTACTAGAAAAGTCGTTCCAGTGGTCGTACATACGAAGGAAAAAGAATAACGATTATAGCTCCGATACAAAGAAAGGTGCCCAGTGGGATTGCGGTACGCAATGTTGCACGCTTGAGTAGCACCAGCACAAGCGCCCACGCCGCCGCAAGCCACACACCTCCGACAACCGCCAAAAATCCCAGTGGATACCCCAGGAGAAATCCTATGCCCCCCGCGAGCTTGGCATCACCAAGTCCAATCCACCTACCACGCGATACTACGTGCAGTATACCAAAAAAAGCTGCAAGCCCAGCCCCAGAAAGTAGATATTCCTGCATGCGGCTCCCCGCCAAGAGATGCCCAGCAAGCGCAACAACGGCTAATGATGCCGTAAGAGTATCTGGAAGCCAAAAGTGCCTTGCGTCGAGACGCAAAAGCGCGACAAATAAAATAAGTGCTAACGCATATGCGATATGTAGTGGCTGGATTGAAGGACCCAAAGTGAATACCCAAGCGACAGCAAGCCCCGCCATACCGAGCTCTCCCCAGAAATACTCTGATGAGAATCGTTTATGGCATGCGCGACATCGAAACCCCAGTAGCAACGCGCTCACCACAGGGACAAGATCATACCATGCAATGAGAGCCTTGCACGCGGTGCAGTGAGAGCGCCCCGTTATCCACGACTCACCTTTCCCCATGCGCATCACGAGCACGTTCACAAAACTTCCTATACACGCGCCGAATATTCCTGCAACAAAAAACGGTTCCATCGCATCATCATATCAAAAACAAAACGGCCCCGATACGGGCCGCTTCGTTTTTCTCCTATGAGAAGTTATTTCTGACCAATATCGTATATACAATCAATGTCCGTAGAGCTGGTACACGCTTCACTGGCTCCATCTTCTATCGTACCGCTCCCCGCCGTCCAGGCGCCACCAGTTGCGTCTGTTGAATCGATGTCGGCATCACTGCTCAAAGAGCGCGGTGGCGTGCTCGATGTTGACTCAAGCTCTGCCCAGAGATGATACGAGATACGCTTCCCTGCGGAACCACCCCGATAGGCATAGTTGTATTCTGCGTCCGTAGAAGGATCAAAAGGCACCGTGGTTCCAGAGATATAGTTCACGAGATCAGCGTAGATATCGTCTGGGTAGCCACCCTCTTGATCATTGTGTATCTCGATTGCCTGTGCAATTTGCGCAACGTCACTCAAGCGCTTTGCGTCACGAGCGCGTCCACGCGCACTCCCCAACTGTGTGAGTGCGGTAGTTGCCAAAATACCAATAATGGCGATAACAACCAGCAACTCAATCAGTGTAAACCCCTGTTGTAATTTTTTTCGCATGCTAGAAATGGTGTGGCGTGCTGTGTGTTCTTAAGAGACCGCCCAGTTCGCCACGTTTATATTTGATTACTACATTATAATTTCTGCCCCACGTCATATATGCAATCATCATCAGCCGTAGTGCAGAGCTCCGTCACTCCGGGGTCAGATGCGTCTTTTATATTGCCAGTCCAATCAGATTGTTCTTCGGAATTAATATCTGAATCGCTTTCGAGAACCTTTGAAGACGTCTCGAGCTCAATCCAGAGATGATAGAAGCGACGAGGAGTGTTTGTCCCAGTGGCATACTGATATGGGTCTCCTGATGCGGGGTCGGCAGGAACAACGTTACCAGAAATATACGCGCTTAATGTTGCCGCATCTATGTCGGGAGGGTATCCATCATCTTCACTATTGTTATAGAACTCGATGACTTGGGCTATCTCTCGTATATCAGAGATACGACGGGCATCCCGCGCTTTTGCACGCGCGGAACCGAGCTGTGTCAAACCAGTCGTTGCCAAAATACCAATGATGGCAATGACCACCAGCAACTCAACAAGTGTAAAACCACGAGCAAATCGAGAGCGAGGGTGGAAGTGTTTCATATATCGTTACAATGTATTATCGCGCGTATGATACGCGGACACAAGGGATATTATCAACAGCGCTACTGCGCTGTAAGACTATAGAGCGGAAGGAGCACGGCAGAGACGAGCGCGGCAACACCAAAGCCAAGCACCAACATAATAGCTGGCTCCACAAGCGATGAAATTGACTGCACGCTGGCCTCTGATTCAGCGCGATAAAATTTCGCGACGTATGCCAGCATACTATCAAGCTTACCAGTCTTCTCACCAATGGCGACCATGGAGCTCATAAGCACTGGAATAAGCGCGGAATTTTCCATAAGCGCAGTCGCCACGCCTCCTCCGCCGCGAACTGTTTGCTCAACTTTTACGAGCAGTGCCTCGTATGACTTATTACCGACAAGGTCGGCGACAAGCTTAATGGCGTCAAGAATGCCGACACCGGACTTAACCAGCGTTGAAAAGATTTCTGCGATACGCGCAAGATACACATTGCGAAAAATTTTACCAAACCCAGGAACGTGCAGTTGGAATTCATCAAACTGGGCTTGGCCCGTTGGCGTCTTCACATATCGCCAAAGCCCCAAAGAGCCCAACACGACGGCAATAATAATGTAGACTATATATGCCGCCATAAAGTCAGATGTTGCCATAAGTAGGCGCGTCTGTAGTGGAAGTTCAATATTTCCCGCCTCTTTAAACACAACAAGAAGCTGTGGCAATACGTAGGTCATCATGATAGTGGCGACAATCGCCATGGCAAACATAATAAATGCGGGGTATGCCAACGCGCCCTTGAGTTTTGCAGTAAGTGCATAGCTCCGCTCAAGGTAATCAGCAAGATACAATAACGATTCTTGCAGCTTACCGGAAATTTCACCCGACTTCACCAACTTCACATAGAATGGTGTAAATAGATTAATGTGCGCACTCATAGAATCGGAAAGTCCAATACCCGACTCTACAGAGTCTGCAATATCATTGATAATCTTCTGAAAAGTTTTCTTATCGGTCTGCTTTGCGAGAGTGCGCAGCCCTTCTGCAAGTGGCATTTCTGCCTCGATAAGCGTCGCAAGCTGACGTGTAAAAATAACAATATCTTTTTGTTTCGGTTTAGAAAAAATGAGCGCTATGTCCGAGTACACAAACGGCTTCTTTGCTGATTGAATAGAGAGGAGCGTGAGCCCCTTATTGTGAAGCGTGTCTACGGCGATACCCTCGTTCGGTGCATCAACAACGCCTTGGAGCACTCTCCCCGACTGATCTTTTGCTTGGTAGAGAAATTCCATACGTTAACTTCGGAGCATCGAGCGCAAGTTCTGTGGATTCGACGCGTAGAACTCTGCGTTCTCAATGCTCACCTCCTGCTTACGCACTAAATCCGCAAGAGAACGATCGAGCGAGATCATACCAACGTCTTGGCCAGTCTCAATAACCTGCTCGAGTTGTTTAATTTTATTTTCACGGATCATACTACGTACTGCGACCGTACCCATCATAACCTCAACTGCCGCTGCAAGGCCTCCCTGGATGCGCGGCACCAAGCGCTGTGACACAACTCCCGAGAGAATGTTCGCTAGCTGCACGCGAATCTGTGGCTGTTGTTCTGATGGGAAGCTATCAATAATACGCTCAACGGTTTGCGGCGCACTATTTGTGTGCAATGAAGCAAATACTAAGCGTCCCGTTTCTGCAGCAGTCACCGCGGCGCTCATCGTCTCATAGTCGCGCATTTCACCAACGACGATCACGTTGTTATCTTGGCGAAACGTACCGCGCAGTGCCTTATAGAATGAAAGCGTATCTTGCTCTACTTCACGCTGATCAATGATGCTCTTCTCTGATTTATAAATAGCCTCAATAGGGTCTTCAATCGTGACAATCTTTTCTGCACGCTCTTGGTTAATGCGCTCAATCATAGCCGATAGTGTCGTTGATTTCCCATGGCCGTTCGGTCCTACCACAAGCACCAGACCTTGAGAGAGCTTGGTAAACACATTTAAAATTGGCGGAAGCTTTAACTCTTCAAGGGTACGGATGTTATCGGGCACAAAGCGCAACACCGCAGCAATGTTCCCTTTGGTATAGTACGCATTCACGCGGAAGCGAGCCTTATCTTCAAAGCTAAACGAGAAATCCAGTTCCCGATCTTTCGCAAATCGCTCTTTTCGTTCGGGGCCCATGAGGAGCCCGGCGAGCGCTTCCAGTGTCTCGCGATCTAAAATCGGCTTATTGGTAAGCGGCATAAGGCGACGATCAACACGCACCACAGGATAGTATCCCGGTGACAAGTGCAAATCAGACGCGCCTTGTTGCGCGGTGATAGTAAGGAGTTCTGCAAGAAATGCTTTTGGATCGATCATGATGAAGAGTCGCCAACGAGTTCTAAAATATCTTGCAAGGATGCCATGCCCTGAAGCACCTTTAGAATACCATCTTGGTACATTGTTAGCATCCCCTGTCGTTCTGCCTCTTGGCGCAGTGCCGCTTCTGAAAATGTTCCGAGCACTAGCTTTTCAATTGCCGGCGTCATTTCGAGAACCTCATAAACACCGATGCGCCCCTTATAACCCTTTCCGCCACACTCGGGACACCCACCAGGATTAATGTTTGGTTTTTGTATAGTGTATTCGTCTTTAACCGTGTATGTCTCTTGGTAAACACGCGGCATGCTCTGTACCGCCTTCGTAATCATTTCTTGTTCTGTCACATTCGCCTTCTCCGTGAGTGCACACGCCTTACAGAGTCTCCGCACCAAACGCTGGCCAACTACGACATTCAGCGTTGGTGGAATGAGATATTTCTCGATACCCATATCAATGAGACGGGGGATCACACCGATAGCATCGTTTGTGTGCAGTGTCGAAAGCACCAGGTGGCCCGTAAGTGCCGCTTGCGTAGCAAGGCCGGCAGTCTCGTGATCACGAACTTCACCAACTACCACAATATCTGGGTCCTGACGCAAAATACTGCGCAAGCCTGTTGCGAACGTGTAGCCGATCTCCTCGTGCACCTGCGACTGGTTTACGCCGTCTAGAAAATATTCCACCGGATCTTCCAAGGTCACAATGTTCACGTCTTCGGTATTCAGACGGCGTAATACGGCGGCAATGGTCGTAGACTTACCAGACCCCGTAGGACCCGTGATAAGAATGCTCCCGTAGGGTTTTGCGATAGCACGCTCAAGCGCCGCGCGTGGCTCATCTTGGAACCCAAGCTGCTCCATGCTCACGTCATTCCCAAACGGATCAAGAATGCGCATCACAATCTTCTCGCCGTGTTTTGTGGGTAACGTAGAAACACGGTAGTCAATCTTTCGACTCCCCACGCGGAGCGAAAATCTCCCATCCTGACTCACGCGCGTTTCGTCAATCTTCATTTCCGAGAGTATTTTAATGCGCGTCACAATCGCAGGGTGAAGCTGACGCGGCAATTGCAGTGTCTTTACGAGCGCACCATCAATGCGATACCGTACCCGCACACGTTCTTCAAATGGCTCAATATGAATGTCAGACGCACGAGATTCCACGGCATGTTTTAAAATAGCGCCGACGATTTTAATAACCGGAGATTCGGCAGTAATCTCCTCAAGTTGAAGCGTACTTGCCTCTGCTTCAGCTTTTACTTCTGTTGCGTCTTGCGCGAGTGCATCAAGCGCAAGGCCCACATCACCACTAAGGGTGCGATTATTAGCAAGTAGCTTATCAAGCTCTCGAGCTGACACGATGTATTTTTCAAGACGAAGTCCTTTTCCTACCGCGACGAACTTCAATGCCTCAAGCGCATCAATGTCTTCAGGATTCACCAGCGCTACTTTCAACGTCGTGTCATCGCGATCAAATGCGACAATGCGATAAAATGCGGCGACATCTTCTGGAATAAGTGAGAGCGCGTCTGGGTTTGGCTGTAGTGCCCCCGCGTCAAGACTGGGTAGTTTATATAATTTTGAGCGAAGTGTCGTGAGGTCCTTTTCTGAAATGATGTTTTGCTCAACCAGCATATCAGAAAGATCCTTGCGCTCTTGTCGCGCGCGCGCGTCAAGCGAAAGAGCCGCCTCTTCAGTGATAAGGTTTTTTCGAACAAGCTCTTGGATGAGAAGAATGGGGGTGCGATTTACCATATGTGTTTACTGCACTGGCGCAAACATATTAAGACGGCCGCCCGCAGGGATTGTTACTGTTGACTCGCCAAATGACTGCAGTGACGTATACGTCTCATTGCCCCGCAGGAGCGAGAACTGAAAACCCGGGCCATCAAGCTCTTTGAGCGTATCGGGTTTCTGTATGACGTACTCTGGTATAGCTACTCCGCGACTCACCATACCAGAGACGATATAGCCCGCGACGGCACCAAGGAGGATAATCGCCCCAAGAATAATATATACTTGTGATCCAGAAGGTTGTTGTGGCATATAATTAAGAGTCTGATGGCGACTTTTTAGTGGAAGCGGGCGGTTTCTCTTCAGATTTTGTAGCCTGTGCTGGCGCAACATAGGCATTTGCGGAGATGGTCACATCAATAAGCGTCGTATCAATAGCGCTTGGCGCAAAATCTACGGTTGCTACATCGATGATGCGTCGATTTCGCTCTAAAAAGGAAAGGAGGGTTTTAATGCTCCCATACGAACCCTGCGCGCTTAGGGCAATACCCACGTTCATGACCGATCCTGTTGCTTTGGCATCCTTCCCTCCCCCAGTCGCCGTCACAGAAAGAGCCTTCACGCCGACTCCTGCATCGCGCGACATCTGCTGAAGCGCGGAAATAAGCTCTGGAATATTTTCTTCTGTCGGTAAAATCTCCTGTGTCGCACGCTTGATATCGTTCGCGGAAGTATAGGCACCAAACAGGTCTTCAAAATTCGCTTTTTGTTGCATCCGCTCATCCACAAACTTCTCGCGTTCAGCGATAGCTTCGTCATACGCGCCAAGCGTACTCATGTGCGCATACCCAAAGCCCCAACCAACCGCAATGCCAATGGCGGCAAGCGTGGCGCCGATCATATCTTTTGGTGCAGCGGGAAGATTCATGGCTTTGGAGATACTGTCGGAGACGGCTTCCCCGAAGGGCTCGGACGCGGTGTAGGAGATGGCTGACGACGGAAAAATGCATCGGCATTTACTACCAGTGAGACATCGAAATCAAGTCCTCCTGCATTATTGCTTTGCATACCACCGAGTACCGCTGACGTAATGTGCTTATTCTTACGCAAAAATGTAGCAAGCTGTTGTGCAATTGTCGTATAGTCTAATGTAAGTCCCTTTACCGATATCATCCCTTGCTGTGTTTGCACTGAAAGATTCTTTACCTGCACCTTGGAATGGATCAGGTTCTCAAGAGCCTCAAGGCCCTGCGTCACAAATATATGGTTATCAAGGATGTTTCCAACTGGCGCAAGCTGCTTGCGAAATGCAATGATCGTTTGCTCGTCTTTCACAATGCGCGATCTTTCGATCTGCTCAATATCTACATTCAGCGCGGCTATCTTGTCTTCTTTTGCCTGCACACGGAACCATGCGAACACAGAAAGCCCAACGCCCACAGCGAAGATCAGCACTCCAATAATGAGCACGGTATACTCACCCGGCGTTACAACGTCGATCTTTTTAGTGCCGGGAAGTGTAGGTAGAAGTTGAATGCCGCCGCGGCCTGGCATAGGAAAGAGAGAGCGGAATGCTCCCTAGTGCTAGTATACCATTAGCTTTCCTCACGCATGGCTAGACCTGTGGCTACTGCGAGCGTATTTGAGAGTTCTTGGATCACCGGCGCAAGTTGCTGGGGGTACACGACGCGAGAAAATGCATTCCCCACAATAACATCACGCGAAAGACGCTTCGTAAAATAGTCTACGAAGCTTGGCATATTCACCAAGCCGCCCGTCAGCACGACGCGCCCAATCTTGGTGTTTTTTGATTCTTCGTATCCAGCAATTGTTTTGCTTGTTTCAAACACAATGAGATCAACAAGTGAGATAACAGAATCGCGAATGACATTGTCATCCCCTTCGCGCATGCCATATTGCATTTTAAGATCCTCGGCTTTCCCTGCGCTGATATTCAAAGCATGGGCAATTGATTTTGTAATCTCGAAACTGCCAATCTCATAGGAACGACTCACCCGCTCATATCCCTTGCTCACAATAATAATTGTAGTACCGCGCCCTCCGATATCAACGACTGCAGTTGGGCTAAGATCATTTCCGAGTAGGCCACGAATAAGCCCCGTATTCTGTAATTCCAAAGCAACAAGATTTAAGCCAGCGGCCTGCATGATCGCCTGATAGCGCGCCGTCTCTTCACGGGGCACCGCGGCGATAAATATCTCAACCGTTGGCGGCGTGGTCGATCCCGGCGCCGCCTCATTCACACCGATAATAGACCAATCCAGCACCACCTCGCTTAATGGAATGGGGACATACTTGCGTGCTTCAAACGGAATCGCCTTCGCAAGGTCGTCTTCTGAAAGATATGGCATCTCAATCACTGTGGTAAAGAGTGAGAAGGGCGGAAGCGCTGCAACGGCATCAACGCTCGAAAACTTAGATTGCTCTATGAGTTGTTTGATGCCTTGCGTGAGAAACGCGTCGCGCTCTTCGGGTGTTGTGCCCGTGCCCGTCTCTGGAAATGCAAAGATGCCATAGTTTAAAAGCAAGAAACGCCCATTCTCTTTCCCAAGCTCAACAATTTTAATGGCGTGCGTTCCGATATCCACACCCAGTTTTCCTTTTGACTGAAAAAGTTTAAACATGATAACGTCACCAGTAGTATACCATGCCATTCATCGCCCAGCTGTGCACCACCATTGCCGATGCCGTCTTCCCACCACGGTGTGTTGCATGTAGCGCGCTCCCCTTCGACCCTCGCGATCGCTACCTCTGCCGTGCATGCGCTGGTCGCGTTCCCGTGAGCGCATCGGGGCAGTGCATTGGGTGCGCCCGCGCTACGCCGAAAGGCGCAACGTGCCTCACCTGTGCTCCGGAATGGAACGTGAGCGCACTCTATGCCGCCACCCATTTTCAGCACCCCACCGTGCGCGGCGCACTCCACGCATACAAATATGGGTGCATCGAAGACTTACACCAACCACTCGGCCGCCTTGTACTGCGCGCGCTCAAGCGCATCTCGCGCTCGCATAATCCCTTTACTGACAATCCCCTCATCGTTCCCGTGCCCCTCCATGCGCGTCGCCTCAACTGGCGCGGGTTCAACCAAGCAGAACGCATTGCAGAAATTGTCGCGCACGCGACACAACAAACTTACGCACCAACCGCACTTACGCGCACGCACCACACAGAGGCCCAGGTGCACCATTCACGCACCGAACGCTTTCTTTCAGTGCAAAGCTTATTCTCTTGTCCAAACCCATCGATCGTAAAAGGAAGGCGTGTTCTCCTTATTGATGACGTCTGCACCACGGGCGCCACCCTTGATGCCTGTGCCACGACACTTCGCGCCGCAGGTGCTTCTTCCGTATCCGCGCTCGTGATCGCACGGGAAATGTAAGGTGACAATATTTTTGGATAAAATTCACCCTGAATGGTTTGGGGCGGCTAAGTCAAAGTCTGCCAATGGACAAAATGCGGTAGACTACTCGTTAGAATTTTAGACCAACGGTGCTAGGCCTATTCTTTTACTTTAGAACCAGCATTTTCAACTTTTGCCTCTTGTGCTGGTACGGCTGATTTCATAATAGAATCAACTATTTCGTAAATTTGTTCTATCGGTACAACCCTTACTAAACCGGTCTGTTCAGTAAAAATTACTTTTGCTTCACCAGTTTGTTGACTAACGGCAACATCAGAATATGTTTCTCCAGAACTTATTACACCTATTAAACCTGCAGAATTATTACTTGCCGTGCCTTGTATTGAAACTATTTCAGGTTTGATGATAACTGGTCCTCCACTATTTCCTGGATAGGCAGAGGCATCAATATAATAAAAGCCTTCTTCAAGCACTTCTTCATCAACGCGGGCAATAATACCTTGCCTAACAATTACAAAATTTTTCGCCTTTCCACTTATACTCATTGGGAAACCAAGTACAAACAATCCATCTCCTGTAGAGATATTCTTCATACTAAAGTCCTTTGCAAAAAATAAATCATTTTCTCTAAAGAAATAGAAATCTATTTTTGCTTCAGTCATAGCGTCAGCATTTATTGGTAAGACGGCTAGATCTACTTTTTCATTATCATGCATTGACCAAGTTGGTTTACCATCGGTATTGAGCAGGCTAACCTTAAAGTGGTGACTTTTACTCTCGGTGGTATTAAGACGGAGAAGAACCTCTTTTACATATTCTTTGGTTTTGTTGTTATGAAAAACATGCCTGTTGGTAACAAGAAATAATCTGTAAGGCTGTTGTCCTTGCTCATTCTTTTCACCGATAGCCCTACCAATCAAAAATCCAGTCGCCAAAGATTTGAACTCTGGTTCGCTTTTATCATTTTTCTTTTCAACTCCAATGGATACGACAGAGTTTAAATATGCGGGTGGTATTAAGGCCATAAAGTTATTTGTTTTGTTATTGTGGATAAATTCACTTCTGTTTATATGGGTATCATACTATAATATATGCATGGCGAGCAACCAAATTTTCAAAGCAGTCTATTTTGCTGATTATAAAGAAGCAAGCTCAAAAGCAAAGGGCGTTGTTTTAGCTTTCGGTGAGAGAAATGTAGATTTGTATAAAAGCGTAGCTAATCTCGGAAGTAATGAGTTGCGCAATTTACTCGGAACAGATTCTTATCTCGAGTTAGAGCAACGTGCACAACAAGAGGGATTACCGGTAAACACTTACTGCCTTTGGTATTTGCGAAAAAATCTTGGCGTAGAAGAAGTAAAACCGAAAACAGTAAAAAATAGCGAAAAAGCAATCTCCAACTTTATAAATCAGGTCATTAAGGGAGATTGCTTGGAAGTGATGAGAGAAATTCCAGCAAAATCAATAGATATGATTTTGTGTGATTTACCATACGGCACGACACAGAATCACTGGGACAGTGTTATCCCCACTGATCAACTTTGGAGCCACTACGAGCGTATAATAAAAGATAAGGGCGTTATTGCTCTTACGGGGCAAGGGCTCTTTACGGCGAACCTCATGTTATCTAATCCCCGACTATTTAAATACAAAATCACTTGGGTCAAGTCAAAACCGACTAATTTTTTGAATGCAAAAAAACAACCGCTTCGCAAACACGAAGATATTTGTATTTTTTATAAAAGTCAGCCCGCATATAATCCTCAGATGACTTATGGCGAGCCTTATAACAAGGGCTTTAGGAAAGATCAATTTACCGGAAGTTATGGCGATTTCAAAACTGTTGAGGTAAAAAGCAATGGCGAGAGGTATCCTACTGATGTTGTATATTTCAAAACCGCCGAGAGCGAAGGCGAAGTTTATCATCCTACACAAAAACCAGTAGAGCTTGGCCGCTATTTAATTCGCACTTTTACAAAGGAAGGCGAAGTCGTGTTAGACAACACTTGCGGAAGTGGTAGTTTCCTCGTCTCGGCAGTTTTGGAGGGGAGAAAATTTATTGGGATTGAGAAAAACGAAGATGTTTATCTGTTCAAGAAGCATAAAGTGGATTATATTGAGGTTTCTAAGAGGCGTATCAGGGCAGCCGAAGCTCAATACAAGGCAGAGGGCAAAAAATTAAAGCTATTTTAGATTCCGCTATACGGCTCCTCTTGGAGAATTTTTCGCGCTTTTTCAATCTCACTATCAGCCAACGCGCCTTTTTCTTTCAGCCAGTGCAGCAGATGAAAATACTGGTTTGAGTGCAAAACTGGCTTCACGATTTTATTTATACCAGTTTCTTTTTGAACAAAAGCAAGGTGTTTTTCGGAAAGCACACCACGACCAATAAGGTCGTAGGCAATTCTAATAGCATCAACTGAGGTCAGGTTTAAGTCACCCTTATGGTTCCTATCTTCCTCAACGTCTGGTGATTCAATACTCAATAAATCTTCGACTGTTTCCAATCCATTGAGGTTACGGTTATAATACTCTATTTCTTGCCCACGATAAGTGAACCATGTTCTTCCTTGTTCAGTAAGAGAACCGCGTGGTAAGTAAACACCCTCGTTGGATACTCGCTCCTTTGATACCCAGCCACAGATATAAAGTATCCATTTTCTTTGCCTGATCGTACCCGGAAGCTCCCTTTTACTAGGAGTTTCGAGGTGAGTCATAACATAAATATCGGCATCCAATCTTTCGTCATGCATCTGTCGCGCAAAAAAATTATGTTTTGCTTCTCTTGCAATGCCGTCACTACTTTCGTACTCCTCTTTGAATGGTAATGCGCCACCACGACATTTAACATCAACTTTTATCCCAGAGGGAAGTAAAAGATCATATCCTAAAGGATGATCTTCGGGGTTTATTTCCGGCATGCCAAGCTTGTTTCGTATGACCATTTCCGCAAGCGCTCCGAAACCCTGTTCTTCTGAACTTCCTCGTTCTGCTCCAGTTTTATTTTGATTTGTAGTAATATGCCCTGCCGCTTTTTGTCGCAATTGAAAACCAAGCTCATCAGTGAGTTTTATTACTATTGGTTTTGGATGCTTGTATTTATACATGGTTCAAAGTTGGTAATCTGGCGGTGTGTATTAAACAAAGTTCGAATGTATTTTGAGCAAAACCCTGACGAAG
>ERZ1292625.3196-Hain-H41-01um-R1-3196-length-13708-cov-8_pt1 | contig 13708 bp, 17 predicted proteins | sample MGYA00564400_ERZ1292625 | MGnify/ENA primary metagenome ERZ1292625 (study PRJEB36523, sample SAMEA6512639) | groundwater metagenome | collected 2019-01-08 | study: AquaDiva: Metagenomics assemblies of 32 groundwater samples | reverse complement strand
CAGGGCAACCTGAGGTAGGCAGTATTTTTACTTAAGACTTTCTACAGAGCCGTTTCAACCGAAACATTTATAAACCATTACCGGAATATATATTTAAAAGTAACGCTTTGGTGATGGGTTTCTAGAGGTACACAATGATTCGAAAGGCTTTAAAAGAATGTCCTGAATGTGCTAGTAAAAATATTTTTAAAGATGTTGAAAAAGGAGAAACCATCTGCCGAGATTGTGGCGCAGTTATCGAAGACCGCATGGTCGACTTTTCTCAAGAATGGCGTAGTTTTGAAGACGATGGACAAGTAAGCAAACGAAGAACCGGTGCACCTTCTAGCCAAACTCAATTTGATCAAGGTTTAGGTACAGAAGTAGGAACTACTTCTGATTTTTACAGATTAGGTTCTGATAAAGAAAGAGATCGCTTTTTCCGCTTAAGAAAATGGAATATCCGAATCAGTACCGCTATTGAAAGAAATCTTAAAGTAGCTTTAGCCGAATTAAAAAGAGTCAGTTCTTTCTTAAGACTGCCTAAATCCGTTGAAGAAGAAGCTGCTCGAATTTACCGTTTAGCGGTACAAAAAGGTTTAGTTAGGGGAAGATCGATGGAATCGGTCGTAGCCGGCGCTTTATATGCGGCTTGTAGAAGACACGAAATTCCGCGTACTTTAGATGAGATGGGTGAAGCATCTGGTATCGAAAAGAAAGAAATTGGACGAACTTATCGCTTTGTAACCAGAGAATTAGAAATTAGCATTAGACCGAGCAATCCTGCAGATTATATTCCTAGATTTGCTTCTGCCTTAAAGTTAAGCCCAGAAACGCAATCAGAAGCCGTGGAAATTTTAGAAATGGCCCGTGACATCGAGCTTACTTCTGGTCGTGGTCCAACCGGCATTGCTGCAGCAGCTTTATATGTAGCTAGTTTAATCCACAGTGAAAAAAGAACTCAACGAGAAGTTGCCGATGTAGCCGGAGTTACCGAAGTAACTATTCGAAACCGATATAAAGAATTAATTAAGAAACTTAAATTAGCGAAATCGGTTGAGAAAAGCAAGAAGAAATAATTATTATTTTCTTTTTTGATTTTGTAAAAAAGTGGTTTAGAGAAATTAAATTAGACCACTAACCATGAAATCAATTACTATTGCCGGAATTCCAGCTGGGGTTGTAAACAATCATAACGAAGTATTGTATTACTGGATAAATTCAAAAATACGTAACGCAACTTTGTTTCGGGTTGATGCACACCACGATATGTGTGACAGTTACAAGATTAATAAAATTCTTTTTAAACAAATAAACCCCTCGGATTATGGTCGGTTTCATATTGCTAACTTTAATTGTCCTGCGGTTCAACAAGGGATTATTGATTCTATCTACTGGCATAATCCCCATTCTTCAGAAAGAAACTTACAAGATTTAGGCACCACTAGAAAAGAAGTTGAAAGAAGAAGGATAGGGATAACTATTATCGACCATTCCGGATGTTTCTTTTCAGAACAGGTCTGCAGATGGGATGAATCAGTAAGAGACGAGTTACTTAGCGGGATTGGAAAAATTATTAGTCCAATGGAATTAGTTGTTCCAACCAACGGAAAGTTAATTGTTGATTTTGACTTAGATGGTTTTTGCTGTGATCGCAGTTCTTCCATCGATTTTTGTTCTGGAAGTGACGGTTATTTTAGAAAAGATAATCCTTACGATGGTGTTTCTAATTTTGAGAAAAGAATTGATGAACCAATTGCGCTGCTTAAATTACTGCCTCGGCCAGACTTGATTACTATTGCTAAATCTTTAGGTAATTGTGATCCGGATTTAACTCTAGTCGAAAAATATTTAGATAATTGTTTTGCTTTCTGTTATGTTCCAGTGGACAAAGTTGATCAAGTCCAGGAATGTTTGATCGAAAAGCTAAAACAGATTTATTAAAATGAGGTACAACAATATCCAAAATGAAAGCCACTAAAATTGCCGGAATTCCAGCTGGAATCGTAAATAATCATAACGAAGTATTATACCACTGGGTGAAATCTGGAATTAAAGGCGCAACTTTGTTTCGGGTCGATGCACATAGCGATATGGATGGCGGGAGTGAGTACCAAGAAAAGTTAACCATTAAAAGTTACCTTCATTTTCACATATCTGATTTTAATTGCCCGGCAGTATATCACGGTATTGTTGATTCAATCTATTGGCTGAATCCCCATTCTGAATCAAGAAAATTACAAGATTTGGGGACGGTTAGAACTGAAAAGGGCAGGGGAAAAATTGAGGTAATCTTAAAACCATCTCATTGTGAGCCTGAGCCAAGGTATGGGTGGACGTATCTTTTTCCAAATAAGAAGATAAAGTATTTTTCCATTTTAGAGGAAGTGATTTCTCCCAAGGATATTAAAATTCCCACAGCCAGCCCTTTAATCGCTGATTTTGACCTTGATGCTTTTTGTACTCACAAACCAACATCAATACATAATCTTGATTCTTTGACTTGTGGCGGTAGTTCTGATTATATCGAAATTTATGATACTGCAAATTATGATGGAATTTCTGGTTTTGAAAAACGAATTGCAGAAACAACCGAAATATTACAACAGTTACCTAAACCAAATTTAATTACTATTGCTCGGTCGCTTGGTTACACTCGGAGCGATAATAATCGTGGGTGTTATGTACCTCACAAAATGGTCAAACGAGTTCAGGAATGCTTGATTGAAAAGCTAAAACAAATTTACTAGGTTACCAATGGAACTCTCCCCTGAAATCAAAGCGCAATTAGCCGAACAAAAGAAACAATGCATCCATTGTAAATTGCTTTCCGGGGAAATTCCCAATGCCCATATTGTTTTTCAGGACGATAAAACTGCTGCTTTGTTAGATATTTATCCGGCGGTTAAAGGGCATGCGGTGTATTTGTTAAAAGAACATTATCCTATGCCCGTATATATTCCTGGAGAAGAGTTTAGGCGCAAATGCGCATTAATTCCGGGATTGAGCAAAGCCATTAAATCCGGAATGGTTAAAACCGGAATAACTATTTTTATGGCTATTGGCAGCGCGGCTGGACAGCAGTCCTATCATTTTCTGGCCCATTTTCTTCCTCGAGAAGAGAATGATGGGTTTTTTAATTTTTTATTTTCTAAAAAAGTAGGAGCACTAGTAGAAGCAGATGCGCAGTTACTAACCCAAACCATTTTTACCCAGATGAATAATTACTTTGTTAAAAATCCTGCTTCCTGGCATACGGAGAAAGGAAATATTCCTTCTTACCTTACCGAAATTTATGAAACTTCAACAGTAATTTATGAAGATGAAAAAATTCTTTGTATTGCCCCTCCAAAAGGTATGGCTAAAGGGCATTTAATCATCTACAGCAAGACGGAAGAGAAATATATTGAACGTCTTTCTCAGGAAGATTCAGTTCACTTGTTCTCTGCTGCTTCTTTAGCTTCGACAGCGGTCTTCGAACATTTTAAGGCGCAGGGAACCAATGTAATCTTAAAATCTGGCGAATGCGATGACAATCCCCGAGGAAAATTAGAAGTTCACATTTTTCCTCGCTGGCAAAATGATCCTTTGCAAGAGCTGGTATGGAGCCCTAAGCAACCTAATTATGATTTGGGCAGCATTGCCAAAAAAATTAAAGAGGAAACTTGGAAAGTAGAATATGTTGCAGATAAACAAACTAAACCAACTGAAGAAAAAAAAGTTAACACTAAAACTGAAGTTCTAAAACCAACCCCTACTCCTCAAACGGCAGCAGAAGAAATCAACAAGGCTATAAATTCGTTTAAAATAAGTTAGTTTCAATTTTTGAGTTGCTTTTATCGCTAAAAGTGAACTGTACTTCCTTTACGGCGCTGGCTTCGTTTAGTCGAGAGAAAAAAACGTACTAAAATTACCAACTTCACCTAACGTGGACTAAACAAAATTTTCCAGAGAATTATTTTGGGGCGGGCGTTGATGAAAAAAGAAATTTACTTTATGATTAATAACAAAAATTCCACTTTAGAATTATCTTAAAACTAGATGCAGACTGGAAGAATAGTAAAAATTACTCTTGATCAACTGAAGAAGAATCTCGTTTAGGTACCTTAAAAGTAAATCTAGACATAACTACTTTACCTTCCATTACCTCTGCCACTCTTACCACTTGCAACTGCATATTTTTCGTTAAGTATCTCTCGATACCATCAACATGGTCACGCCCACAAACAACTAGAAGATTATCTCTTTCTGTCTCAAGAAGTTCTTTTGTTTTTTCACCCATCACCTGATCCCGTCCTGTCATATTGAGAGAATAATCATGAACTTTAGCAACATAACCTCGGATTCTATCAAGCAAACTTGGTCTTGAACCTAATTTTTCCCATTGTTTAGATACTCTTTTTTGATATGCGTCTGATTCGGGGTTTTCAGGATCTCCATCTTTTCGTGAACGAACATAATCTATTAGAGCCAATGGAAGTTCTAAAAGATTTACTGCTACAAATGCAATCTTTCTACCTAATCCAATATGTTCTGAAGTTGAATCTTCAAATCTAACAACATCTTTACCAAGCCTCTGAGCTATAGAAAGAGCATTTTCATTATTAAATGATCTTTTGGTGATAGCTGAATACAACAAATAAGCAGGAAGAACTGCTAATGCGACATATTTTAAGTGGCTGCTTTTTCCAACTTCTTCCCCTTCAATAGCAACAGTGCCATATTCAGGGATTTTTTGCTTAGCAATTCTTGTATCGGCATCACTATAAAGATGTGTCTCTCCTAAGATCCCTAACTTTTTTTCTAAGTCTCCTATTTTTACTTTATATTCGCCGTAATACATAGTCTAAGACCTCCTCTTGCTCTCTACGGGCATATTAGGCATTTCGCCATATTGTTGAAGTACCATTTGAATAAACTGACCTACGACCTTTTTATAGGCTATACCAAACATACTATCATCTCTATCCACATCGATATCTTGGGGTCCCATTGTATGAACGCCCCATTCTTGGGTACGAAATGGAACAGAAGAATATTGCTCCTCTGGTCTAATCGCTTCAAATCTCACTAAAAAACTGGGGGTGTCATTACATGGACCAAAACGTACAAGCTGGCCAAAATTAACAACATAATCCGAAGAATTCCCAGTTGGATTTTCTGTGAATTCATATCTGCTACCGTAAGCTTGAGCATTAAGTGTACTTACCGCTGATCTAATTTTACTTACTAAGTCGTCACCTTTAGTAGGTTTTGGCAATTGAATCTCTTTCATTTTTTCAACCTCCTATTTTTGATTAATATTTCTCTAAAAGTGGCACTACTATTTAAAGCTTTCGTCCCTTTATAGTGAAAACATAGAAACAAAACATTTTTATACTACTGGTACTTATTCGTACCATATGGTAGATAAAATGACCGATAAAAAACTGAAGATTTTGAGCCTTTTTCGTTCAAACTACTTAGCCCAATACCATACCAGAGAAATGGCCAAATTAATCAAAAAGAGCCATGTTACCATTCTACCCCATCTTAATGCCTTAGAAAAAGAAAAAATTCTTATCGCTAAAATAGTGGGCAAAAACAAAGTTTCCTCTTTAAACTTAGACAATATCCTCACAAAAAATTTTATCAGTATAAGCGAGATGGTGGAAGCAATCCTCTACCAAGAGCAAGTTTTCCTCATTAAAAAAATAACCACGGAAATTTCAAAACTTGATCTTTCGGGATCAATTATCTTGTTTGGTTCTTATGCTAAAAAAACATTCAAAGAAGACAGCGATATTGATATTTTTTATTTAGGAGAACTGAAAGAAACTGAAATCATCAAAATAAAATCAATCGGGAAGACATACGGCAAAACCATCAATCTCAAAACAGCCACTATCCAGAACTTTGATAATGGACTAAGAAAAAAAGATGCTTTGATTATGGAAATCCTAAAATATCATTTTATTCTACAAAACGCAGATCCATTCATCAACGCATTATGGAGGTATTACCATGAAATCAGAAGATAAAAATCCTAAAAGCCATGTTTCTTGGTGCTGGAAGCAGAAGCGAGGCATAAAGCTTGAAGAACCAAACGATAATCTGTGCAAAGCTTACATTGAGAAAGCAAAGAGTGCTCTAAACATGCTTGATTCTGCAATTGAAAAAGAGGAGATCGATTGGATAGCTACCACAGCATATTATTCTCGATATTTTGTCCTCTATGCAATACTCCAAAAATGCGGCATAAAGTCGGAAATTCATGATTGCACCATTTCATTAATGCACTTTCTTTTTGTTGAAGAGAAAATTATAGATGAACAGCTATACAATGAACTGTTACTGGCAAAAGATTTACGTGTCGATACACAATATTATGTGACTGAACAAATAGACAAAGAAAAACTGAAAACCGATTCAGCAACTGCGAGAAATTTTGTTCTAAAAATGGAAGAAGTCATTGAAGACCTAACAGAGGATAAAATCAGGACTATCAGACAAAAACTTACTAACGCCCGCCCCCACGACTAACTCTACTCTGGAAAACTACGACAGCGTCTAGAAGTACAGCAACTCAAAAACTCTTCGTCGTTTCACTCCTCGTCCTCCCCACTCCGCTCGGAAATTTGATAAACGATAATTCTAGTCCTCGCTCGTAGGTCGGCGAAACTAACAGGAATCCATACGTTAAATAATAATAATTTTTAATTTATTTTTAGATTATAATTTAATATTATGAATGGATCAATACCAGGCGAGAACGGCCATTTAACATTTCTACGGCATGGTTTCCGTAAATATTAAATCCGCCCGTATTGATTTCTAAGTAAGCAATAGTTTCTTTCTTTTTATATCTCTTGGTTAAGCTCGGCGTATACACATAAGTTTTGGTTTGGTCGAATCCGCTTAATTTTTGTAAAACGTTTTTAATTTCATATAGTTTATCGTTCGTTCCAAATAAGGCTTGTAAATAAGCTTCCCAGCCGGAGGCATCCATAATTTCATCCAAGTGGTACCCTGTTGGTGGTGTCTCTTGAATTATCACTTTCTGCTTGACTGGCTGTATATGCTCACTACCATGATAATGAATAACTGTAGCTGATAATAAGTCTTGGGGGTTAAAGACAAACCTGGTGCTGGTAACAATCCTGGAAGCATGTAAGTCTAATCTTAAATTATCTATCAGGTTCTGGTCTCCCCATTTTCCAGCATGATAAAGATCCGATGCTGAAGCAATTACTATGCCTTGTTCGTTAGCATAATCAATCCATCCGTTTTGATTTCGTTCTGCTCTTTTATCTACTGGCATAGCGTCCAATTCTTTTTTTAACCTAGTTTCCTGGTTGACTATTGCTGGACGAGTTTCACCCGAAATTACGGCTACAATGGCTTTATATTTTTCTGCAGAATTTTCTTCAAGGTGTTCTCTATTTTCCCGAACCCATGAACAAGTCCCGGTAAAATCCCAGCTGGCTGCGCCTTTCAGAGCAGGATTAACTTTTGGATCTAAATATTCTGGAATATATACCATTATTCTAGTTTAAAAGGCTCTTTTTTATAAATGTTTACTGATTGACGGAATAAATTTGTTAATAAATTTTTAAAACACCCACGAATATACAGAATATCCTAAAGTTGCAGAAGAAGCCGTTAATCCGCCAAAATAACCAGCGGTGGCACAAAGCGTCGTTTTTAAAGAACTTTTTTTATTTAGCCAAGCAAATTTTTCTGGATCTTCGGTTGATAATAAAGCATGCTCTTGGGCAGCGTCGGTAATGCTTACATCTTTAACTCCGTATTTTAAGAAATATTTTATTTCTGGAGCATGCATTGCGCCAACCAATATATGCTTATCTCCTTCCACTTTCCACGCTTTCATAAATTCTGCTTGGTAAGCAGATCTTGCTTGTATTGGGGTGTATTTTGCTGGTTTATTTTTTTCATTAAGTTGAATTTTGACATAAGACGGAAGTGGTCGGTGATATGCTTCAAAAGGCATATCTAAGCTAGAAAGCATCATTTTCTCTTTAAATTTAGAGTATTTTTTATTTTTGTTTAGCGGAATTGAAATAGGTGAAGTAAAACCATTCACCATCGAGTCAGTAAATATTCGCAAGTAACCTGTAGGCGTAAGCAAATGATGATCGGGAATTTCAATACTGTTTTTAGGGAGGTCAAAAACTGTATGCATTTTTTGTTCATGTAGCCAATTTTTTCCGTTCTCTATTGTCTTGGAAACAATAGCATTATATTCCGCACTCCAATTTTTAGCATGGACAACCCCATAAATACGATAATCTACACCATCAACAAGAACGTCTAAAGAAGGAACTTGGTTTGGTATTAAATCTGGCTTTAAATGAATATGGTAAAAATATTCATCTCGACATCTTTTCCAATCTTGTTTAAGCCTAGGGAGCATCTCTTTTTCTGAAATTGTGAAACCCCTTTTGGCATATAATTCAGTTAATTGATCTAAAGTGTCTATACTGATAATATCTTCAAAAGACAAATTTTCTGAAATTGTGAAACCTATTTTGGCATATAATTCAGTAAATTCATCTAAAGGGCCTATACTGATATCTTCAAAAGACAAGTTTTTCATAATTCAGCGGATTAAATACCCCTATATATACTTTGTGATATATGTATTCAATCTCCTTCAAACTCAACTAAACTAAACAGGTCGTATTCTTTTAATTTTTCTCGGCCTTTTAACTCCGGTAAATCAACTACAAAAGTACATCCGGCAACGGTTCCATTTAATTTCTCAACCAGTGCACAAGCAGCTTTCATAGTTCCACCCGTTGCTAACAGATCATCGACAATCAGAACTTTATCTCCACGATTAATAGCATCTTTATGAATTTCAATTTTATCTGTGCCGTATTCTAAAGCATATTCCTGTGAAACCGTCTCTGCCGGCAATTTGCCTTTCTTGCGGATTAAGACTAACGGCAAGTTCATTTCTTTGGCTAACGCTGCGCCAAAAATAAATCCTCTTGATTCTATGCCTGCTATCTTAGTGATGTTTTTAGGTTTATAGTATTCAGCAAATTGATTAATACAATAATTAAATGCTTCAGGATTTTGTACTAAAGTAGTGATATCTCTAAACATGATTCCTGGTTTGGGCCAATTCGGAACAGTCCTAATTGTTTTTTTCAGGTCATATTTTTGCTGAGAATTACACGGAAGATTCTGCTCTGCTGAATTAAAAGAGTTTACAATTTCGGTTAACAGCGAAGTAACTTTCTCAACATTTTCATTAAATACGGTTAATACTTCTTCCCAGGTTACTGCCGTTTCAGTTTCTTTCCAGCAGTCATAATCCGTCGACATAGCGATAGCTGCATAAGGAATCCCTGCTTCATTGGCAAGTACAGCTTCAGGAGCGATGCTCATGTTAATAACATCTGCTCCCCACATCCTAAACATTTTACTTTCCGCTTTGGTAGAAAATCTGGGTCCTTCTATAGTAATTACTGTTCCTTGATTATGGTGTTTAAAATTTAATTTTGTGCATGCTGCACTGGCTTTTTCTCGTAGTTCTCGGTTGAAAGGTTCGCCCATCGGTTGATGCATCGGCTTATGAGCTTCAAAAGATTCGTGAAACGTTACAGACCGGTGTCGGGTGAAATCAATAAATTGATCAGCAATAACCAAATCTCCCCGGCCGATTTCTTCTCTTAAACTGCCGCAAGCAGTAGTTGCTAAAATATGGGTGCACCTGGCGTCTTTCAAAGCTTGGATATTCGCGCGAAAATTTACTTGGGTTGGTGGAATAGTGTGTTCTCGTCCATGCCGGGCAATTAACACTACTTCTACTCCATTAATTTTTCCTTCTTTTAATGAAGAACTAGGTTTTCCGTACAGAGTGTCAACTTCAGTTTCTTTTACCTCTTTTAAAATATTAGGGTTATCTAATCCTGAACCACCGATTATACCTATTTTTACCATATTTATTTAAGCAGAAAAAGCTAGGATTTAATAATATTGTTATGGTAATGTATGCATGCCCTCAATTTACCCCTTTTTGATAGTAACTTTTATAAACAATCGGCTAATTTTTATCGATATGAACAAAGAATTACACGTTATCGTGCACGAAGGAGTCGTTAGAGATTGGGCTAGCCGAGGCAATGCCGAAGCTCGAAGAGTTTTAAATGAAATCGAGACAATTAAAGCAGTCCAAGATTATGTGGTTATTCCTGATACTCAAATTCCTGAATTATTAAGTTCAGATTTACCTATAACAAAACCGGGTTTAAAAGTTTTGGTAAGTGGCGCTTTTTTAGACGACTGTTGCAGTTATCAACTTTTTCATCTGTTAGAAAATAATTACGATGCTTCGTTTCATCTGGCTGCCTGTTTGAAAGGCCAAGCTTCTCCCCCCCAAGTTTTGTTAAGAAAAATTAATCAGAAATATCCTAATTTTTATCGGGGATATTATTAAAATTATTTAATCTCATTTAATTTATATTCCATTTAAGTTATTTTAAATAACAATTATTTTTATATAGCTCCTAAAAGCCCGCAACCAAATGAGTTCGATTAATGGGGCATTTTTCAGAATTTTTGATAGATTTTGGAATAATCTTCGCTTATTTTCATTTTATAACAGGACTATTTTTGAAATTTTCTTTATATTTTTATATGCTATTGAACAAGTGGCATTAGTTTGGTACACTTTTAATTCCAAAAATACGGAGTCTTTAGGGTATGTTGTATCTATTTTTGCAATCATGGTCTTAGTTACCTTTGCTTTACACAAATTAATAATGGAATCTAGGATTAAGATTTTAGAAAACCAAGTTGGCGATTTGGGTTTAGATAAAATTTATTTAGAATCCCGAACTAAAGAAGCTCAAGAAATTTATAATGAGTTGTTCACCAGCTTATCATCGCAAGGTTTAAATAATAGTTTTAATTCTTTAAAACAAGATAAAAAGGTGAAAAAATGAGCACGGAATTTAACAAGTTTTTAATTAATAATAAAAAACAATTTGATAGGACTATGAAGCAATTTGACGCAAAAAGTAAAGACTTTGATAAAAAAATAAATAGGATTCTTTCTTTGTTATAGTCTTTAATTTAGATTTTTTTTATTTAACTATTAATGTGGGTTTTAATCTAACTTTTTATAATCTTTCTTTAGGCAAGCGCAACATATATAAATATTTAGGAATTATAGTCTATTATGCCTAATCCGGGAGATAGAGTAAAGATAACGACAAAAAAAGGTACAGAAGAAGGTATTTTAATACCAAGTGCAGATAATAATATTGTTCTAGTTAAATTAGATAATGGTTATAATACTGGTTTTGATAAAAAAGAAGTTAAAACAATTACAGTCTTAAAAAAAAGAGAACAAAAAAAAGAACAAAAATACAAAACTACCAAAGGCGACCCTCATTTACCCACGATTGCGGTTTTACATACGGGAGGAACTATTGCTTCTAAGGTTGACTATCGAACTGGAGCAGTTGTAGCTGCCTTTGGCCCGGAAGAATTGATTGCCATGTTTCCGGAATTAAAAGAAATAGCTAATATTCATTCAGAATTGATTGCTCAAATGTGGTCAGATGATTTAAGATTCAAACATTTTACTTTAATTGCTCAAAAAATACAGGAGCAGATTAAAAAAGGCGTAACGGGAATTATTATAGGTATAGGCACGGACAATTTGGCCGTAGCCTCCGCTGCTTTAGCTTTTATGGTCGAGCAATCTCCGGTTCCAATTATTTTAGTCGGTGCACAACGAAGTTCTGACCGGGGAAGCAGCGATGCCGGAATGAACCTTATTTGCGCAGCAGAGTTTATTACTAAAACTGATTTTGCTGGCGTAGCTATTTGCATGCATGAAAATGAAGAGGATAAGAATTGTTTAATTCTACCGGCCTGTAAAACTTATAAACTACATTCTTCCAGAAGAGACGCATTTAAAGCAGTTAATACTGGTGCATTAGCAACCATAGATTACCGGACTAGAGAAATTAAATTTATCATAACAGATTATTCCAAAAGCGCAGAGCAACTAATCATCAAACCAAAGATGGAAGAAAAAGTTGGTTTGTTAAAAATTCATGTTAATATGTTTCCAAAACAATTCGAATTCTTTGCCCAAAATAAGTATAAAGGCCTAATCATCGAAGGAACCGGTTTAGGGCATACTCCCGGACAAGTGCCCAATCCTGAGTGTGAAATTCATAAAAAAATTTATCCGGCGATTAAAAAATTAGTAAATTCCGGCTGCGTGGTGGTAATGACTACTCAATGTTTATTTGGCAGTGTTAACTTAAATGTCTATGATAAAGGCCGGGATCTGTTAAATTTGGGAGTAATTTCCGGGAAAGATATGTTAAGCAATACTGCTTTAGTAAAATTATCCTGGTTATTAGCTAATTATCCGCAAGACAAAGTTAAAGAATTAGTTGCTGAAAACTTACGCGGGGAAGTTAATAATCAAATAGCTTATCAGGAAAACTTTTACTAATTATTTTTGTTTTAAAAGTATTTAATCGAGGTGAAAGGATGAGGGATTTAAAGAATTATAAATTAAGGAATTTAATCTTTAGCGCGTTTCTTTTGTTTTTTTTACCGTTATTTTTAGTTTCTTGCACACCTGCTGAAAAAACCTGTGCTGCAGATGCGGATTGTGTTCCTGCACAATGCTGCCATCCTACTGACGCAGTGAATTTAGAATACGAACCTGATTGTTCTAACGTTGCCTGTACGATGGACTGCAAGCCCGAAACCCTGGATTGCGGGCAAGGGGAAATAAAATGCTTGTCAGGTAAATGCACAGTTACACCAATAAAATAAAATAAAAATAACCAAACAACAAGATAAATATGATCTTTGTAAAAAAATTAAAGTAATAAAAAACAATAACAACCAGTAATAAAAATAACCGCTCATGGAAAAACCAATAAAAAAGTTTAGTTTTGTAAATTCACGCATAAAAAACGTAATAAGGGATTTTGTTTTTGGAATGGAAGATGGTTTAGTTTCTAATCTGGGGTTGGTGTTAGGGGTTTACATCGGCGGAGGCAATACCTTCGCAATTATTCTGGCAGGATTAGCCAGCATGTTTGCGGGGGCATTTTCTATGTCTGCAGCCAGTTATCTTTCGGCGAAGTCCCAGCGGGAAGTGTTTGAAAATGAAATTAAAACTGTTGAAATTAATCTTAAACAAGATCCCTCTAAATTTTTAAAAGAAATGAAAACCCTCTTGAAGCAGGAAGGATTTGATGACGATGAAGTTAAAATTATGTGTAATCATTTTAAGAAACACAGCACCTCTACTTTTTTTAAAAATTATATTCAGAAAAAATTAGGATTAGCAAAAGAACGGTTTGATTTGCCGTTGAGAAATGCTTTAGTTATGTTTCTGTCTTTTTTAGTTGGGTCTTTATTTCCCATCGCCCCTTTTATTTTACTTAACAAAGATGTTGCTATCTTTGTTGCTATTGTGCTCACCATACTTGCTCTGTTTATTGTTGGTTTTGTTAAAACTCTTTTTACTAAAAAGAATTGGTTCAAATCCGGGATAGAAATTGCTGCAATTGGTCTGTTAGCGGGCTTGTTTGGATACGTCGCTGGCTTATTATTTAATTATTTATATTAGAAAAGTTAAAGGTAATTTTTTCTTTATGTAAACTTTTTTTAACAAAACTGATTACATATAGATAACTGCGAAAGTTGCCGCACATAGTTTAATAAAGTAGTTTTGTTT
>ERZ1292625.3192-Hain-H41-01um-R1-3192-length-13719-cov-4_pt1 | contig 13719 bp, 13 predicted proteins | sample MGYA00564400_ERZ1292625 | MGnify/ENA primary metagenome ERZ1292625 (study PRJEB36523, sample SAMEA6512639) | groundwater metagenome | collected 2019-01-08 | study: AquaDiva: Metagenomics assemblies of 32 groundwater samples | reverse complement strand
TAAAGCAGAAACAGAGGCAGTAAATAATAAAATAGATAATGCAATAATTAATTCTTTTTTAATCATCATATAATTAACTTTTTGGTATTTATAAATTTATTTAAATTGCTAATCATAAGTTAATAGGTTTGTAGAAATGACATGCTTTTTCTCCGTGTTTTTTTACGTAATCCTGATGATGTTCCTCTGCTTTGTAAAAAGCAGAAGCTGGAGCTATTTGAGTTACTATTTTCTTTTCTATTTTTTCCTGAAATTTTTCCAGTGATTTTTCTGCTTTATTTTTTTGTTCAGTATTGTGGTAAAATATGACTGAGCGATACTGAGTTCCAAAGTCAGGGCCCTGCCTGTTTGGAGTTGTAGGATCATGATTTTGCCAGAAGATATCGAGTAATTGTTCATAGCTGACTCTTTTTGGATTGTAAATAACTTGTACAATTTCTGCATATCTCGTTTTGTTTGCGCATACTTGTTCATAGCTAGGATTTGGATATTTTTTCTCATCTCCTCCCATATATCCTGCTGCTGTTTCAATTACCCCATTTGTATCTGAGAAAATATACTGAATACTCCAGAAACAACCTGCTCCAAATGCAGCAATATCTCTTTGCCCTCTTGTTTTCATAAATAAAAATAGATATTCATCTTTATAAAATCAACTTTTTAGACTAAAAAAGCAATCTGTGTTTTTTTAAATCAGTTCTTATATTTTCCAGTCTGTTGCTTATAAATTCCTTGTTTCTATTCCCTATAAATTGATCATTTAATAATTGCTCTATAGTATTGTTTATGATAGATGAATCTTTTTTTGCTTCTTCATAAACAGAAGCACCGTATTCTGAAAGCTTAATTGCTTCAGATGACTCTTTCTCAAGTTTCTTAATTGTTTGATTGTAATTCCATCTGAAAAAAGAATCTGCTCCTTTAAAAGTTAAGTATGATGCGAGTCCAACTGCAAGTGCGGTTCCAATGCCCTTTCCTATTTTGTAATTATTTTTCATATATTTTAAAGAAAAACCTGCTATTTAAACCTTCCTATTGATGTTACTAAACAATGGTTACAAATACATTATGAGTGAATATTTACAACCTTAATTCTATAATTTCTAAGCATGAAAATATAAATTAGAAATCATATAAACTAACAACACAACAATAAAAATTATAAACCTTATGCTTGATTTGATTTGATGATTATTGAAAATGAGAATATCAATGACAAAATTAAGACGCTTGATGATTTAGAATCAATTGTTCAAAATCTTAAGAAAGAAGGAAAAAGTGTTGTTCTCTGCCATGGTGTGTTTGATGGCGGTGTTCATCCAGGCCATATTCAATATCTTTCATGTGCAAGAAAACAAGGCGATATATTAATCGCTACTGTTACTAAAGATGAACATGTGGAGCGCGGCCCTGGTCGACCAGTTATTGGAGAAGAGCTCCGTGCCGAATCGCTAGGAGCCCTTCAATGTGTTGATTATGTGGCGATTAATCCACATCGAACTGCAGTTGAGATTATTCAACGCTTACGTCCTGATGTGTACGCAAAAGGAGAAGAATTTTCTAAACTTCAAGATGAAACTGGCAAGATTAAACTTGAAATTGATGCAATTCAATCGGTTGGGGGGAAAATGTATTTTACTCACGGCATAACTTTTAGCTCAAGTTCGTTAATTAATAATAATGATTCATTTACCTTATATTCTAAAGAAGCACGGGATTTTCTTAAATTATTTAAGACACGCTATACTAGTGATTATATCCATGAATGTCTTAAAGATTTAGCATCCATGCGAACTGTCGTTGTTGGAGAATCAATTATTGATGAATACCATTATTGCAATTCGATGGGTAAGTCTCCAAAAGAGAATATCATCCCATATCAATTTTTGAGAGAAGAACGATTTGGAGGAGGATCTGTTGCAACTGCAAACAACATAGCAGGATTCTGCAAAGAAGTTGAACTTTTTAGTATGTTCGGAAGTAAGAGCAACGAAGATAATAATTTCCTTATCAAAAATCTTCGTTCAAATGTTACACCCCATATAGTCTATGCTGATGATCGCCCAACCATTAAAAAGCGTCGTGGCGTTGATTCAGTTTCCTATAAAAAACTATTTGGACAATATTTCTTAAACGATACTTTGATTGATACTGTACTTGAAGAAAAAATTATTGAGGAACTTAAGCCTGTTGTAAAAGATTCTGATTTAGTTGTTATTTCAGATTATGGTCATGGATTTATAACGCGGCGCATTGTTAACTTTTTGAGTGAACAAGGGAGATTCCTTGCTGTGAATGCGCAAACAAATAGTGCGAACACAGGATTTAACACTATTCATAAATATCCTAAAGCGAATTATGTTTGTATTGATCATGCAGAAGCGCGCCTAGCAGTGCAAAATAGATTTCAACCGCTTAGAACTGTCTGTGATGAAATTTTACGACTTGGAGAATATAAAAAGATAGCTATTACAGAAGGCCATAAAGGGTCACTTGTTTATTCATCTGAAGAAGGATATCATTCTATTCCAGTATTTTCTCAGCATATTGTTGACACAATGGGTGCTGGAGATGCATACCTTTCTCTTACTGCTCCAATTGTTGCTAGAAATCAACCCATGGATCTTGTTGGGTTTGTTGGGAATGCTGCAGGAGCCCTTGCTGTAACTACAATAGGAAATCAAACAATACATCCTGGAACACTCTACAAATTAATTACTACTCTTCTTAAATAATTAATATAATTATTAGAACAGCAAAATCCTTATAAAAGAATACTTGCACATTTAAACATGGCTAATTTTTCAAGAATATTCGTAACTGGTGGAGCAGGATATGTGGGAAGCGCTCTTGTACCTTACTTACTTGCACAAGGCAAAGATGTGAGTGTGTATGATACGTTTTGGTATGGTGATACTCTTAAAGAACACCCGCGATTGCGCAAAGTCAAAGGAGACATCAGAAATCGAGATGTATTGTTTGACGCGACAAAAAATCACGATGCATTAATTCACTTAGCGTGTATTTCCAATGATCCTAGTTTTGATCTTGATCCTAACTTGGGAAAATCTATTAATCGCGATGCATTTTTCAATGTCCTTGATGCTGCGCGTCAGAATTCTGAAGCCAGATTCATTTATGCTAGCTCTTCAAGCATTTATGGCGTGAAGTCAGAGCCAAATGTTGTAGAAACGACTCCAGCAGATCCTTTGACTGATTATTCTAAATATAAGCTAGAGTGTGAAAATATTCTTGTGGAAACTGCTCCGGATTTGGAGTATGTCACTATTCGTCCAGCTACTGTGTGCGGGTATGCGCCCCGCCTCCGTCTAGATTTAGTAGTTAACATCCTTACTGCACATGCGCTTGAACGAAGAGTTATCCGTGTTGAAGGTGGCGATCAACTTCGTCCGAATATTGCTATGGATGACATGGTTTCAATCTATAACCTAGTGCTTCATGCTCCACGTGAGAAAATATATCATCAAACATTCAATGCAGGATATGAAAACTACACAGTAAAAGAGCTTGCTGAAAAAGTGCAAAAAAATGTGCTGAATACACGTATCGAATACGTACCCATAAAAGATCCACGATCATACCATATTAATTCTAATAAGATACGTGACCAGTTGGGATTCAAGCCGTGCTCATCGATTGATGTTGCAATCCAAAGCCTAGTTACTGCGTATCAAAATGGATTGATTCAGAATGCTCTTACTAATCCCTTGTACCATAATATTAGACGTATGAAAGAACTTGCACTACAATAATTTAACTATTATTTCTCCCCATATAAATCTTTTTAAATCAAATAATGATGGGGCTTATATGAAAGTACCGTATTCCTATCTTGAAGAACAATTCAAAAATCCTAATACTATACTTAAAGATTTGAAACGCTTAGTGAAACGAGGCGATTTTACTTTAGGAAAAGAAGTTGATAGATTTGAAGAGCAATTTGCTAATCTTGCGAATGCGCGATATGCGATTGGAGTTTCATCAGGAACAGCTGCACTTTACTTGAGTCTTCAAGCATGTGAAGTAGGATATGGAGATGAAGTAATTACAACGCCGAATACTTTTTTTGCAACTGTCAATGCTATAGTTGGTGTTGGAGCGCGACCAGTTTTTGTTGATGTGCGAGATGATTATAATATTAATCCGGATTTGATTGAGACAGCTATCACTCCAAGAACAAAAGCAATTATGCCTGTACACTTGACAGGAAGACCTGCAGCAATGAATGAAATTATGAATATTGCAGAGAAGCATGATTTGTATGTTATAGAAGATGCTGCGCAGTCTATTGATTGCTACATCAAAGAAAAGCACGTCGGTAATTTCGGGATTGCAGGAGGATTTAGCTTTCATCCTTTAAAAAATCTAAATGTGTGGGGTGATGCAGGCATGATTATCACCAATGATTATATGATTGATAAAACATTACGAGAGTTGCGAAATCAAGGTTTGAAAGACCGCGACACTTGGACGCGATATGGAAACAATTTACGAATTGCTTCATTGCAGGCATTAGTTGGTAATCACCTTATTAATGATACTGTTACTCTTACAAACCAACGTATTACTAATGCCTTTTTTTATGACCAAGAGCTATGTGATATTTCTCAAATAACTATTCCAACTCGACTGAAACATGTGCGAGAAGTATTTCACATTTATGTCATACAGGCAGAACGACGCGATGAGCTTTTGAAGTATCTACAAAATGCAGGAATTGAAGCAAGAGTGCACTATCCTATCCCTCTCCACTTGCAACCTGCTGCCAGCAATCTAGGATATAAGAAAGGAGATTTTCCAGTTACTGAACAACAAGCAGAAAAAATTATCTCACTTCCTGTACATCCATACTTACGCGCCGAGCAAAAAAATTACGTTGTAGAAAGTATTCGTTCTTTTTACCGATGATAAAACAATCTGTTCCGTATGTTAATATTGCAGGCCAGTATAATATTTTTAAACATGAAATTTTGCCTGCTGTGTACCGCACACTCCAAGAAGGAAACTATATTCTAGGAGAAGAAGTAAGTAAGTTTGAGCGTGCGATTGCTTCATATTGTAAAACAGATTATGCGATTGGAGTTGCAAATGGCACAGATGCATTAAGACTTTCACTTAGGGCTCTTGACGTTGGAAGTGGCGATGAAGTAATTACTGCTCCAAATTCATTTATCGCTACCGCAGGCGCAATAGTAGAAACTGGAGCGCGACCAGTTTTTGTTGATGTGCGAGATGATTATAATATTAATCCGGATTTGATTGAGACAGCTATCACTCCAAGAACAAAAGCAATTATGCCTGTACACTTGACAGGAAGACCTGCAGCAATGAATGAAATTATGAATATTGTAGAGAAGCATGGTTTGTATGTTATAGAAGATGCTGCGCAGTCTATTGGTGCCTGCTATCATGGAAAATTAACTGGATCACTTGGTACTATTGGGTGTTTCAGTGCTCACCCTTTAAAAACATTGCATACTTTAGGTGATGGCGGGTTCATCACTACGAATAATAAAAATCTCCGTGATTTTATTTCTAAATTGCGCAACCACGGACTCAAAAATCGTGATGAAGTGGAGTTTTTTGGATACAACAGCCGACTTGATGAAATTCATGCAGCAATTTTAAACACTCAATTGCAATATGTTAATGCTTGGAATGAAAAGCGAAGAACTATAGCTGATTACTACCGACGCGAACTTTCTTCTGTAGTGAATACTCCTCAAGACAAAGAGTATGAGCAAGCATCATATCATACTTTTATCATACGTGCTGAAAAGCGTGATGAGCTTCAAACGTACCTTGACAGAAAAGATATCAAAACCAAAGTCCATTATCCAATTCCAATTCACCTTCAGGAAGCAGCACGATGGCTTGGTTATCAAAAAGGAAGTTTTCCTATCGCTGAGATGCAAGCACAAGAAATACTATCGCTTCCTGTGTATCCTGAACTCACACAACAACAAATTGAGTATGTGGCTAAAAGCATTAAGGACTTCTATCAATAACAGCTATTTTTCTTAATGTGGAAACTAAAGAATCTTTGGTTCAGGATGAGGCAAAACAAACTTGATGCCTCGCTTCTTTTGCTGCTCGTTGTTGCGCATAATTTCATCAGCAAAATTCCAAGCGAGAACAGCAATATAATCTGGCCTATCTCGTTCTAGATGTTCTCGACTGACAATGGGGATGTTCACTCCAGGAACAATCATTCCATGCTTTAATGCATTATCCTCGATGATATACTCAATGCTGTTTTTATCTATGCCGCAGAAATTAAGAAATGTTGTAGCTTTTGCTGGAGCGCCGTAGCCAACTATGCGCTTGCCTTGAGAGCGCACTGCATTAATAAAATTCTTAAATCTTGTGCGGATAGCATATACTTCTTGTGCAAAACTTTGATACGTTTCGTAGCGATCGAGTCCTGCTTGACGCTCACGAGCTATTATCTCTGCAACTATTGGTTGAATAGTGTGAATTGCACCTTTATGATGTACATAAACGCGTAGCGAACCTCCGTGAGAAGCTACTTGTTGCACATAAAAAATTTCCATGTCATTACGCTTGAAAAACTCATCAAGTGCAAGGAGACTATAATAGGAAAGATGTTCGTGATAAATATTGTCAAAAGTAAGTTTCTGAATAGTATCTAGTAAATACTGCACTTCGATGCAAAAAACACCATTATCTTTAAGAAGCAACTTAACATTTTTTACCACATCTTTAATATTATTAATGTGGGCAAAAACATTGTTTGCTGTAATGACATCTGCTTTGCCTTTGATGCGAAAAATATCATTCACTGTTGATTCAGTAAAGAAATCGCAAATAGTGTCAATGCCGTTCTTGCGCGCAATTTCCACAATGTTTTCTGCTGGTTCAATACCTATGATTCGAACACCGCTCTCTCTAAGATAATTAAGTAGTAAACCGTCATTGCTTCCGATATCTACTACAAGAGATTTCTTATTAAGATTAAATTGTTCAATAAGAGTGTGTGCTAATTCGTGAAAATGGTGTTTGAAAGTCTCTGTTGTTGAGGTAACATAGACATAATGCTTAAACATTTTTTCTGGAGGAGCAACATATGAGAGTTGGCAGAGATGACAAGTTGGACAGTATACCATTTCAAGTGGATAGAATTCAGCAATATTTTTGTTGTCTGCAGTAAGAAGATTATTTGCAAGTGGGGATTCACCAAGCGACACGATAGGCAGGAGCGCAGGATTTGCACAGATACGACAAGCTTTTTGAGGTCCATAACCATGACTCTGACGCTCTGTTTCTTCTCGCGCCCAGATAATAAAACGGCGCAAGCCCGATATAAGACTAATTTTGGGTCTATACCCTAATTTTGTCCTAATTTTTGTAAGGTCAGGACAGCGTCGCTGTGGGTCGACATTCTGCTGATACATTACATTTGCGCCTTCAACAAGATGAGCGCGTGCTTTATCGTTCTGCACTAGACCTATGACAATATCTGCAAAGTGCTTCATGGAAAGTTCTTGTTCATCTGAGCCTACGTTAAAGACCTCGCGATTCTGATCAGAGAAGAGAACTAGAAAAAAAGCAGTAATAGCATCTGAAATGTAGCAAAATGTACGTGTATTTAATCCATCACCATAAATTGGTATTTTTTCACCTTTCATTGCTGAAACCACAAAGTTTGAAACAACACGGCCATCATCAAGACGCATACCTGGACCAAAAATGTTGAAAGGGCGGACAATCTTTACTGGAAGATTATGAATTTCTGCGTAAGTCATGCAGAGTGTTTCACCAATACGTTTTGGCTCATCGTAGCAAGCGCGCGGGCCGATACAGGAAACATTGCCGTTATAGTCTTCTTTTGTTGGAATATGCGCGAGATCAGGATTGCCATATACTTCACTTGAACTGAAAAAGAGAAAACTTTCTACATTCTTTTCTCTCGCTAAATCAAGAAGGTTTCTTGTTCCTAGAACACCCACATCTATAGTTTCCATCCTGAATTTATTATAAAAAATAGGTGAAGCTATACTTGCTGCATGGAGAATAAAATCTATTTTACCATCAATTCTAAATGGCTTAGAGACATCTTGCTGCAAAAGAGAAATGTGCTCGCTTTTGGGAATTGCATCGCGCTGACCGCTGATGAATGTATCAGCAACAATTACTTTACAAGGATGAACAAGAACATTTCTGTTTAGATAATCAAGTGTTGCGACGAGATAGCGCCCTAAAAAGCCAGCTCCTCCTGATATGAAAACTGTTTTGTTGTTGAGACGTGATGCTACTTCTTTGAGTTCATTAGCTATTTCTCTGATGTCTTCTTGAATAATACGACTCTTGGTCATTTTGATAGTTCTGCCTTGTGCTTGTCAATGAATGCTTGTGTTTCTTCAGGCTTTACAAGAAGATATGGTACAGTGTGCTGCCCGAACTTGTCATGATCGCGGTTTCCCGGAACCAGATTAACTAAAATAGAGTCTTCCAAAAAAATCATGGTGTGCGCTACCATCGGAGGCATGACTGATAAATCTCCAGCCATGATAACTTGCAATCGTAACTGGGCTCCTGGAAGTGTGAGATCCTTGAAAACGCTGATATATTTCCCAGTAACTAGCAAGCATTGCTGGAGCTGCTCTGGATGAAAATGATTTGCTCTGAGACTGCCTGCTTTCGACGTGATGATATTTGCCATGTTCACTGGAAAAATCATTTCATAATTATCGATACGCCCCCGTGCATCGACAAATGGGGCTGAAGACTTTACAATATACTCTCTTCTTTCTTTTATCTCTTCTTCATGCATGGTAATGTGACAGAAAAGCGGTTTAAAAAGGTTATCATTCTCTATAGCCAATAAAAGTTACACATAAAAAGAATAAAGCTTAAAAACGCTTACTGTGAGAATTTATAAAGATGACACTTGATAATTTGTTTATGAATCTGCCAGAAGGCGTCTTTGTCGGAAAGAATTGCACTATTCAGCAAAATGTTCATTTAGGGGCTGGCAAGCGTGAAAATGGTGAACTTGTAATTAATGATAACTGTGCAATTATGTCTGGGGCAGTCATTTACTATGGTGCGAAAATTGGAAATGATGTGGGAATTGGGCATAATGCTTTAATCCGAGAGAAGAATGTGATTGGCAATAATGTTAGTATTGGAAGCAATACAGAACTTGGACCAAATAATTTTATAGGAAATAACAGTTCAATTCATGGCGGCTGTTTCTTGGAAGGAACAAGTATAGGAGAGTATTGTTTTATTGCTCCGCGCGTAGTATTTCTCGATGATAAAACGCCTGTTGAGCCACGTCCTGAATACTGGAAAGGCGCAAGTATTGGAAATGATGTGTGTATTGGTGGTGGCAGTGTCATTGCACCAGGCATCAATATAGGCAATTATGTACTAATTGGCATGGGTGCAGTTGTAACAAAAAATGTACCTGTGGGAGAAGTCTGGATTGGTAATCCTGCGCACTTTCTTAAGAAAACTGCTGAGATTTGCTATGCGAACAGCACAATACGTTATCTACCAGGAAATAGGATGCGCTATTTATTTAAAACGCGATTACCTATAAATGAAAAAGAATTGGAAAATTTATTAGGAAATGGATTAAAATATTATGATTAACTTAATAAATCCATCTTTCATTGCAATAAAATGGATATGAAAATTGAATTCGTTGATTTGAAAAGACAACTCTTTGGAGACCCTGTTGTTGATACGCATGGGATAAAAGCAGAAATTGATGCTTTACTTAATGAAGTAATTATGAACACTGCTTTTACTATGGGTCCTTACCTTGAGCTTTTTGAAAAAGAATTTGCTGCTTTTTGCGGAGCAAAATATTGTGTTGGATTAAATTCAGGAACTGATGCATTGGAGTTTGCATTAAGATGCAGCGGCATTACTTCTGGAAAAGTGATTACAATTCCAAACAGCTATTTCACAACAGCATCCTCAATTTCGCAAGTAGGGGCAACGCCAGTATTTGTGGATGTTGATCCTAAAACATTTACAATTGATGTACAAAAAATAGAGAAAGAAATTGATGCACAAACTAAAGCTATAGTTATTACTCATTTATATGGTAGACCGTGTGATATGGATGCTATTATGCGAATTGCTAAGCACTACAATCTCGAAGTGATTGAAGATTGTGCACATGCTCCTGGAGCGCGATATAAGGGAAAGCGCGCGCCAATTGCTGGAATAGGATGCTTTAGTTTTTTTCCTGGCAAAAATATTGGTGCATGGGGTGATGGTGGTGCACTTGTTACTAATGACGAAAATGTGGCGCGCTTGGCGCGCTTGTGGCGCAATGACGGCTGGGAGCAGAAATATCACCACGAGATTCTTGGCAGAAAGGCGCGCTTAGATCCATTGCAAGCAACTGTTTTGCGTGTGAAATTGAAATATCTTGATAGATGGAATACTGCTAGAAGAAATAATGCTACGCGCTACAATGAATTACTAAGCAATATAAAAGAAATCCAACTACCGATGCTTGCCGATGGAAATTATGAGTCTGTGTTTCATCTTTATACAATACATACACAAACACAAGAAATGCGAGATGCATTATTTAAACACTTAACAAAAAAAGGCATTTTAGTTGGAGTGCATTATCCTACGCCGATTCATTTACAACCTGCTTATCGCCAGTTAAACATTGAAGTTGGGAGTTTTCCTGTTTCAGAAAAGCTAGCGAAAACTACGCTCTCTTTGCCTATGTTTCCTGAATTGCGCAATGATGAGATAGAATATGTATGTGGAGCAATAAAGGAGTTCTTCGACAATAAGTTTTCAGAATAAAAATCTCTTGAAGAGTTATTTTATTATTCGAATTCTTTCTTCAGTGAAAGATCGTCATTGAGAAAAGTACGGAACTTTCCTTGTTTGATTAAATGACGATTGCGATAAGCAAGGATAATTGCTTGAATAACATATTTTGTATGAAGAAAATCTTGTTTCCTACGTTGTACAAGCACACGTAATATATTGCCTAGTATAATACCGAAAATAGACCAACACATTTTGAATGTGCCTAAAATTGTGTTAAAATGACGATAGTAAAATGCGAAATGATCTTCGTGATTAATGAAAATGCGCTTCTTAGTAGAGTAGCGTGCAACCTTGCTTTCACGATGCCAAACCTTGCATGCAGGAGTAATTACAAGACTACCTGGACCGTATTTTTTGTAAACTGTATATGTGCAATCAATGTCCTCTAGAACATTGTAGCCTTTGCTTTCAGGAAATGTATATTTTTCATAGACCTTGCTGCGAAAACAATTATTGAATCCAGGAATCCATTGCGCATCTCTAATTGGGTGCTTGATAATTGTACTGGAAGTTAAACCATAAGGACCAATAACGCGAAATTTATGATTTTCAGTGTAAGGAAGGAAAAAGAAATTCAAAAAAATATTAGAAAGACATGAATGTTGAAGATGTCGGGCTGCTCCAGATTGAACATCCATGCCACCTAATCCCATAAGCTCATCATGTTCATTAAACTCTTTTAAAAGATTGCGCATATAACCTGGAAAATAATCCATATCATCTCCTGAAATTAACAATAACTTAAAGCCTTTTTGTTGAGCGAGACGTACACCAATGTTTTCTGCATGACTAGAGGAAGGCTTGTTAGAGAAAACGTATTGAAAAGGATAGCGCTTTGAATATTTCTTAACTATATTTTTCGTCTTGTTTTCCTTACTTTGATCAACTATAAAAACGCGGCCTGGCACATTCTTATTTTTAATAAGAATACGCAAAGTGCGTTCAACGTCAGCAGCACGGTTGTATGTAGGAATAATGAGTGCGATGTCTTTCTGAGTAAGATAATTTTTAGACATGGCTAAAAAGAGATGTGGTGGCTTAAAAACCTTATGTGGAAAATAATAGCTTATTTCCAAACGCCCGGACCACGCCCCAGAACAAAGTGTCCCAACTGGGAATTATTTTTATGTGTAAGCTAGTAAAATCGTTCATCTTATCTTTTTATCGCCTTCTACAAGGAATTTCTTCATTTCTTGAGAGAAAACATTAGCTCTTTGCAAAGAAGTCTTAGCTTTTGATTGTTTTTCAACATTATCTGTGCTATACTGAATACTACTTCTCTTGCTTTTCTCAAAGTCAAATGATTCAATCAATGAATCTGCTTTTATGCCTGCTAAATTAAGTGCTTCATCTTTAGTAGCCTCATATTCTACAATGAGCGATCCTTTGAGCTTTCCTCGAACGTAAACAATCAAAGCATCAGCAGTTACTTTGTGTGCAATCTTTTCCCCGACTTTATATCCTAGTTTACGAAGGACAGCGTTAGCAATATAGAACATAGAGTAATACGAACAAACAATAACCCATAAATCAGAAGTCCTTTCAGAATTCAATTTTTCCGCAGAAGCAATACTTTCTTCTGCATTTCTTAACAAAACCCTTAGAGCATCGGTATTGAATGATTCTTTCTTGAGCAATCCTTCATTCAAATACGATCTAACGTTTGTTTCAGCTTCTTTTATTCTATCTTTACTGAGCATTTTTTAATAATCTGTAATAGTCCTCTATTCCGACTAGAATAATATTCTTTTTAATTGCTTCACTCACTACTGTAAACTCCTTGTTTTTTGCCATGCGAATAAAACTTTCATAAGTTACAGCAGTTAGATGAATCTTATAAGATAGTAACTTTAATTTATTCTCTACCTCTCTTGCTTCTTTATCTCTTGAAATTATTAATAAATCCATATCCGAGTGTTTATTTGCTGTCCCTTTTACTTGGCTTCCAAACAAAAGAGCAATAAAAGGAAATTTTAACTCTACAAGTTGATTATAGATTACTAGAAAATCCTTTTTTCTGAATAAATCTTCTCTTCTAAGATATTCAGATTTAAACACGAGATCATTAAACTTATCATTAAAAGAACAAACAACAGTATTACCTACTTTCTTTAACTCAATAATTCCTTCTTTCTCAAGAGCTTTTACAGCATTGTAAGCCGATTTGTAGTTTATTTTTCTAAGCAAAGCTATTTTTCTTATGCTGTAAGTTTCTTCTCTGTTGCCTATGAGAACCTTTAAGATCTCTATTATTTCATTAGCCATCTTTAACCATAATACTATGGTTAAAAGCCATATATAAGCCTTTCCTTTAGGTAAAGCGTGAAAATTATTTCATCTCATGCAAGACTTTCATGTTAGCTATAGACTGTTTCATTGCTTTAGGAACAACTCTCAAAGAGAACTTCGCTAAAATATAAGTTGATCGTGACATCCTCTCAGCCCTAAACATGCTGAGCGTCCTGCTAATTTAAAGCGTGGTGCATCTCCTGATTTTTCACATACTTATAAGCCATTGCATAATTGCTATTTCCAACTCCATCACAAAAATATCCCCCATGCCAGAAATGTCCTTTGGGATATCTCTTGCGCAAATTTTCGGAATTACAATAGTATTGTACTTTGGGCATAAAGCATGGAAGAAAAACAACAAAAAGTGAGCGTACGTATTAATAGTATTAGCAATCTGAGCCACTATAAGCCTATTTTAGGGCAATAGTAACCAAATGCACAAAAAGTTAGTATATGTCTAAATGCTAACTGTGACAGGAGTGTGAGACGCCCGGACCAGGATTTGAACCTGGGAATCCGTGAGGAAACGGGTTCTCCAAACCCGCGCAGTAACCGCTGTGCCATCCGGGC
>ERZ1292625.3191-Hain-H41-01um-R1-3191-length-13721-cov-9_pt1 | contig 13721 bp, 9 predicted proteins | sample MGYA00564400_ERZ1292625 | MGnify/ENA primary metagenome ERZ1292625 (study PRJEB36523, sample SAMEA6512639) | groundwater metagenome | collected 2019-01-08 | study: AquaDiva: Metagenomics assemblies of 32 groundwater samples | reverse complement strand
ATTTTTGCCCCGATTGCAATTATTTGGGCATTATTTTGGTTATTCAGAGAAAAGTGGACTAATTTATTTAAAGTATTTTGGGGCGGTCTGATAGGATTTGGACTGTCGGCATTTTTTACTTTGCCCCTGCTTTTTGAAAGAAAATTTGCCCATGTTGAATCGTTGCTTTCGGGCTATTTTGATTACAGACAGCATTTTGTCAGTCTTTATAAACTTTTTCTTTCGATGGAATGGGGATATGGCTCATCGGGATTTCCCAATGAAAAACTTAATCTTTCGCTTGGCATAGTTGTATGGATTGTTGGTTTGGTTATTGCCCCAATAGTCGCCTTATTAAGCTTTAAAAAGAACAGGAAAACTTCAATCTTAACCTTGGTATTGGTGGTATTGGCACTTTTTAGTATTTTTATGATGCATCTTAAATCAAGCTTTATTTGGGCAAAAATTCCGGCTCTTTGGTACATGCAGTTTCCTTGGAGGTTTTTAGCAATAAGTATATTTTTACTTTGTTTGTTGGCAGGATTTGTAATTTATCTTTCCGGCAGATTCAAATACTTTCTCGGACTTGTACTTGTACTGGTTTCTGTTTATTTATATCTTCCTTTTTTTATTCCAAAAGGCTGGCTAAATATTTCCGACCATGAGAAGTTCTCCGGAATGTCGTGGGAGAAACAATTAACAATAAGCATTTTTGATTACCTGCCGATTTATGCAACTCTCCCGCCATGGGCTAAGGCGCCGGAATTTCCGGAAGTTTTAGACGGAAAGGTAAATTTTCTTGATTATAAAAAAGGCAGTAATTACCAAGAGGGAGTGGTGGAGGTTGAGAAGAATGCGACAGTCCGCTTGCCGCTTTTTGATTTTCCCGGCATGGAAGTTCGCATTGACGGGCAAAAGGTTAGTCATAGACATGACGACTGCAGGGTTGAAAGATATTGTTTGGGTTTAATTACATTTGATATCCCGACCGGGAAACACGAAATTTTTGTTAAACTCTACGATACGCCAATAAGGAAGGTCGGAAATATTATTACTCTTGCCAGCTTGGGAGTTTTGGGATTTTTAGCGCTAAAATTAAACAATGAAAAAGTTTCTGTCTGATAACTGGGAAATTTTGGTGGTAATTGCTCTGGCATTGGCAACGGCATGGCCGATATTTATGCCGGGCTATTTTTCGCACCACGACGACCTTCAGGTAATTCGTATTTTTGAAATGCGAAAATGTTTAGCCGACGGGCAAATTCCTTGCCGCTGGGTGCCGGATATGGGCTACGGCAACGGTTTTCCGATTTTTAACTATTACAGCGCAACTCCGTATTACTTGGGTGCGTTCTTAAGCTATATCTTGGGCTATATCGGGTCTGCCAAGATACTCTTTTTTATCCCGATTCTAGTTGGGGGATTGGGCATGTATTTCCTTGCCAAAGAGCTTTTTGGCAAAATCCCCGGATTGGTTCCCGCAGTACTTTATATATTTCTGCCGTATAGGGCGCTGGACACCTACGTTCGGGGTGCAGTTGCCGAAAGTTTTGCGCTGGCCATTGTTCCATTTGTTTTTTATTTTATTCTAAAGCTTTCTAAAAGCCCCAGTCTTTGGAATTTCTTGGGACTTACGCTGTCTTTATTTACTCTTTTAACCAGCCATAACATTATGAGTATATTTTTTATTCCTATATTGGCTATATGGGCAGGTTACTGGTTAATTATTAACAAATTTAATAATTTCAAACAAGTTATTCTTGCGTTTATATTAGCCTTTGGTCTTTCCGCTTTTTTTATAATTCCTGCGTATTTTGAGAAAGATTTGGTGCAAGTTGACACTTTAACTATTAGCCACCTTGACTACCGAGTTCATTTTGTGGCAATAAAACAGCTTTTAGAGCGGTTCTGGGGTTATGGAGCGTCGGTTCAGGGTTCAAATGATGGTATATCATTCCAAATCGGCTGGCCGCATGTAGTTTTGGTCACGTCAGCAATACTTTTTCTTCGCAATCCAATTGCCATATTCCTTTTTGCCGTCTTTGCTGTTTCGGTATTTATGACCCACAACAAATCTGCTTTTATCTGGGAAGTTGTTCCTATTTTGAAATATGTCCAGTTTCCTTGGAGATTTTTAGCGGTGGCAGGATTTTCTGCGAGCCTTATCGGCGGATTTTTTGCACGGAAAAAAGTTTTGGCGGTATTCATAATACTAATTACGGTTTTACTTAACTTTAGTTATTTCAAGCCGGAGAAATTTTATCCTAATCTTACCGACACCGATAAACTTACGGGAGAGTCTTGGGAAGAGCAGCAAAAGGGCGGTATTTTGGATTATTTACCAAAGACTGCAAGCGAGCCCAAAATACCTGCTGAGAAATTGCCAATTGTCAGGTTTGGGGAAGCGGAAATTAGTAACTTTGTGAATAAATCAAACGCTTGGGAATTTAAGGCGAAAGTGAAAACCGATTCACTAATTGAAGTGCCGGTTTTTGATTTTCCGAACTGGCAGGTAAAAGTGGGGGAGCAAGTTTATCCCCACAAGACGGGAATTATCGGAAGAATAACCCTTGATATCTCTCCCGGTGAATACAGTATTAAGGGAAAGTTGAACAATACGCCGATTAGAACTTATGCAAACCTTGTAACCGTTTTTAGTTTTATTTCTTTGGTAGGTTTAAGCATATATGGAAAAAATTCGAAACTTTTTGGCTAAATTCCCTTTTTTAATAATTCTTGTATTATCTATACCCGCCATTTGGGCACTATTTAGTCCGGGCTTTTACGGCGCAAGTGATGACTTGCATATTGCCTGGCTCTCTCAATTGGACGCAACCATAAGGGCTGGTCAATTTCCGTCCCGTTTTGTTCCCGATTTGAGCTTTGGCTTCGGATATCCGCTTTTTAATTTTGTTTTTCCTTTACCCTTTTATCTGGGAGAAATATTTCATCTTTTTGGTTTTTCATTTGTTGATAGCGTGAAGACAGTATTTATTTTGAGCGTTCCTTTGTCGGGGTATTTTATGTACAAATTTCTCAAGGAATATACTTCGGAAATTCTAAGTCTGGCGGGTGCAGTTATTTATATTTTCACGCCCTATCGTGCCACGGACATTTTTATTAGGGGAGCAATAGGGGAGATTCTGGCTTTTGTTTTTCCCCCGTTGATTGCGCTGTCTCTGGTAAAGATTATTAAAACCAAAAGTTTAAAGTGGATTGGAATTTTAGGCTTCTCTTCCGCCGGACTTCTTATGTCGCACAATATTATGGCCTATATGTTCTTTCCTTTTTTGGGTCTTTTGGCATTAATCCTTATTTTTACCGATAAGACTCTCCGCCCCCGTACGTTTTTGAAAGTTTTTTCAGGTTTTATTTTAGGTCTTTTAATTAGCATTTATTTTTGGCTGCCGGCAATTGTCGAAAGCGGGTTAATGAAATATGATACGGTTTTCAACTTCAAAGACCACTTTCCTACTATAAAGCAGCTAATTACACCCTTTTTTGGTTATGGAGCTTCGGTTGCCGGACCATATGACGGGATGTCATTTTTTATCGGAGTTGCCAATCTGCTTCTAGTAGTTACTGGTATTGTCTTATTTGTTAAGAAAAAGTTGCCGATTGTTGCATGGGCACTATTTTCTTTCTTTACGGCAATATTTATGATGAATCATCGCTCAAGTTTTATATGGGATAACATACCTTTTTTGCCATACTTTCAATTTCCCTGGAGATTTCTATCGCTTGTTACCTTTGTCACCCCGATTTTTATTATTGTTCTGGATAAGTTTAAATATGCCAAGCATGTAGGATTAGTAATTATCCTGGGCGCGATAGTTCTTAACTTTAAGTATTTTCGACCGGCGGAATTTTTGGGCAGACAGGATGCGTATTATTTAAATAGGTATATTCCACAACAGACTATTAGCGAAGAGTATCTCAAGACTTCGGAGGAGTATTTGAGATTGCCCAAGGCAACCAAGATGCGGCCTGATAGAATTTCTTCTGCGGTAGGGAAAATGGGGACATCGTTTGAGTCTGATTTCAACGAAGAGACTACGTTTAGTTACGAAAAATATTTTTTTCCTGGTTGGGAAGCACGGGTTGACGGCAAAAAAGTCGACGTGAAGGCGGGAGAGCCCTACGGCCAAATACGATTTATTATTCCAGCCGGTCGGCACATGGTAGAGATTGCTTTTAAAGAAACTCCATTCAGGAAAACCCTGGATATAATTTCTTTACTTGCCGTTATCTTGGGGACTACAATTATTTTGTTACCGAAAAAAACATATGAAGCGTAAAATTCTTTTACTTTTGGGGTTGGGAATTCTAATTAGAATCTTATTGGCGCTTGGTACGTTTCACTCCGACATCGAACACTTTCTCTTGGCAGGAAGAGTAATCGCTCAAGGTAATATTCTGAACTTTTACGATTCTTCAAAAATAGTTTTTAATTATCCTCCTCTGGTTTATTTCTTTTTGGGCCCGCTTTCCTATATTTTGACTATTCCTTTCAATAAATTCATATATCTTCCTTTTGACTTGGGAGTTGCATTTTTGCTCTTCAAGCTATTCAAAGAGCCAAAAGAAAAACTTTGGGCACTTGTCCTTTGGATGTTTAACCCGCTTGTTCTTTTTGCAACATACATGATGGGGCAGTTTGATATTATTCCGACTTTTTTGGTTATTTCGGCGTTTTATTTGGTTTTCCGTAAAAAAAGTTATTTACTGGCAGCAGTTTTGTTGGGATTAGGAGCTTCGTTTAAAATCTTTCCGTTTTTATTTTTAGTGCCGCTTGCGCTTCTATCTGAAAAGTGGCCGGATAGACTAAAAATAGTGGGGTTAGGACTTTTGACTTACTTTGTGACAATTTTGCCTTTTATTAACTCTTCAGGCTTTCGTGCAACTGCGCTGGTTGCTTCGCAGACAACCAAGAGTTTGTATGCCGCACTCCCCATCTCGGGCGGGGAAGCAATTGTACTTTTTCCGCTGGCAATTACCTTGCTTTACATCTTTTTTTGGTATCGAACCAACACTCCCGAAACGCTTTGGCAGAAGTTTTTTGTTTTATTGCTCGTCTTTTTTGTTTTTACCCATTACCATCCTCAATGGTTGTTGTGGCTTACACCCTTTTTGATTATCGACCTTATTAAGTCTCGTTTTAACCATTGGCCATTAACCGTTTTGTCATTAACCAGTTGGACAGGCCTTTTGACGTTTTTTGACCCCGGATTATCCGTAAGACTTTTTGCTCCGGTTTTTCCGGCTTTAAAAAACCTACCCGGAATTTGGGAAATTTTTGGGATAAATGTTGATATGAATTTTGCACGAAGTCTTTTGCAAACACTTTTTGTAGCTCCTGCACTTTATTGGATTTATTATTACTTTCCCAAAAAGGAAACATAAACTGCAATGATAAAGTTTATTTTAGCCCTACTTATTCTTACAGGCGTCATTTTCCAAAATCCGGCAATGATAAAAACCGGAGGTACTTATGATTCTGGTGTTGGATATTGGGGCCCCTTGGCGCGGGACGGAGTTTGGCACGAGGCCTTGGTAGGGCAGATTTTAAGAAGTTTTCCTCCCGACAATCCTGGCCTTGCCGGGTTAAAACTAACAAACTATCACTATTTTTACGACCTTGTGGTTGCCGGAGCAACACTGATAACCGGTATAGCTCCATCGTTTTTTATCTACAGATTTTTTCCGGTTGTTTTTTCTGTTTTATTGGGACTTCTAACTTATCTGCTAGCTTGGCGCTTATTTAAAAGTAAATTAGTAAGTTTATTGGCAGTATTTTTTGCCTATTTCGGAAGTTCTTTTGGTTGGATAGTGGAGTATATAAAACGCGGCTCAATTTGGGCAGGGGAAAGCGCTTTTTGGGCAAATCAGCCGGTTTCGATGAATCTTAATCCCCCGTTTGCAATTTCCCTGGTCTTACTCATAGGGATTATTCTAATGTTTCTAAGATATCAAAAGACCCGAAGCAAAGTCTTGTTTTTTGTTTTGTCTTTGCTTTCGGGAACATTAATCGGTTTTAAGGTGTATGCAGGAATTTTGGTTCTGTTTGCACTAGCCGCACTTTCCATAGAAGCAATTTTAGTAAAAAAGAATTTTGATTTATTAAAACTATTTGGTCTTTCTTTAATAATTTCAGCATTCGTATTTTTACCGCAGGCCTCGCTTGGGAGGGGGTTAATTGAATTCAAGCCTTTGTGGCTGATTGACTCCATGATTGATGCGGGAGATAGGGTGGGAATTCCCAATTTTACAGCCCGAAGATTTGCCTATTTAAACTCTGATAAGTGGCTGCACCTTTTTCTTCTAGAAACCTTAAGTTTTTTAATGTTTGTCGCGGGAAACTTGGGAACAAGAGTTCTTGGTGTTTTTTGGGCTTTTAAAATTTGGAAAAAAGAACTTTTTAAGTTAGGGGATTTCTGTTTTATTTTCTGGATGAGTTTGGCTGCTTTTTTACTGCCAATTCTTTTTATTCAAAAGGGCAATACCTGGAATACAATACAATTTTTCTATTATTTTCTATACTTTTCCTCGCTTTTTACTGCCTACGCCTTAGGACAAATTTACGAAAAATTGCCCAAAGCCGCTTCAGTTATAATTATTGGCGTGGTTTTGGTTATTACCCCCATAAGTTCCATTGCAACTTTCAGAAGTTGGCTTTACCCTAATCCCCCGGCAAAGTTAACCAAAGGAGAACTTGCAGGTCTTGAATTTCTTAAGGAACAGGAGGATGGAGTAGTTCTAAAACATCCTTTTGACCCGGATTTAAGAGGCAAGTTTGAAGACCCGTATCCCTTGGCAGTTTATGCGGATAATGCCTATGTTTCAGCTTATTCAGGAAAGCCTGTTTTTATAGAGGATGTTGAACAACAAATAGTTCTGGGTTCGGATTACAAGCCGCGGCTTGAAAATGCTGAAAGATTTTTTATAGAGAAGAATCTTTCCTGGTCCAATGACTTTTTGAAGGAAAATAACATTAAATATGTTTATTTACCAGAAATTTACTTTTTGCCCATTGCCGAACAAGAATATATCATGAGGAAAATATTTGAAAACGAAGAAGTAAACATCTATCGGGTGCTACAATGAATTCATGAAGAAACTTCTTATTTTGGCAATTATTTTGAGACTTCTTTTGGCTGTTTTTTATTTTCATCCTGATATTAAAACTTATAACTTCCAAGCCTCGTTTTTGAAAAAGGGCGTTTTTAATATTTATAGCTATTTAATTGACAATAAAAAGACGCTTACTCTCAAAGAGGAATTTGTTTATTCTCCATTGACCTATTTTGTTTTGGGCGGATATCAGGCAATCGTTTCGCCAATTCTTGGAAATAGATTTGATACTTGGCTTGCGAATGCCGAATCAAATTCCGTGGTTCGGGACCAAAATGTTTTCAAATATCTTTTGATTCTTAAATTTCCCTATCTTATCTTGGACGTGGCAATTGCCTTTCTTGTTATGCAGTTTTTCGATGATAAGAAAAATAAAGAAAAAGCTTTTACTCTTTGGCTGTTTAATCCTTTCACCCCGATTCTTATATATGTTTTTTCCAATGTTGATATTTTCGCTGTGGCTTTAACATTGGCAGCATTTTTGTTTGTTAAGAAACAAAAACTTTTCGTGGCTTCTTTACTTATAGGTTTGGCTTCCGGCTTCAAACTTTATCCGCTTCTTTTTGTACCTTTCCTGTTTACTGCGGGCAGGACTTTAAAAGAAAAAATATTTTTGGGACTTACTCCTATTGCTGTTTTTGGCTTGATAACACTGCCGTTTTTTTCACCGGCATTTGTTCAGTCTGCTTTGGTATCGGGTTTATCAACCAGAGTTTTTAATCCTAGTTTTAATATAGGTTTAAATGGAACAATTATTGTTAGTTTACTTGCGATATCCGTTCTTTTCTTTTACGGAGCGTTTATCAATAAAGGTCAGAGTTTGCTTAACTTGTGGGTCGGAGTTTTTCTTCTAATTTTTTCCTTTGCCTATTTTCATGTTGCCTGGCTTCTCTGGCTTGCGCCTTTTGTTGTTATTCTAATAGTCAAAAGACCGGCCTTAAGTTGGCTTTTTTTGATTTTGACAATTTTAGCTTTTGCCATACCTGTTTTATATGAAGATAGATTTATGACGGTCGGACTTTTACGGGTTTATAGCACATTATATGACCAACTACCGACACCCTTTTCCTTATTGGAAAACTTTTACGACCCCTATAATTTACAGGGCATTTTACATTCCATTTTGGCCGGTGGAAGTATAGTTTTGTTATACAAATTGCTTAACAAGGAGAATACGTGACGAAATTAGTCTGGATAACCACAATTGCCATTTTATTCTTGGTTTTTGTTGCGCCGGCACTTTTTGCACTGCCCATCGATATGCTTCCTGCAAATGACCAGCCGGGCTATAGCGTTAATGAGAAAGTAAGTATTTATGGCAAAAGAATGATTTCTCAAAAGTTCACTTCGCAGGCAGATAATCTTTCTGCTATCGGGATTTCACTTGGAAATCCAAATTTGAAGAATAAAAAACCGATAATTTTATCTTTATATGAGGAAAACAACTCTTTTGTAAGGACCTCGGTTCTTAATGGTCAAAATCTTGAGGATGGCGACTTTGTAAAATTTGTTTTTTCACCAATATCCGATTCAAACGGTAAAAAATATACCTTTACAATAGTAACGCCGGAGGCTGGCGCTGAAGAGGTGATATATGTTTATCACACCAAGACGATTCCTGATTGGATGGAGTGGGCTAAGTATACGGACGTTATTGAGCTAGAGGTTGAAGGGGGATTACCATTTGTTACTTTCCACAAACCGAAAAGTAAGCTAGATGTAGTTAAAAAGGTATATTCCAGATTTCTACTTGGTGGTTTTCAAAAGCCTTAGTAAGACCGACAGCTTCCAAATCCGCTTTTGGAGTTAGGACTTTAGGAAAGTACAGGTAATTACCACCTGTTTGCATGATTTTTTGTCTAACCGTTTCCGGTTTTTCATCCGTAAAAATTTCTTTTTTAATTTCGAGTCGTCCTTTATAATCGTAGCCCATGATGTCCACCTGCTCGTAGTCGTCAATATAAGTTCTTCTTTCGCTAAGTGCCGAAACGTAAGCCGTATCAAACCAGTCCCAGATATTTGGTATCGGTTCTTTTAAATCGAGGTTGGGGTCATATGGAGGCGTTAATATCACACTTTCTTCTTTCGAGGTTTCCCTTAAGAAGGAAAGTGCGGAAAGTTCTTCGGTCGTAATTTTTGCATATGCCGAACGGGAGTAAAATTCCTGCAGGACTCCTATTTGTGTAGGGATTGCCAAGATAATTATGATAAGTGTTAACGCGAGTTTTAGAAATAAGTTAGGAAGTTTAACCATTAACTTTGAAATTGAAATTGCCGAAAGTACTCCAAAAAGAAGAATGAAATATTGCAAAAATTGACTGGTTCCCCCTGCGACACCTTTTTGTAGAAATAAAAGAGGAAAAGCAAGGGAAAGAAATATAATCAGAATGAAAAGTTGATTAAAATAGTCTTTGAAAAATGTTTTGGCAAATTTCCAAAATTCCCAAAGGCCGATAAACCGCATACCTAAGTTTCCCAAAAAAAAGATAGCAAATCCAATGACTTCGATTTGAAAAACTCTTAGATAACCCTTAAAGGTATTTAAAGATAGAAAAAATTGCCTTCTTAGTTCCAAGTCGAGCCAATTAAGGCGGGAGTCGGCAACTATCATGGTCCTTATAAAAAACCAGGGTTCAAAAATCAGAAATGAAGACGTTTTTGCATAAAACGGCAGATAAAGTACTAATGATAGGATGCTGGAAAGAACGGTCAGGGAAATAATGCCGACTTTTCTATCTTTAATTATTTGCCAGACACCTACTACCGAGAGCGCTCCGAGGATAACAATCGCCGCATAGACTTTAAATACTATTAATGAACCTAGAAGAAGGCTTGAAATAAAATACAGTATTTTATTTTGATTTTTTAGAAGATATATAAATAGATACAAGAAGGTTAAGACGACAATGTGTGAAACAATTTGCGGGGGATTGCCGATTGAACTTTGAATCTGATTTGTCCAGAATATACTTTCTCCGCCAATCCCTCTTTGTTGAATGAGCCTGACAATATAGCCAAAACTCCCTGCAAAATAAACAAAAAATGTTGACCAAAACCCGGCAGTATAGGTTTTCCCTATTTTTTTACCCAGAAAAAAGGCACAAGTTCCAAGAAGCAGAGAATAAAGCAAGGGAAAAAATCTGAAATATAATTCTAAAGAGGGTATTTTTAAATATTTGTTAAAAATCGCCGGAGCTATATCGGAAAAGATGTGATAATTGACGAGTTTTTCGCCTGCAAACACAGGATTTTCTAACGGAGTTCCCTTCTTTATTTCGTTCATAAGGCTAATGTGCCAAGTACCATCGTGGCCGTGGCTACTCCAAAACAATAAGTTTCCATTAAGCTGCCAGCCGCTTGGAGCGATAATTGCAAGTTGTCCCGCAATTCCGATTGTAAAAACAAACACAAGGATTATTAGATTCTTTTCTAGAAGTATCTTTTTTGGTAGTTCCTTAATTATGCTTCTGAAAAAATAAACATCAATCAAAATGAAAACGGGAATAATAAGAAAGCTAAGATTCAAAACTAAAAAAAGGTAGGAAGTTAAAGTGAAGACAATATAGCCGATGGCGCTTCCAAAAAAGACTTTTGGCCAAAAAGAAATTTCAGCCTTAGATTTATCAAGTAAGGCAAATCCGGGGAGAGTAAAGAAAATAACTACAGAAAAGGCAAAAGGAAGAAGCCAAAGAAGATTCATACTAAAATTATACTACGCGCGGTGCTAAAATTGGGTATGGGCAAAAAAGTTGTCATCTTGGCACTTATTTTGATTTTAGGCTTCGTTCTTAGAGTTTATAAAATAACTTCGCTTCCGATGTATGGAGATGAATTAACACTTGCTTATGATTCCTATTCAATCCTTAAAACCGGTAGGGACCAAACAGGACAATTTCTTCCATTAACATTTGCCATGAGAGGAGGGAGTCCTCCGGCCTATGTCTACTTTTCTCTTCCGGCTGTTTTTCTTTTTGGCCCGACAGCGCTCGGTGTGAGAGCTCTGTCATTAATTTCAGGGCTTGGGATTATTGTTTTGGCCTATTATATTGCCAAGAAATTTTTTTCGGAAAAACACAGTCTAGTTGTAGCCGCATTGACGGCTCTTTCGCCCTGGGCGATTAATTTAAGCCGGGGAGGTTTTGAAACTAACTTTGCACTTTTCCTTACAATGAGCGGGCTAACTTTCTTTTTATATTCCCAAAAGAAGTATTTATACTGGATTTTCGGGACTCTTAGTTTTGGACTGGCAATTTTTACCTACCCGACATATAAGCTTCTGGTTCCTCTCTTTGTAATAATTTTAATCTGGTATCTGGGTGGCAGAAAATTCTTTTTTTCAAGTAATTCCACTAAATATTTATTGGCAATGTCTTTGGTTACAGGATTATTCGCAGTCCTGTTTGGAAGCCAGGTTTTATTTAGTAACTCCGAAAGAAGATTTTTAAATACTAATATTTTTAATCAAGATAATCTAAGAGAGTTAATCACACAAAAGGTAAACAGCGAAAGAACACTAAGCACTGAAGGCATGGTGTCCAATTTATTCCATAATAAGCCTGTCGAATATTTTGTTATTTTGAGAGATGCATACCTAAATCATTTTTCTTTAAACTTTCTTTTCGTAAAAGGAGACGGAAACCCAAGGCACAATATGACCGAGACGGGTGAATTTTATTTTGCTGATATTTTCTTAATTCTAATTTCACTCATGGTTTTTATCGGGAAAAGAGCCTACAAAAAAGAGTTTAAATTCTTAATTGTCTGGATACTTATTTCTCCGGTTGCAAGTGCTTTCTTGGGCGAAATTCACGCACTTAGAAGTTCCTTGATGTTTCTGCCGATTTCGCTAATTTCCAGTGTCGGTTTGGTTTATTTAATTGAAAAGAAGGGACCTTTGTCGCCCGTCGGTCTTCCCCTGGCATTAATTTTCTTTGTTCAATTCATCTTTTCGCTCGAAAAACTTTATTTTATTTCTCAAACTAAATTTGCAGATTTTTGGTCCGGCAGGGCGAAAACGGTAGTTCAGATGACGGAGTCTGTGAAGGGTAAATATCAACAAATATTTATCTCCAAAAGAATTGACAATATTGAGTTTGCCTATCCTGTTTATGCCAAAATAGACCCAAATGATGTGATTGTTCAATATGGCCGTGAAGTTAAAGAATTTGGAAATGTAACAATAATAGATATAGAAGATATTGATCCAAAAAGTGTGAGCGAGAATACGCTTGTAATACCGGAATGAAAAATTTATTCGTGCTTCTTCTAATTTGTTTTTTTGCCTTTTTCCTACTTAGTTACAAAATAACAGATGTTCCACCCGGAATTAACGGCGACGAAGCGGGGATTGGTTATAATGCACTGTTAATTTCCAGAAATTTGACCGATGAAAACAATAATTTTCTTCCGCTTTTTATATTTGCTAAATCTTCGGACTGGAAACAGCCGGTTACCATTTATACTACGGCGTTATTCTTTAGACTATTTGGTTCCTCTTATTGGCTATTAAGAGCAACCAGCGTATTTTTCGTCATTTTATCTTTAGTGCTGCTGTACTTGATTTCCAGGGAATTTTTGGGCATAAAATTTTTCTTGGTTTCATCGTTAATTTTAATAACTACCCCGATAATTTTAATCCAGTCGCATCTGGCTTTGGAAAATATTGCTCCTTTGCCATTCGTACTTTTTTGGTTGTGGACGCTTCTTAAATATGGGAAAACCAAGAAACTAATTTATCTGACTTTATCAGGGATAAGTTTGGGGGCAGGATTATTCTCTTATCTTGGAATGAGATTGATTGTGCCGATTTTGGTCCTTTTGACATTGTTACATGTACGTAAACCTTTAAAAAGCTTGGCCAGTTTTCTTTTTGGTGTTATCCCGTTTTTTCTTTTGCTGGCTGTTGCCTATTTTCGCTATCCCGGGGCGGTTTTTGGCAACTTCAGTGCCCCCTTACCCGGTATTTATGAATTTCTTTTAAGATACTTAAGTAATTTTGACCTTAGTTTTTTGTTTTTTAAGGGAGATGTGACCAGTTTTCATTCAACCGGGAAGACGGGCATGTTTCTGATTTCGACTTTGCCGCTTTTTTTACTCGGGGTTTACAAAATGCTTCGTAACAAAAAACCGTTTGAGATTTTAGTTATATTGTCATTTTTTTTAAGTCCCATACTTTTCGGATTAGTACCGGATATTTATCGTGCAAGCAGACTTTTGGTTCTTGTGCCTTTTTATACAATCATTTCGGCCGTTGGCTTTTTTGCAATCAGCAAAAGGTTTTGGATGCTTTTTATCATTGCAATTATGATAATTAATTATGTGTATTTTGTTAAAGATTATTGGTTTGACTACCCGGAAAGGGTGAAAAAAGTTTTCCCTATCCCAATAGAGAGGACCTATGAATTTCATATTAAAGAATAAGCAAAGCTTAAGGTTTCACCAAAGATTTCTAATAATTATTGTTATTTTGGCCGCTTTTTTGAGGTTTTTTAAACTTTCGGAGTTTCCTGTTCACTTGGGGCACGATGAGGTATCGCAATTATATGATGCAATTTCGATAGTCCAAACCGGACGCGACATTTACGGCAATTCTTATCCTTTTATTTTTCAGT
>ERZ1292625.3186-Hain-H41-01um-R1-3186-length-13736-cov-9_pt1 | contig 13736 bp, 14 predicted proteins | sample MGYA00564400_ERZ1292625 | MGnify/ENA primary metagenome ERZ1292625 (study PRJEB36523, sample SAMEA6512639) | groundwater metagenome | collected 2019-01-08 | study: AquaDiva: Metagenomics assemblies of 32 groundwater samples | reverse complement strand
GCCGCTCATTCTCGATACCACGCACAAAAAACTTTCGAAACGTACCGGCGCCAAGCCGCTTACGGAATATCGGGATATGGGAATACTTCCCGAAGCAATGCTCAATTACATCGCATTTCTCGGATGGAATCCAGGAGATGACCGCGAATATATGTCGCGAGATGAACTCATTGAGGCCTTCGACCTTTCGCGTGTGCAGAAGGGAAGCGCCATCTTCGACGAGGTGAAGCTTCTTTCCGTGAATCAACATTGGATGCGCAAACTTTCGGACGATGACTTTCTCGCGCACTTTGAAGCGAAGCTTCCAAGTGCGCGAATCATTCCGCTGCTGAAAGAACGCGCACGAACCTTTAAGGAAGCCCGCGAGATGCTCTTGGGCGAGCTTTCTTGCCTTTTTACGGCGTCTTCGACGCCTTCTCTCGACCGAAATCAGCTCCTTGCTAAGGAGCCAAAAGACCGCCCCGGCATAGCAAAATCTGCCCTTGAAGGCCTTTGGGGGGCCCTAAAAGCCCTTCCTGAAGGCGTTTCTGTCGAGGAGGTCAAGAAGACCCTCATGCCCTTGGCCGATACTTTTGGAGGGGAAGGCCTGCCTGCCGGCAGGCAGGGAGGTCGTGGCGCGGTGCTTTGGCCTCTGCGCTATGCGCTTTCCGGCCAGGAACGTTCTCCCGACCCTTTTACTCTTATTTCCATACTGGGTCCTAGTGAAGCCATTTCGCGCATACGCAAAGCTATTGCTATACTCAAAGGATGACGCGCATCGGGTTTTTGCTCTTTTTCTTTCTGCTTTCCACGGGACTCGTCCTTGAGGCACCTCGCCTCGCGCTCGCTGATACGGCATCGGATATCCAGGCCCAAATTGATGCGAACAAGAAGCAGCTCGACGCTCTTGAAGCAGAAATCGCCGTATTCCAAAAAGAACTTGACGTGATTGGCTCAAAGAAAGATACGCTCCAATCGGCCATTAGCTCGCTCACGCTTTCTCAAAAGCAACTTGCGGCACAGATTAAAATAACCCAGAACAAGATTTCCTCGGCAAATCTGAAAATTAAAGAACTCACGCTGTCCATCGGCGATAAAGAAACATCCATCGCCGCAAATCAAAAGGCAATCGCAAAAGCGCTCCAAAGCGTTGTTGAAAGCGAACAGATTCCGCTTGTCTCACAGCTCATCTCTGCAAATTCTTTTGGCGAAGCGTGGCAGGTGGCCGACCAAGCCATACTGTTTAATCGGGCGCTCGGGGATGCCATTGCCAATCTTCGCGCCGTGCGCACCGAACTTGCAACGAATCGCGACCAGGTTTCTGCGGCAAAAGCGAACCTGGTCTCGCTTCAGAACGACCTCATGAACCAGAAACGTTCCATTGATGCGAGCAAGGCCGCGCAGCAGCAGCTACTCTCGCAGACCAAAAATCAGGAATCGAATTATCAAAAACTCATCGCACAGAAACAAGCCGCTGGAAAAGCGTTTGAACAAGAGCTTATCAATCTTGAAAAGCAACTAAACCTTATCGTGCATCCGGCTCTCTTACCGAAAGTCGGTTCAGGGGTTCTCTCATGGCCGCTCAGCAATGAGTTCATGCAGAATTGCGCGAAGCGCACAAAATTTTTCGGTAATCCTTTCTGTATTTCGCAATTCTTCGGCAATACCGCATTTGCAACGGCGAATCCGCAAATCTATAAAGGGAAGGGCCACAATGCCATTGATATCGCCGTGCCTGACGGCACACCGATTCATGCGGCGCTTGGAGGCGTCGTGCTCGACACGGGGAACACCGACCTCGTGAAAGGTTGTTATTCTTTCGGCAAATGGATTATGGTTGTGCACGGAAACGGTTTGAGCACCGTGTATTCACATCTTTCAGCGATTGACGTATCAAAAGGGCAAGTGGTAAGCACGGGACAGATTATCGGCCTCTCGGGTAGGACCGGAATGGTAACCGGGCCGCATATCCATTTCGGCGTCTACGCGACCGAGGGCACGCAGATAATGACTCTGCGGCAATTCCGCGGCTCGACCATCGGCTGTGCCGATGCCACAATGCCGGTGGCCACCCTTACCGCCTACCTCAACCCACTCTCGTATCTCTGATATTTGACTTTCGTACTTATAAAAAGGAACGGCGCACGAATGCGCCGTTTTACGGTCCGCTGTTACCTTCTTATTTTTTTCTTGCGCGTATCGCGAGTCGCACCGCGGGATATTTGCGGTATTTCTGCGCTGCCTTTTGAAAGACCACAAGATTTCCGTCATCCAGACCAGCTGGCGGCTCATCAGGGAATTGAACTTCTTCAGTCACCTCGACCTCGAAGCCGGCCTTACGCACGGTCTGTAGCGTCTGCTCAACGCTACGTCGATAATTGTGGAGTTCGCCTCCCCACGGAGCGGTCGTGATGAACGCTCCGTACGACTGGACAAGGTTCCCATCGAGATTAGTCATCTTGTCAGGGTGTGTTACCACAAAAGCAAGGGTGCCACCCGATTTCAGTAGGCGATGCGCATTCGCACATGCTTTCGCCAACTGAGCGTCGTCGAGATGCTCGAACACCATGTGCGAAAAGACCACATCAAACGTACCCGACTGGTCGGAAAGCAACGACTTATCACTGACATCTCCCACCATGAAGTGAGCACCAGAGACGCGTGCCTTCGCCATCTCGACTTGCTCCGGACTGATTTCTACTCCGGTTATGTTGCTTGACGAGACACCGTTCGGGAGGAGTACGCCGACTTCAACCCGAGCGCTTGCGGACCCGAAGTCCAAGAACCGTGCGTCCGGACCAAGATGAGCCTTGAGCAATTTCTCCATAGCCGGCTTGCCAACGAACTGCCATGTCGGTAGTTTGTCGGCCTCTCCAAATGCTTTGGAGAAGTCGTCATAGACCACTCCCATATTTATCGTTTCTTGTATCATGCGCTTCTCCTATTTGGTTATCGGTTATCCTGCGATTGATTTTTACAGCCCGGATAACATAATAAACTTTTTTTATAAAAAAGCAAATTTATGTGGTGTCGCGGGTGCGCCAGAGGAGCAGGGAAGCGTAGGTGCGGTGCGGAGACCATTTTTCTGCAATAGCAAGCAGGGAGGAGCGCGGAGTATTTTTGGGCAGATTATAGATGGCTTCCATCGCACGGGCGAGGCCGAGGTCGCCGGGCGAGAAGACGTCGCCGCGGCCAAGCGCAAACATGAGAAACATCTCGACCGACCAAGGGCCGAGCCCCCAGATGCTCATCAACTTTTTTACGGCATCTGCTTCAGGAATATTTTTCAATGAAAGCAAATCGAGTTTATTATTTTTTATTGCGGTCACGATTGTTTTGAGCGTCTTCACTTTCGCACCCGAGAGGCCCGCGGCGCTAAGCGCCGCGGGCATGGCCTCCAGAACCGATTCTGGCGATAATCGACCGCCGCATGCTTTCTTCACACGAGCGAAGATGCTGTCGGCGGCGGCGAGGCCGAGCTGTTGGGAAATGACCGTTGATACTAATGATTCAAAAAGTTGTGCGCGCGTTCGTTTTTGAAAAAGCTTCTTCGGCAGGGAAGAGTGGTGCTCGTGCGTCGCCTTATAGAAATGCAAGTCAACGCGTTTGAAATGCTTCAGTGCGAGAACACATCTGGTCATGCCGAGATACTACCATCAGAATAGGCGTGTGGTATAATGCAGACCTATGCTCCGACTTATCTTCTGGGTGTTCGTCCTTCTCCTCGCCCTCTCATTCTTCGGCATCTCGCTTCAGGCAATCATCAACTCTCCTGCTGGTCAAGCGAACTTCAATTACGTCTTTAACCTCCTTTCTCAAGTCTGGCAATGGGCTACGCAGTAGAAGATCCGTAGTATCTGCGCAAAAGATATAATGTGCGAACTCTATATCTTTACCTTTGAACTCTTCCCCGTCCCTTATTCCCTTTTCAACACGTAACATTCGCAATGACGTAGTCGTACGCTTCATCAACTGAATCAACAACGGTATAGAGTTTCATATCTTTCTCATCAATGGCCGCATGCTCTTTGTAGACCGTTTTTTGGATAAAATTAAGCAACGGTTCCCAAAAATCCTTTCCGTAGAGAATAATAGGCACCTTGCGGATTTTCTTAGTTTGTACGAGCGTGGCGATTTCAAAAAATTCGTCGAGTGTACCGAAGCCGCCCGGGAAATAAATGTACACCTCGGAAGCATACGTCAGCATCACTTTTCGCACAAAGAAATGGTCAAAACTGAACTTTTCAGTGAGGTACGGATTATACGTCTGTGCGTCCTGTAAGTTGATATTGAGCCCGACCGAAGCTCCGCCAACTTCAAAAGCGCCTTTATTCGCCGCCTGCATAATACCCGAACTGCCACCCGTAACGATGGCGAATCCTTTCACTGAGAGTCGGCGCGCAAGTTCTTCAGCGCATTTGTACGAATCGTCCCCACGCGAAGCTCGTGTGCTGCCGAAGAAGGAGATTGCAAGACCGTGACGGCGAATAATGTCAAATCCTTCTATGAATTCAGACAGTATCTTAAACACTCTCCACGACTCTATTTTTCTCGGTTTACAGACCAAGAGCGGTCGCTCGGAGGGCTCAGGCATGGTACGCCCTCCTTCGTGAACTACTCGTGCAAGCCGCTCGGTTGTCTCTCCGAGCGGTAAGGGATGTGGTGGATTCTCTCGTGTCAAATCGTCATTCATTCTGTAAATTGTAGCAGACTACAAACCTTTGCAATTTGCAGCGGGAGTATAACCCGCAGCCGCAGCGGCTGCGGGCGAAGCGAACCATACTTTATTAGCGTCTGAAATGCGGTCAGCCCCGGCACACCCGGACAAATAATATTTCGTCCCATTTCTTGAAGCGACCACGCCGACGCTTCCGGCCCCGACGGGCTGCGTCGGGGCTTCTGATGTCAAGGCCTGTTCAATTCTTAAAATGCCCTCTTGTTCTGCATCCAATCCGGCGAGATATCCGAACCAAAAGCTCGTCGAGGAAGCGAGGATGAGAATGCCGATGATGAGCACGTCCCGAGGCGCTTTGGCAACGAAGTTTTTGCATTTTTCGCGCACATCTGCTATAGTCATTGCACAACACTATACCACTATGGCATCAACGAAAGCCGGCGGCTCAGCGAAGAACCTTAACGATTCGAACCCGAAATATCTCGGGGTGAAACTCGCTGATGGCGCTTCAGCCCGCCCGGGCATGGTCATCGTCCGCCAGCGTGGTACGCGAATTGAAGCCGGAAAGAATGTTCGTGTCGGCCGCGACCATACGCTCTTTTCAATCGCCACCGGCACTATCGCCTACCGCACGCGCCGCAAGACGAACTTCACCGGTCGCATCATCGCCAAAAAAGTCGCAGACGTAGTTTAAAACGAAAAACAAGGTTCGACCTTGAGGATTCGGATTTAAGGTCGAACCTTGTTTTGTGTTTTATTCCGCTTCAATAGTAATGGAGAACTTGCCGAATGTTTCGGCAGAGGAAACAGGAATATCAAACACGCCGAGCTCCTTGATGGGCTTTTCGAGTTTGATGGCGTCTTCGGGCAGGTCAATGTGCGCTTGTTCCTTCGCCGCCGCGCTTATTTCCGGCTTCCCCACCGCGTCATAGAGATGGCCTTTTTCATTCGCTTTGACCCTTAGCACGATGCGCGCCTCTGCAAGCGAAGCGATGTTCTGCGCGAGAAGCGCGGCATCGAGTGCCGTGCGGTCTGTCATTTGCTTACGGCGAAACTCGGCCTCCTGCTTCGCCATAGATGTTGCCGGTATTGCGAGCTTCTTCGGAATAAGGAAATTGAGCGCATAGCCGTCGGCCGCCTCGACCTCCGCATGCGCACGCCCCACGCCCTTCACATCCTTGATAAGAATAACCTTCATGTAGCCCCACCCTATCCTATTATTTCCCTGTCGTCAAAAATTGGATGGCGCGCGCCATTTGAGGGTCTTTTTTTATTGCGGCATCTGCAGCACTGTATGACACGATGATGTCCGGCGTGATGCCATTGCCCATAATCCAGTGGCCGTTCGGTGTGACCCAACGCGCGATGGTGACCTTCAGCGACCCTTGGTCAAGGTCCATCAACGTCTGTACCGAACCCTTACCGAAAGATTTTGTACCGATGATAGTCGCGGCATTATGGTCTTGAAGAGCACCGGCGAAAATTTCTGAAGCGGAGGCGGAGCCGCCGTCGATGAGCACGACAATCTTTGTCCCCGCCGGAATGCCGTCATACCCGAAACTCGTGTCCGCTTGGCTTGCTTCTTTCCCGCCGAAATCCTCGGTGACGACAATGGCACCCTTCGGCAAGAAATGGCTTGCGATATCAACCGCCGCATCGAGATAACCGCCCGGGTTACCGCGCAAGTCAACGACGAGCTTGTTCGAGCCCGAAACTTTGAACCGCGAGAGCGCTTGATTAAAAAGATTTGCAGAATTAGAAGTGAACTCGTAGAGCGCGATATGATACACGCCGCTTGCGGCATTGAGGCCATCATCAGTTTCTGGTACCTGGATGATGGCGCGAACGATTTTAATATCGAGCGACTTGCCGTCGCGAATGATGGTAAGGTCAACGGTCGTGCCGACGGGGCCGCGGATCTTCCGCACCGCCTTATCAACTGCGAGACCATCAGTCGAAACACCGTCTATGGCGATGATTTGGTCGCCTGCCTTAATGCCGGCCGCTTCCGCCGGAGTACCCTTCAACGGAGCGATGACGGTCAACACTTTATCTTTCACATCAATTTCCATACCCACGCCCGCAAAACTTCCCGAGATGTTATCGGAAAATTCCTTTGCCTCTTTCGGGGGAAAGAAGACCGTATACGGGTCGTCATACGAAGCGGCGAGGCCCTCCATCGCGCCAAAGAGTTTTTCTTTCGTCGTGGGGAGCGTCGATGAGGCGTGCGTGATGACATAGTTCGCCTCGAGCGCGTTCCACGCCTTCCAGAAGTCGGTGAAGTCGACATTGCGGTCCGGCGTCGCGTCGAGACCGTCGCCCACGAGCGGGATGCGCGTGATAACCGCGGCGGCAGAACCGCTATTGCCCACCACGAGCCCCGCGCCGAAGGCAAGTGTAGCGACCAACGCGAAACTAACACCGCGCATCGCAACGCTACGTCCATATTGATACCTTTCACCAGATTCCATTTAACACAGTGTAGCATAGGTACCGCCCCGTGGTATCCTACCTACATGATATTCCGGCACGAGTATCGGGACGGGGTCTGGGTTGACCTCGAGCAGCCGAGTCAGGATGAGATTCGACAGATTGCGCGTGAATTCTCTATCAGCGAACGCGTCGAAACAGAATTGTTCTCCCCTACTCCCCTGTCGCTCGTCGCAGGCGATGAGCACGCGGCTCTTCTGGTGCTTCACTTCCCGACGCAAGGCGCGAACGATGGCGAGACGAAAAGCCAGGAGGTCGACTTTGTCGTCGGCAAAAACTTCATCGTAACCGCGTGTTACGAAGTCGTCGCTCCTCTGCATCACCTAAAAAAGCTTCTTGAGGCGCAGAGTCTGGTCGAGGGACACATTTCAATCACGACTGATGTGCTGCTTGAAGTCCTCTTCGCGCATCTCTATACCTCGGTGCGCGACCATATCAATCATGTTGCCGATACTCTCGCGCGCGTTGAAAAAGAGATGTTTGACGGCCGTGAGCGAATGACCGTGCGTTCAATATCAAATATGAGCCGTGAATTCCTCCACGCCGAAGCGGCACTCGCGACACAGGAAGAATCTCTGAACCATTTTATGAATGTGCTGGCACAGCTCAATTTTTTTGACGACTCTTTCAAGCTCCGAGCGGAGCGAATCAAAAAGGAGCGTTCAAATGTCGCACACGTCGTGAAGACGCACCGAGCCGTCGCGACAGAGCTCCGAGAAACCAACATCGCTCTTCTTGGAGCGCGCCAGAATGAAATTATGAAAACGCTGACTACCATCAACTTCATTTTCCTGCCTCTCGGACTCATAAGCTGGATATTCGCTATGCGCACGGAAGGTATGCCCGTCATTGATTCGCCGAACGCTTTTTGGATTGTGCTTGCTCTCATGTTCGGCGTTGCAATGCTTTTGACTACATTTTTCATTAAGAGACGTTGGCTTTTTTGACGTATGCAGTGGCTCGCACGTATCTTCGGAAAACAAAAAAACGCTCCGCACAATCGGCTCGCACAGGTGTTCTTCATGAACACGCGCTCGGGTACAAAAGAATTGTTTGTGTCGCAAAGACCCGGCATCGTTCTTTTCTACTCCTGCGGGCCGACCGTCTATAACCGCGCGCACATCGGCAATCTGCGCGCCTATGTCTTCTCAGACACCATTGCCCGAGTACTCGGCGCTGCGGGGTATCGCGTACGTCGCGTTATCAATATCACCGATGTCGGGCATCTCGTCGGCGACGGCGATGAAGGAGAGGATAAGATGGCAATCGGCGCGAAACGTGAACAGACCACCCCCGAAGCAATCGCTGACCGGTATACAAAGCTTTTCATTGAAGATATTCATGAATTAGCCATCGACACCGACGATATCCGTTTCCCTCGTGCGACGGATTATATACAAGAGCAGATCGCCTTGGTAAAGACGCTTGAGGAAAAAGGTTTTGCGTATCGCACGCCACACGGCGTCGCATTCGATATCTCACAATTCCCGAGCTATGGAAAACTCGGGAATATCAATGTGTCGGGTCAGCGCAGCGGCGCGCGCATTACGCGGGACCCCGAGAAAAAAAATCCGCATGATTTCTGGCTGTGGCGGACGGCGAAACCCAATGACCTTCAGCAATGGAATAGTCCGTGGGGCCGCGGCAATCCGGGATGGCATATCGAATGTTCGGCGATGAGCCGCGCGCTTTTGGGCCAAGAGATAGATATCCATACGGGCGGCGAGGACCATATCGCGGTGCACCATAACAACGAGATCGCGCAATCGGAAGCGGCGAGCGGCCGGACATTCGTCCACTATTGGATGCACAGTGCGTTCCTTATCATGCAGGGCGAAAAGGCTTCGAAATCGATCGGGAATGTCGTCTATCTTTCCGATATCATTGAAAAAGGATTCCATCCGCTCGCGCTCCGCTATTTTTTCCTCCAAGCGCACTATCGCACTCCCCTCTCCTTCTCATGGGACGCACTTGCGGGCGCTGCGGGCGCGCTTGATCGGCTCTGGAAAATTTCACGCGAGATCGCGCAAGAATCAAAACGCACAAGTACATTTTCTCTCGCACGCAATCGGTTCCTCGCGGCGATGCGCGATGATCTCGCGACTCCGCAGGCAATCGGCATTCTCTGGGACGCTCTCAAGAGCGAGGATTACACCCCCGAAGAGAAATGGGGTCTTATCGTCGATGCACACGCGCATCTCGGACTCTCGCTCACCACACCGCCAACAACCGGTGCCTTGACAGCGGCTCATGTGCCGGAAAAAATAAGAACCTTACTCTCGGAACGCGAAAGAGCCCGTGCTTCCAAGGATTTTAAGGAGGCCGACCGTATTCGGGACGAAGTTGAAAAGAGTGGATATCGTGTGGACGACGGGCCTGACGGACCGGTATTGACTATAAGAACTCTTTGATACAATTGGCTTCAATGGCCGTCGATCGCATTCCCCCGCAATCTCTTGAATCCGAACGCGCCCTTCTGGGCGCCCTCTTACTGAAGCCCGACGCCATTCACGATGTCTCTGACCTCATTCACTCCGATTCTTTCTACGCGGAAAAACATCGGCTCATATTCGGCGCCATGCGCGAACTCGCCGAGCGCGGCGAACCGATTGACCAACTCTCCCTCTCGCAACGGCTGCAGGACCAAGGATTGTTAGAACGCAGCGGCAGTAGGAGTTATCTCGCCGAGCTCGCTGGCTCGGCGCCTGCTCCCGGCAACTTTCCTCACTACGCCGAGCTCGTCTCGCGCAAATCCCTCATGCGTTCGCTCATCGACGCCGCCTATGGCATCACTGAATCCGCGTATGATGATGCACGCGAGACAATGGAGGTGCTCGACGAAGCGGAGAAAAGCATCTACGCCATCGGCAACGCTTCCGCGGCGCATAAGTTCACCGCCATCGGCGACAAAATACACGAAGCGTGGGAACGCATTGAAGCGTTGTCCCATAAAGAGAGCGGCATCCGCGGTGTGCCCTCCGGCTTCCCCGCCCTTGATAACCTCCTCTCGGGCTTTCATCCTTCCGACCTCATCATTATTGCGGCGCGCCCGTCGATGGGTAAAACTTCGCTCGCGCTCGATATCGCACGGAATGCCGCCGTGCGCCATAACGTCCCGGTCGGCATCTTCTCGCTTGAAATGAGTTCGGAACAGCTCATTGACCGTATGCTCGCCGCAGAATCCTTCGTTAATTCGTGGAAACTGCGCACCGGCCAAGTGAAGGACGAAGAGGATTTCAGCCGCATCCGCGACGCGCTTGAGTCGCTTTCCAAGGCACCCATCTACATTGACGACAAGCCGGGCAACAACATCCTCGCGATGCGCGCGGTCGCTCGAAGGCTGAAGCGCGAGCGCGACATCGGGCTCATCGTCGTTGATTATCTTCAACTCATGTCGCCGACCTCCACCAAGGCCTCCGACTCGCTCGTTCAGCAAGTGACCGAAATCTCCCGCTCGCTCAAATCGCTCGCGCGCGAGCTTGCCGTACCGGTCATCGCGCTCTCACAGCTCAATCGCGCCGTGGAGACGCGCGGAGGGAAGCCCCGCTTGAGCGACCTGCGCGACTCCGGTAGTATCGAACAGGACGCTGACGTCGTGATGTTTATCCATCGCGAGGACAAACGCAATCCCGACTCTGATCGGCCGGGTATCGCGGAAATCCTCATTGAGAAGCATCGCAACGGCCCGACCGGCAAGACCGAACTCTACTTTGATGAGAAGCGCGCCACCTTCCAGCCGGTGGATACCACCGGCTACGGCGAGCTCGCCCAAGAATTTTAATGGACCACATCGACGAACTCGCGCGTGCACTCGCTCGATTCCCGGGTATCGGTCCTAGGCAGGGAAAACGTTTCGTCTATTATCTTCTCGCCGTTCCGGCAAATGAGCGTGTGAAGCTCGCCTCTCTCATCGCCTCATTGGGGAAAGACGTCCGGCAGTGTCCCGACTGTATGCGCTTCTATAACGGCAGTTCAGCGACTGTTTGTAATTATTGTTCCGACAAAACGCGCGACGATGCTCTCCTTATGCTCGTCGAGAAGGACCAGGACCTCTCTGCGGTGGAGCGCGCGGGCACCTATAGGGGACGCTACTTCGTGCTGGGAGGCGTGCTTACGCTCACCGGCAAGGGCGTTATCCGCGAAAAGGAATTACTGAAAATCGTAGAAAAGCGGCTGAAAAATAATTTGAAAGAAATCGTACTCGCACTCTCGGCAACAAGTGAGGGTGAGCACACGGCCGACCGCGTGCGCGAACTCCTCGCGCCCTACCGCGACCATCTGAAAGTATCCGAGCTCGGCCGCGGCCTCGCAACCGGCTCCGAGCTTGAATACTCCGACGCCGAGACCCTCCGCGCCGCGCTCACCAACCGCAAAGAAACCTAATTAAAGATAGTTATACCTTCAACAATCGAAAATACTCCTCGCGTGAGATTTTGGCTGACCGAAGATTATTCTTAATTACAAATACTGGAACCTGTTTGTATGTGGGAATGACAACAGGGCGTTGTACGCCTTTCTTCACATACACAAGATGATCGCCCTCCTTGCGGTCCAGCACGAACCCGCTACGCTCAAACACGCGTACAAGTTTTTTGAAGTGTACGGGAGCAATATGCGACATGCCGACTTATACCGATACTGACATTCTATCTAGCGAAACGAGTTCTGGATCAACCCAGCGTGTGCGTCGATAAATATATCCCGCTTCTTCTAAAATTTCACTCAATGTCCCGATTTTTGCGGCTGACTTAAGAAATCCGCTAATAGCATCCTTTATATTTATTTTCGCTTTTTCAATAGTTGAACCGCAACTTGAAACATCAAGTTCTGGATTATATGCAACAAACAGCTTCCCTTCTCGGAAGATTTGGATAGTAAACGTAAGGTGTGGAAATGTTTTACCGTTCATAAGCACAGCATAGCATGGAGGAGAGGAATGTGCACTGGCAATCATGCCAAGGGGCGCCCTTGCCATATTAAGAGACCTAGCGGCTCTGGACGAAGGTGAGGGCTTTACCTTTGAGCGCGGCGCGGCCGGTGCGGCCGATGCGGTGGATGTAATCCTCGTAGGTGGAGGGCAGGTCGTAGTTGATGACATGCGAGACGGCGGGGATATCCAGGCCACGCGCCGCGACGTCGGTCGCTACAAGCACGCTCACCTTCCCCGCCTTAAAGGCCTCCAGAGCGCGCTGGCGCGCCCCTTGGGTCTTATTGCCGTGAATGCTTTCGGCATGGATATGGAGGCGCGAAAGCGCCTTCGCGAGCTTCTCCACGCCGTATTTGGTGCGCCCGAAGACAAGCACGCGGCTGAACTCGCGGTCTTTCAGTAATTCGGCGAGCACGTCAAACTTATCCTTTCCGCGCGGAATACGGACCACATCTTGGTCGACGCTTGCGGGCGTATCGCGCTTCTTGACCGAGATGATGACCGGCTCCTCAAGGAAGTCGCTAATGAGCCGTTGTATTTCTTTCCCCATCGTCGCAGAGAAAAAGAGCGTGTGGCGCTCCTTGCGCATCTTTCCGAGAATGAAGCGCATATCGTCGATGAAACCCATATCCAACATTCGGTCCGCTTCGTCGAGAACGACGGTACCGAAGCCGGAGAGAGTAAGTGCTTTGCGTTCCATCAGGTCCTTCAAGCGCCCGGGTGTGCCGATAACGAATGCCGGGCCGTGCTTCAGTTGGGAAATCTGCGGGCCGATGTTCGCGCCGCCAACCGCGACCATGCCGCGGAAGCCGAGTCCGCGAGCGAAACCCGCGAGCTCCTTCTCTATCTGCACCGCGAGCTCACGCGTCGGCGCCATAATAAGCACGCGTTCGCCCTTCTGCTTCATCACCTTGTCTATAAGCGGGATAAGAAATGCCGCTGTTTTGCCAGTGCCAGTTTCGGCGATGCCAACGACATCCTGACCGAGCAAGGCGTGCGGAATAGCCTTGTCCTGAATCGGCGTAAGGACCTCGTACTTTTTTGCAGCGATGTTCTTCTTTAGATGCGGATTGATGTCAAAATCGGAGAATGTGTGCTCTGGCACAAAAACCGGTTCGGAAGTCGTGACAACCGTCTTGTTCATAAACTTGGAGATCTCTGCCTCGGTCTCGCCGAAGGTGCCGAAGCCTTTGCCTCGCCGTGGCGGGTATCTCCCATGCGAAGGCGGACGCGTATAATGCTTAAATTGCCCGCCTCCGCGAGTTCTAAAATCGCTTCGGCGTGGCGAAGCGGACTGATGATTCCAACGCCCTATTTGCATGTAGAAATGTTAGTTAATACTGTCTATCTTCACTTTGAGGATGGGCTGGCGATGGCCTTTGCGCTTGTAGTAGCGGCTCTTCGGCTTATACTTCACCACCTCGATTTTCTTATCTAATCCGGCGAGAACAACGGTGCCCTTGACCTCCGCGCCTTTGATGAGCGGCGCGCCGATGGTCGTGTCCGAGCCGTTGTCGACGAGGAGCACCTCGCCAAAGACAACCGTGTCACCTGCCTTCAAGCTTCCTTCGCCCTTCGTAGCTTTAGCGAAGATAGGGTCAATAACAATCGTGTCGCCCTTAGAGACGACATACTGCTTCCCGCCGGTCTTGATTACGGCCACTT
>ERZ1292625.1428-Hain-H41-01um-R1-1428-length-28559-cov-8_pt2 | contig 13740 bp, 18 predicted proteins | sample MGYA00564400_ERZ1292625 | MGnify/ENA primary metagenome ERZ1292625 (study PRJEB36523, sample SAMEA6512639) | groundwater metagenome | collected 2019-01-08 | study: AquaDiva: Metagenomics assemblies of 32 groundwater samples | reverse complement strand
GCCCTCACGGGCGAGCCGGAGCCAACCGGCGCGTACGCGCTCACCGACGTCAAGGCGTTCGTGTTCAAGACGAAGACGGGCGTGGTGTTCGACCTCTCCGGGGCACTTCTGGGCTGGAACGATTCGTTGTTGAACCGGCTGGCGACGCACCAGTACCTCAAGAGACACGGCGCCGAGCAGGAACCGATGGGGCGGCAACCCGGGCGCTTCACGATGCGGTTGGCGTTCTTTGGCGCGGAGTGGGCGAAACAGTACCGTGCGTTCGTGGCCGCCATCGGCGAGGAGCCCAGGGGCACGATGGATCACCCGGTGCTCGGCACGATGCCCGTGGCTTGCGAGGGGATTCAGGACGCGGCCGTAAACCCGGCGCAGGAACTCGACTGCGTCAACCTGACGGTGGTGTTCGTCGAGGACGCCGTCGATGCGATCCGAAAGGGCGGCACCTTCAAGGGTCCGAGCGCCCGGAAGGCGAAGATCGACTCCATGGCGACGTCGATCACGGGGGCTGTCGCGGGCCTCGCCACATCGCTCGCGATTGCCGAGGATCTGGCGGTGGCGGCCGTGAACTTCTCGACGGCGGCCTCGCAGTCCTTGAACGAGAGCACGCCTGACCCGAGCCTGCCGATGCAGTTGGCGATGGTCGCGATCCGCGTGGACCGCACCCAGGCGGCGGTTCGATCCGACCAAGCGGCGAGCAGGGCTACGGCGAGTTCTGCGCCTGCCGGGTCGGCGGCAGTCGCGCTGTCGAGCCATGCGGACGCCGCTTCGTTCGACGTGCTCGCCATGTGCCAGCAGCTCTATGCGGAGTGCGTGGCGCTCGCCGCGTCGGCTTCGGCCGCTCGCGCGTCGCCGATCCGCTACACCGTGCCTATGACGATGCACGTGGCGACGCTGTGCGCGACCTTCTACGGCGCGGACGGAGCCGCGCGCATCGACGAGGTGCTGGCCCTGAACCGCATCCCGCGCCCGTACGCGATTCGGAGCGGGACGGTGTTGACGTTGCCGGCGCCGACCAACTAACCAAGGGAGGATCACCATGGGTATGTATCGACTCGAAATCGAGGCCGTCGGCGGCCACGGCTGCAATCGCGAGATCAAAGACGGTGGGACGACGTACGGATGCGGGCATCGCGCCTGTCCCGACTGCGAAGTGCGTGCGCTGATCGACCAGCTTCGCGCGAAGGGGTCGTCGGTCTCTAAGGCGGTGCTCACCCACTGGCCGGACACGCCGCAGACCGTCGTGGACGATCTGCTCACGGGCGTGAGGAAGGGCTCGTTCTAGAAACGCCCCGTGGGCCTCCCGCTACCGCACGATCCGTTCGCCGTCGACTACACGACGGACGCGGAGATCGAAGCCTCCGATGGTGGATCGCGGACGGTGGCGCTCAAGAGCATCGGGGCGTTCTCGTACTCGTCGAACGTGCTCCAGATGGGCGACCCGTTCTCGATCACGGTGCCGGACCCTCGGGGCGAGTACGCCGATGCCTTGTGGCAGGGATGGTCGATCACCTTCAGCATGTCGAACCCCTACGTGAAGGGCGGGTCCAAGACCAGGAAGCAGCATGGGATCATCACGAGCCGGACGTGCAGCGGGGACTCGTCCGCCGGCACGGTGTTGCAGATCACCGGGGCGGACCTCGGTTGGCACCTGGCGAACAACGACGCGCTGCCTTGGGTGAGCATCCGGGGGTCTAGCGTCGGCGACTTGGTGCAGTGGTGCATCTTCCCCCACTCGAAGTCGACGAAGCAAACGGACCCGAAGTGGGGGTTTGCGACCGACGATCCAGGATCGGGGTTCAAGGGCGTGCGGCTGGACAACGCGGAGAACTCGGCCATCAAGCGCAACGTCGTGTTCACGGCCGCCGAGCGCGTCGGGTTTCTCCAGACGCAGATGTCCGGCCAGCCAATCTTCGTGCAGGTGCAGCCGGGCCAGCGCATGTCCGACCTGTTGATCCAGTGGGCGCGACGGATGGGGTTGTTGGTGAACGTGTCCGTCGATGGGTACGTGCAGTTTTTCAGGCCGAACTACACGCAGGCCCCCTCGTACTCGATCGTGGTGAGCCGGAAGAACGAAGGGCGGCAAAAGACGAACGTGGTCCGGTTCAGCAAGACGGACTCGCTCGACTCGATGTACACGCACGTCACGGTCGTCGGGGAGAATCCACAGCACCAGTTGATCCCGGCAACCGGCCAGGTGAAGACGTTCCGGCCTCAGTACGGGAAGCTGTATGGGCGCGCCGTCCCCGACAACTGGCCGCCGAACGTGCGCCCGCTGCCGTTCCAGCGCCGCGTGTACATGAGCGACGGAGAGATGGTCGAGAAGCCCGACCGGAGGGCACGCTGGCATCAGCGGCGCGGTCTATTCGATGCGTCGTCGACCACGTACCTCGTTCGCGGGCATCACCAGGAAGGGCGGTGGTGGGAGAGCGACACGATGGCGGAGGTGTACGACGAGGTGAACAACCTGTTCGGCTCCTACTACGTGTCGGACGTGAAGTGCTCGCGCACCATGTCTGAGGGAGATACGACCGAAGTGACGATCCGAGAGCCCGGACTGCTTGACGAGATCACGGTGAACGCGCCATGAGCAACCGCGCGGCACCCCAGGCTAGTTGGGTGGTCTTTGCCTCGTCGGTCGCCAAGAGCAGCGCCAGCGGGTTCGAGGACGAGCTGGAGGGGCGCGGGGCGCCCGACGAACCCGAGAGCCAGTGGTCGGTGCGGCGCTTGTGGCCGTTCGGCCTGCGGTCGCTCCCACCGGCCGGCGTGGACGCCGTGGCGGTGCATGCGAACGCGTCGCCGTCGGCCGGGATCATGGTCGGCGCGGAATCGCCCGAGTATGGCCCAAGCGACCTCGCCGACGGCGAGGCGTGCCTCTACAACCTGACCACCGGAACGGAGATCCGCTTGAAGGCGGACGGCTCGATCACGATCAACGCTGCGTCTGGCAAGGACGTGATCGTAAACGGCGGCACGGCCAAGGTGGCGCGTGTCGGCGACTCGGTCACGGTGACGGGCACGTGCCCGAACACCGGCACCGGGACCGTCGCCATTGCGGCGACCGCCACCATCGCGGCCGGCGCCGCTCGGTTCAAGGCGTAGACGATGCCGTTCACCTCGGCAGGCGCCGACATCGCCATGAAGCGCGACCCGGCCAGCGGACGCTTCACGTTCGACTGGGATGCGACGGGGAACCCGTACTACGCGGACGACAACACGCACCGCGTCATGTCCCTGGTGATCGAACGCCGCCCGACACCGGGGTTTCCCGGTTGGTGGGCCGACTCGACGGGGGAGCGCGGCTCGGTGCTCTACGCCATCAAGAACGTGCGCCGTTCGACGCCCTCCGAGGTCGAGGCGGCCGTGCTCGATGCCGCCCGCAAAGCGGTTGATGAGGGCTGGGTGACGGACGTGACAGCCAAGGCGCATCTCCGCCCGGCGCATCGTGCGAACGTCGAGATCCGCTGGACGAATCCCGGCGGACAGCCGCAGGTGGCCATGGTGCCGTTGAGGGCCTTCTAGATGCCGATCACTGTCGCCACACTCGACCAGTTGGTCGACCAATGCGTCGCGTTCTTCTCGGCACGGTTCCCGACCAAGGACATCGGAAGCGAGTCCTGGCTCGGGAAGCAGGCACGCGCGATCGCCATGAGCCTGTTGTCGATCCAGAAGGCACAGGCGGACGCCGATGCGGACGCGTCGCCCTCGACCCGTTCGTCGCGGGACGCGCTCGAGGGGTTCGCGTATCTGTTCGGGCTGCCGTCGAACTCGGCCACAGCGCCCTACGGCTCGAACGTGGCGGTGCCGGCGACGGGAGGTGCGGGGAACTGCACGGGCACGAAGGGCACGTCGTTCGCGGATGGCCTGTTGTTGCTCGGGCCGGACGGGGTGACGCAGTTCAAGCTCTCCGGCACGGTGGTGATCCCTGGCTCGCCCCCTGGCTCGGGCAGCATCGCCGGGGTGTTCGTCGCCGTCACGGGCGGACTCGCCGGCAACCTGCCGTCGGGCACGAGCCTAACATGGATCTCGCCACCTGCCGGCGCGGATGCGGCCGTGGTGTTGACGACCGGGCTGACCGGAGGCGAGGACGACGAGAGCGACGCAGACCTGCTGGAGCGCCTCCTGGCGCGGCTACAACAGGTGCCGAAGGGCGGCGCGGAAATCGACTACCGATTCTGGTGCGAGGACGCCTCCGCGATCGTCGACCGCGCCTACGTGTATCCGGTGCGCGGCGGCCTTGGCACCGTTCACGCCGTGATCACACAGGCGGGGGCGAGCACGGGGAGCACGACCACGCGCAAGCCGTCGGCTGGAGTGCAGACGGCGGTGCAAGCATCCCTCGACGTGCTACGACCCGTGACGGTCGAAGAAGCGACCGTGCTGTTGCCGGCTCTCGCGTCCACCGGCCACACGGTTCGCGTGCGCGTGGTGCCCTCGGCGTCGAAGTACGCCTTCGACTGGGACGACACGCCGACGAGCTACACGGCGTCGAGTTGGGCGGCCGGGCCGCCGGCCACGCTACGAATCACGCCGGAGTCGACGAGCCTCCAGGCGGCCGTCACGGCAGGCTTGCTGCCGCGCATTCAGATTGAGATCACCGGCGGGCCGGTGGTGCCGGTCCCGTGTCGGGTGACGGCCTATGCCAGCGCCGGCTCCTACGCGACCCTGACTCTGGAAGATCCTCTACCGACCGGATTCCTGGGGGGCGCGTCGAGCGTAACGAACGGCAACAAGATCACGGCCAGCGGGCCGATCGCCTACCAGCTCGGGACGGCGGTGCTTACGTTCGTGGATTCACTCGGCCCGTCGAGGGCTCAGTTCGAGAACAAGACGACGAGCACGTGGGAGGACACCCTTGGAATCGGACGCATCATCGGGGTTGTCATGACCGAGGTGGACGTGGACACCGGCGTCCGGCTCTGCCAGAACACGGTTGCCAGCGGCGTGACGATCAACGGCGGGACCGGCGACGTCCAGGGCTCGCAAGACCTCTTGGGCAGCCCGGAACTCTTGTTCGCCACGTACGTCGTCGTGCAACAGTAGGACCCCATGGCTGACTTCTACTTCGACAGCATCGCGCGCACCGACAAGACGAACAAGACCGGCGTGGAGGCGGGCCAGGAAGCGAAGTACGTCGACGCTGGCGATTGGAACAACGCTCTACAAGACATGCGCGATCTGCGTGGCGCGATTGCGGCGACGTGGAAGAAGGTCGTCCGCTGCGCAACGACGGCCGATGACGGCTTGAGCGGGCTGGCGGCACGCGATGGCGTGACGCCCGTGGCCGGCGACAGGGTGTTGGTCAAAGCGCAGAGCGCTGGGGCGGCGAACGGGATCTACGTGGCGGCCTCCGGGGCGTGGACGAGGGCGACCGACGCGGATTCGTCGGCGAAGGTCACGTCCGGCTTGGTGGTGTGGGTGAGCGAGGGCACCACGCAGCAGAACACGCTGTGGGGGCTGACGACCGACGATCCGATCACGCTCGGTAGCACGTCATTGACGTTCGCGCAGGTGGGCGGGGCCACGCGGGCGTTCGGCGAAATCTCACAGCAGATCAACGTCTCGGGAACAACGATCTCGGACACGACCAACTTCTTTCTCGTGACCTTGTCGGCCCCGGCGCTCAGCGGGTTGGAGTCGCAGTTCGACAACCCGAGCGGACACCGGCTCCGATACACCGGCACCGCGACCAAGACGTTCGCCGTGTCGGCCGAGTATATGACGACGGGCGGTTCTACTCTCCCGTCGGTGATCATGTTCCAGTTGCGGAAGAATGGCTCGGCCCTGACCAAGAGCGAGAACAACGTGCGCGTGCCCACGTCGACAGGCGAGCACGGCGCCTGCCAGGTGCTGGTGTCGCTGGCTACCAACGACTACATTGAGCTTTACGTCCGCAACTTCACTGCGATATCGAACGTCACCGTGACGTACCTCAACCTCCGGGCAACCGAGGCGTAGACGTGTCGCACCTCGCCTCCCCGCTCGCCATGAGCCTCGGCGGAGACTCCGGGGCGCCGCTGACGCCAGACGAGCGCGACACGTTCGAGATGCTGGTGAGCCTCTGGCCTCCCGGGGTGCGCGACCTCTACGACCTCGACACGGACGGGGGGGACGTGCGGCGGTACTTCGAGGCCCTGGCGCAGATGGTTACGCGCTTCGGGACGCAGATGGTGGACGACCTAAGGACGGAGATCGTGCCGTACCAGGCCGTGGAGCGCCTGCCGGATTGGGAGGCGGTCCTCGGGTTGCCGGCTACTCGACACCCGCCGACTACCATCGCCGGTCGGCAGGCGGCCGTCCTGGCGAAGCTGCGCGAACACGGCTCGTATTCGCGCGCCGAGTTGAGGGCGCTCATCGCCCCGTTGCTCGGGTACGTGAACCCGTCCACCTTGGTGATCTACGAAACGGATCGGTCGGCACTTCGAACGGCGCACGCGTACGCCGGGGCGGGGTTCTCGATTTCCGGGGTGGGGAGCGCGACCATCCCGTTCTACGTTGCCGACGACGGAGTGGTTAGCCAAGGCGGCGCGCGTGTGACGTTTGCGAATTGGTCGGCGTCGAACTACTCCACGCTCAATCTGACGGTCACGCTCACGGGTCCAGATGGCACGGTGGCGACGCTCAAGCCCAAAGTCGGCGCTGCGACGTCACACCCGTGCTGGACGTTCGGTCATTCCGGGAAGCCGATCTTGGGACTGTGGACGCTGTACATCAACAATACGCTCGTCACGAACACGGTCTCCGCGGACTCGTGTTCGCTGTTCGTGGAGGGAGCGCGGCTCGATTCGGCCGGCAACAACGGGCTTGGCGGCGTGCAGTTTGAGTTCGCCTGCTACGCGGACCCGGCGCTGGAAGGTGCTGTGTCGGGAACCGACCACGATGCGGCACGGGCGGCGCTCCGGCGCGTGCAGCCGGCGCACACGGCCGGCGCCGTCATCACAGTCAAGAGCGGCGTGAAGCCGGGGGCGCTGGTGCCCTCGGAGTTCATCCCGAACAACGTGGCCTGAGAGGACACCATGGCTTGGCCCCGGAAAGCGACGGACTGTCTGATCTACGGGTTGCGCGATCCGCGCACCGGCGAGATCCGCTACGTGGGGAGATCGTCGTCTGGACTCCGACGTCCGCGCGGCCACTTCTCTCCAAAGAAGTGTGCCGCCGACAATACACACAAGGGTCGGTGGCTGCGATCGCTGGCACCCCTTCGTGCAGAGGTCGTTGTATTGGAAACGTGCAAGGGGGTGACCGAACTCGACGACGCCGAACGCCGCTGGATTGCCATCGGTCGGGCCGCCCTCGGCGAGCGATTGACCAATATTACGGAGGGCGGCGGGGGCACAGTCGGCCGGTCGCTCTCGGTAGATGCTCGCGCGCGGATATCTGCCGCCAAGAGGGGCATGATTCACAGCGCGGAGACAAGGGCACGGATATCGGCCGCAATCACGGGCCGTCGACTGACTGCCGAACACCGCGCGAAGCTATCCGGCCTGCGGCAGGGGCGCGTGGCGTCTCAGGAAACGCGCGCCAAACTGTCGACGGCTCAACGCGGCAAGTCCCTCACCGCCGAGCACCGCGCCAAGCTCGCGGCGGCGCACGTGGGCAAGCCACTGACGGCCGAGCATCGTGCCAGGATTGGCGCAGCCCATCGCGGCATGACTCGGTCGGCCGAGACACGCGTGCGCATGTCATCCGCACAGAAGGGGCGTACCGTATCTGAGGCATGTCGCGCAAAGCTCCGCGCGCGTCCGGTTACCGCCGAATGGCGCGCCACTCTCTCATCTGCGCAACGGGCCAGGTTCGCACGACCCGGAGAGCGCGAACGACTGTTGACGCTGTCGGATGCACAGAGGGGCATACCGTTGTCGCCAGAACATCGTGCGAAGTTGTCGGCCGCGCGTCGGCTCCGGGTATTCAGCGCCGACACCCGGGCGAAGATGTCGGCGTCACTCAGGGCTCGCATGGCGTGTCCAGATGCGCGCGCGCGCATCTCGGCGGCGCTCATGGGCCATGCGACGTCCGCCGAGAGCCGGGCGAAGATGTCACGGGCACTAAAGGGCCGCTGCTGGTCCGACAAGGCGCGTGCGGCTCACATGGCGTCGATAGCAACAGCGCAGAGGGAGACTTAACGTGGCGTGGCCCTACACGTATTTCGCGACTTTTATTGATTCCTCGACCCCGTACGTGGACGCGGCGTTCCTGAACGCGTTGCAGACGGCGACGAACGACCTGTACACGGGAGCGGTGTCCGCGACACTGCGATATGAGGACTGGGCGTACTTCATCGGCACTGTGTTGGGTACCCGCTGGAAGTCACTAATTAGCGGCGCGGCATCCTCGGTAGAGGTCACCGCGCCCACCGCCGATTTTCCGTGGTCAAATGTGTACCTGCATTCAGATCCAGGGGCGGGTGGTTACGTGGCCCTGCATTCGGGCAATCAGGTCGTCCGTGCGCACGCCACACTCCACAACCTCTTGATAGATGGGTGGTACGGGATCAATACGACCGGGTCAGGATACAAGTTCTGGTGGGGTTGGATGGGCAGCTTGGCTGTTCCGCCGGTTGGCACATCGCATCGGTATGCTCTATTCCAAATCGACAGCACCGGGACGTTTTGGCAGTGCGTGTCGGCCGACGCCACCGCCGAACAGTCTACGACCACGGCCATCGCGTTCCCGACGGCCCTAACCCAACGCGCCAGACTGCGGATTCAGATCGTCGGAACATCGGCGGTCAAGTTCTACATCGACGGCGTTCTTGTGGCGACACATTCGACGCGCGTGCCAACGGGTACCGGACTGTATGTGTACATGGCGAACGATCCGACCACCACTTCTACCTACGAGCCGGCTATCGGGCCGCTTCTCGTGGGTCGTACCCCCGCCTAAAACACTTGAGAAATGACTATGTCTTGCCCCTGTCTCTTGCATAGGCATCGAGTTGCGCCCTCGCTGGTGATCTCGCAGCAACAGCAACAACAGCCGTGGCACGTGAGGCCAAGCCGAGGGGGTGCAAACGGATAGCAGTCGTCCGCGACTTCGGGGCAACCGTCGATGCCCGCCCCGTCCCGGGTTGGCCCACCCCCGCGATGATCGTCGCAGGCATTGGTGCCCCCGCCGTCGGTGAGCGATCCATCGATTCCGTCGTCGTCGGCCAGTGGCCCACCGCCGTCGGCGGTGTCGCCCCGGCGAACCGCCCCGCGCTCGTCGCAGGCCCCCAGGGCAAGGCACGCTACCATGATGATTGCGCTACGCATTGAACCGCAGAGCAGAAGGCAGAGCTGAGCAGTGCACATTAAAGCACCTCCGCTCCCATGTATAGCCAGGAGTAACGAAGATGTCAAGTCTCGCGCTTCCGAATACCGACAAGAAGGTCGCCGTCGTCTCGTTCGGTGGCCTCACGACATCGTTCAGCGTGACAACCGGCGAGGGCCTGGATCAGTACCACGGCGGCGGACGGGGCCAGGCGCTCATCTACTGGGCGGAGGCGACGTTCAAGGCCGCGACGGCGATCACGTCGCTGACGTGGAAGATCCAGCTCGGGAACTCGCTCACGAACGTCGCCACGGCTACCGCCACGGACTGGTTCGATCTGCCGCTGACGACGATCCCCGGGGTCACCGCCGTCGATCAGGTCATCACGGCCGTGGCCGGTGCGACGGTGCCGTGGCCCGTGTACTGCCCGACGGCGCACCTGGGTCGGAAGTTCTTCCGGTTGGTCGTCAAGATCGCGGGTGGCCCGTCGGCGGCCGGCGATGCGTTCAACTGTTGGGGACCGGGGTAGTCCCCGCCTAACCACATCGAGGAGGTGTACCGATGCTCGCATGTTTTCGTGCCTGTACAGATGGAACGTCGTGGCTCGCGGTGCTGATCGTCGTGTTGCCGAGTCTGGTAACCGCGCTGACGCGCTACCCCAAGGCGGCCGGGGCGCTGGCCGTCGCACAAGGGGTGCTCGACCGCCTGTCGGTGCTGACGCACCACGACGCGCCCGGCACACTGAAGTTGCCGCTCCTTCGGTCGGTGCCCCGTGGCTGATACCGGCGAGCGAACAGCGGAGCATGGGTCGGTCAAGTGGGCGTGGGTCGGGAGGGCTTTGCTCGGCCTGGTCGGCATGCTGGTGGTGAGCGTGGGAATCGAGGCGGCACGGCAAGGGAGAGCCAACGGCGAAGCCCTGGCATCAATGACCTCGGAACTGAAGGTCAGAGTCGCCACGGCAGAGGAGCAGTATCGCACGCTCGTCCGCCGGGACGAACTGACCGAGATCGTCAAGCGGCTCGACGAGACGTTGAAGGCCCTGCGCGAAGACCTGCGCGAGCAACGCCGCGACCAGCGGCGTGTCCGAACACCATGACCCGCGCTCCTAAGCCGCCGAGGGTTACAGATCGCCGCCGCATGCGCGTGAAGGCGTGGCCGTTGCTGGCGCTGCCGTGGCTCATGATCGCCTGCGCGACGGTGCCCGGAGCCTCGCCGGCTAGTCTGGAGCGCACGCTCGTCCGCCTGCGATGCGAGCATTCCGCCCTGGCCGCCTGGGACCTCGCCGAACTGCCACGGCTGGCGGACACCTGCCCGACGGAGCGGGACTGCGAACTGTCCCTGGCAAGGCACGAGGCCGAGTACGCCGGGGCCGTGGCGCTTCTCGCCGTCGGCTACCGGGCCGGTCGCGAGGCTAGCGGGCGTGGCACGCTGGCGATGGAAGCAGCGGCCGTCGCGGCCGAACGAGCGGCGCGGGCCGCGCTCGAGCGACTGCACGTTGACCTGAGCCTGTGCCCATGACGGAAATCCTCAAGGTGTTCCTTGAAGCCCTGTTCGAAGTGGCCGTGGCGCATGCGAGCGGCCGGCGCACCGAAGCCGAGGTGCGTGTCGAGATGGCGCGGCTACACGGTGACTTCCAGGATGCGCTCGACAAGTTGACCCACGCTGACCGGAGGTCTGTCGTCGACCAGTTCCGAGAGCGCGTGCGGTCCAGATTTCACCCGAAGTGATGCCATGTGGAGGTCTGACATCGGCGCGTTCGGCGCGGCCGGGATGATCCGAGACCGACTAGGGCGCATCCACAAGCTCGACGCCGAGGTGCGCCTCGTGGTCGAAGTGAGCCTGGGCGTCGTCGACGAGGCGACGCGAGCGGAGGCCAACGCGGCCATCGAGCGGTTGCGAGTGAATCGGCCCGATGTGCGGGTGCGGGTGACATGAACGTCGTGGCGCTCGCGGCAGCGATCATCGCCATGGCGTCGACCGATAACTGGACGCCGAGGTGGTTCCGTGGGGCAAGTGGGCAGATGCGCGCGATGGAGTACGCGCGCCTGCTCAAACAGGAGAGCGAAGCGGTGGGCCTTGACCCGCTGCTGGTCGCGTCCGTGGTCCAGAGTGAGAGTTCCTGGCGCCCGCGCGCGGTCGGCAAGGATGGCGAGCACGGGCTGTTGCAGGTGTTCCCGCACACGTGCCCCGCCATCGCCTCGCATCGGGGCGCGGTTCGGTGCGGCGTGGAGCAACTGGCGGCCCTGCGACGGAAGTGCGGCGACCCACCGGAGCGGTGGGTTGGCGCGTACAACTGGGCGCGGCGGGGTAGCGGTGGGTGCGAGGCGGCGGACCCCGGATATCCCGCGCGCATCCTGGCGCGCTACGAAAGGTTCAAGCCCCGATGAGATGGTGGCCGGTTGCGCTCGCCCTCGCGTGCTCGGGACCGCCGATCCGCGTGGCGCCCCTGGATGCCTCCGGCCCGGACACCTCGGCAGACGTCTCAGGCCCGCCCTGGGCGGAGGGCTGGCCAGATGCCCGGCCCGACCTCCCGGGCGAACCCATGGCCGACCTGGGGGCGCCTGCCGACGTCTGGCGGAACGACTCGATCCTCTCCCCGGACGCTCTACCTGCGACCGACCCCTCGGTTGACGGTCCCGTTCTCGCCCCCGACGCTCCAATCCCCACCCCCGATCTTGTCGGCTCTCCGGCGGATGTCGCGAGTCCCCTCCGCGATGGTCCGCCGGAGGGGCCGATCTTGCCCGTGGACGCGGCGGCGCCGGACGCCCCAACCCCCGACGTGCCGCCTGTAGACGCCCCCCAAGCCACTGCGGACGTGGCGATTCATTCCGAGCCTGCCAGCCTCGATTTCGGGCTGGTGGACGCTCCAATTATTCCAGATCCTATTCCCGACGCCCTGCCCGACTCCGCGATCGTTGACGCGAGCCCGGATGCCCCGCCCCTGGTCGGCGAGAGGTTCGTCATCGCGGGCGACATCTGCGGCTCGAACTGTTGGCGCACGGCGCTCCTGCTCGACAACCTGTTCCCGGCCGGGGCCTCTGGGGTTCTAGCCACGGCGGGAGACAACGCCTACCAGGACGGCACCCAACAGGAGTTCGCGGACAAGTACGATCCCGAGTGGGGCCGCCACCGCTCGAGGACGTGCCCGAGCCCAGGCAACCACGATTGGAACAGCGGGCTCGACGGGTACGCGTGGTACTTCAACGACGGGACCGCCTGCCCGGCGAGTGGGGGCAATGTCGGAACCCTCCCGGATGCGGCGTGGTACGCCTACGACGTCGGGACGTGGCGGGTCTACAGCATGGATAGTGAAACCTGTTGGGGCTGCGGCGCTGGCAGTCCGCTGTATGACTGGCTCGCGGCCGATCTTGCCGCGAATCCTCGCGCCTGCGCGCTGGCTTACTGGCATCGGCCGAGGTGGAGCACGGGCGAGCACGGGGACGACGATTCTATGTCCGAGGTGTGGACGTTGCTCTACGACCAAGGGGCGGACGTGGTGGTGTCGGGGCACGATCACGACTACGAACGGTTCTTGCCCCAGGACGACGTCGGCGCGTTCGAGGCGAACGGGATGGTCGAGTTCGTAGTCGGCACGGGCGGCGCTAGCCTGCGGCCGATGGCGTGCAACGATCCCGAGAGCGTCGCGTGCAACGACACGGCGTGGGGCGTGCTGTCGCTGACGCTCGCCCCTGGAGCCTACTCGTTCGAGTTCATCCCCGTCGCCGGCCAGACGTTCACCGACTCCGGTAGCTCCGCCTGCCGGTGACAGGTTCCCTCTTGACGCACGCCGTAGCCGCTGCTATACTGTGGCCCCATGTGCCGAGGGCCTACTCGCCGAGGCCACGGGTACGCGCGACGTCGACCCGCTGCCCTGGGGCGCAATGCCGGCCGCGATGGCCGATGGGCACACGCCGGAGGGCAAGGCGGCGGGGCGCAAGGTGTTGGTGCTCTCAGGCCACTACGACAACCACCTGGTTCTCGCGCGGCGCGTCGCCGCCGAGGGTTGGGATCTGATCCGCAAGGAGGTCCATGCCAGTCAAGCCGAAGATACGGATCAAGGGTCTGGAGTTCCACAAGGCGGGCGACCTCTCTGAGAACCCGAAAAACTGGCGGGCGCACAGCCGAGAGCAGCGCGACATCCTCGCCGCGATCGTCGACAAGGTCGGCGTGGCCGGCGCCGTCATCGCGTACCGGTCGAAGCGGAACAAGGGGAAACTGACACTGATCGACGGGCACCTGCGGCGCGACATGCTGGACGAGGTACCGGTGCTCGTGCTCGACGTGAACGACGAGGAGGCCGACCTGCTCTTGGCGGGATTCGACCGAGTGACCACCATGGCGGACCCGATGCGCGACGCCCTCGACAGCCTGTTGCGGGACGTCGACGCCAGCGGAATGATGATCCCAGGACTCGGCGATCCGGGAGGCTCGGACCCGGAGAAGGCGGATCGCCGCCAGGACGACGTGAAGGGGAAGTACGAACTCGTGCCCGTG
>ERZ1292625.3184-Hain-H41-01um-R1-3184-length-13746-cov-12_pt1 | contig 13746 bp, 16 predicted proteins | sample MGYA00564400_ERZ1292625 | MGnify/ENA primary metagenome ERZ1292625 (study PRJEB36523, sample SAMEA6512639) | groundwater metagenome | collected 2019-01-08 | study: AquaDiva: Metagenomics assemblies of 32 groundwater samples | reverse complement strand
CCTTCTTGAGCCAAGTTCACCGCAACGATCTGATCGCGAGCTATGTAAATCTGAGAGAGCGAATTCCCCATGAACGACATGGGGCCTACAACCGCGATAAGCAGAATCGTGATTGCGACCAAAGTCTCAACAAGCGTAAATCCTTTCTTGTGTTGCAATGTATTAGAAGTCATATTTTCGTTGTGTTACAGTAGTTTCCATATTAAACACCGAAGAGGTAAGTCCTACATTTGTCGTTCCTTTGATGAGGATGGTCACATAAGGCTGGATGGCGTCCCCCGTCCCTGTTTTTGCGGTGCCTTTAACGATAAATTTCAAATTATCTATCTTTATCTCTGGTGCTGTCATACGAATCGCTGATGACACTCCTTGAGTACGTTCAATGCCTTGCAAATCAGGGGTGAGCTTATAGGTGGTATCTATGCCAAATTGATCTTTAAATTTTAACGTGGTGTTGCCTGTTGCACAATCGGTCGGGACTCCGACCGCCCCGCAATCATACGCATATCCTGTCTTAATCCTGCGAGACATGTCTTCAAGTGCTAAGTTAAGATTATCTAATGTGATACGTGTAGCACGAGATTTTCTGTCAGCACTTACCATTGTAAGAAACGCGCTTGAAATCGCGAACAAAACAATAGTAAAAAGTCCGAGCGAAACTATCATTTCAACCAACGTAAATCCATTTTTATGAGTTTCTCGTCTTTTCATATTATTGAAGTGACATTTGCCCAGCGGTAGATATCGTTATTGTTGAATTTCTTATACCATTGGTTAGCCCGATGGTCGCAGAATCATATGAAACTCCCTGTAGTGCGGTGTCGGCAATAAAAGCATCTGGGTTGGGGCGTTTAAAGGTGACGTCAAGTCTTGCGGAACAGACAATAGGCGCGCAACTGAGCGACTGAATACTTGTTCCCAGCGGGAAATTCACAGTTTCTACTTTTTCTCCCGGAGCATCATAAATTTTGTTATCATTCACATCAGCAAAAACCGTAAATGAATTTCGGTCTGTCGTATCGATATGTACTCCAAATGCGCATGTAAAATTTGAGGTTCCGCACACCACCGCGCTTTTTTTTGTCCCTACACCATACACTTGCGCCTCGCGGAGCGCTATAACCACACTTTCCGAAGCATTTGAAAAATTTGCGTTTACGATAAAACCACGATAATTCGTAAGTACCACGCTCGTAATTACCGAAAAAATACCGATTGTAACCATAAGTTCGATAAGAGTAAACCCACTCATGGATTTCTTTAACAAAAGATTCTCTGAAATTTTAGACGTCAATGCAGTATTTTTCATAAAAAACCAAAAAGATTTATCGATCCGTCAAAAAAGTTTGCTCCTGTAAAGTATATCACAAAAACTGAGACGATAAGGAACGGCCCGAAAGGAATCTCGCTCTTCATCGAAAGCGTTTCTTGGAACCTATGACTCACAACTTTCGCGAGTATTTTTTGCAGTGCCATAGCAGCAAGTGCCCATGCAGCCCCTATCCAAAAGGCAAGGAGCACTGCCGATCCACCTAACGTTGCTCCCAAAAACCATCCTATTCCGAGTCCTAGCTTTCCATCCCCCAACCCTATCCACCGCCCTCCCGATACAAACCAAAGCGCCCAAAATGGCAGAAATATCATTGGTCCCGCGATGAGTGTCCACACATACGGGTAAGAGAACACGTTTGCAAATTCCACATTTCCAAAAAACCAGACGAGCGCAAGAATGGCGAACAACGCAGAAAGTCCATCGGGAATGATTTTGTGGCGTAAATCATATACTCCGATAACCAACAATGTCGAGAATACAGCGCAAAGATATATTGTCTCAACGGGTGGTAATCCTTGCGCAAATACTGCTACAAAAACAATACCAGTAATTATTTCTACTGCCGGATATTGCCAAGAGAGCCTTACTCCGCATTCACGGCATCTTCCATTCTGCATAAGGAAACTCAGAATGGGAATAAGCTCATACCAGTGGAGCGACTTTCCACAAGAAAAGCAGAGCGACCTTCCTTCAAAGGGGGACGTTCCACTATTATAGCGATAGATAACAACGTTCAAAAAACTACCGATGATTGTGCCAACAACAAAAACAATGGCGAGCGTCAAAAAATCCATATCATCATTCTACCATATCATCCACCAACCGCACTCTTTTATCAAGGTTTAACCTTGATAAAAGGCACAAAACAAAAACCCCGCAATCACGCGGGGTTTTTGTTTACTTAGTTGACCAACTTCTAAGCCACGTATTTTATGACTAGCAAGCCGTACCTGTAATTGCTCCCGTAATTTCCTTTGATGCTCCCTTGCTGTCAACACACCAAGATTTAGCTGCATCACCCTTAAGTGGCACTGATATAGCCCAATCAGCCTGACTTGCTGTTGAACCGCACGTTGCGCCTGCGATAGTAGCTGAACCGCTTGCCTTGGCAGCTGCGGTAATCATGCTATTTACTGTTGGTTCTGCAAAAAGCGTATCTGCTGTTGCGGCGCAAGCGCCAGTTGTAAACGCAGCTGCCGCACATGTTCCAACGCCATCGCCATAACAACTAAATGAGTCGTAAGTAATTTCTGCTTGTGCGCGGATGTTCGCAAGCCCTGCTTTGATAGCCGCGTCAGCACCCTTTGAACGTGCGGTGTTGAGCGATGCGAGAACTACTGAAGCGAGAATACCAATGATCGCGATAACGACCAAGAGTTCGATGAGTGTAAAACCTTTTGATTTCATATATCTTGCAAAATATATTTTATACTCGTTTGAATATAAAACTAATTAATTATTTATACTTATAATTTCTTTTTTAAATTCCAGAGAGAGCGACATGGCCATTAATCGCCCTCTCTCAACATCTATCATAACAAAAGAAAAATTATGATAGATGCTTTTTATTATACTACGTCTACTATCTAAAGCGCAAGGAAACTCGGCATTATATCACCTACAATTATGCAATAGATTTTAATGAACTATGGTGTTAGTTATATTCCGCCTGCGATTTGATAAATAGGCATCAAGACAGATACAAGCACGCCACCAACGCCAATTCCAAGACCAACAATCATTGCAGGCTCAATCATTGAAATGATCGTGCCAATGGCGTTGTTCACCTCACGCTGATAGAATGCCGAGAGTTTGCCTAAAATATTCCCCAACTCCCCCGTTTCTTCACCTACCTTTATCATCTGAATCATCACGTTAGGGATCTCGGGATAATTCGAAAGCGCAAGAGAAAGAGGTGCACCTCCCTTAACTGCAATCCCTACCTTATTCAGAATTTCTTCATAGATGTCGTTTCCTACAATTTTTTCGGTGATCTCTATACCGCGCACCATCGTGATACCGTTATCAAGCATCGTATGCATATTGTCTGCAATGCGTGAAAGATAAATCATACGATAAAGATTTCCAACCCCCGGAATCCATAGTTTCGCTTTTGCGACAAATGTAGTCCCTCGAGAGTATTGCCACAGGACAAATCCGAGCGTGATAATCGAGAGCAACATTAAAAGTCCGTAATTTATTAACAACTCGCTGATACTTATAACGATTTGCGTATAAAAAGGGACTTCTTGTCCGCTTTCTTGAATAATTCCCGTTAATTTTGGAATAACCAAAACAAACATGAGTATCATCACAATAATAAAGGTCGCAACAATGAATGCTGGATAAATAAGAGCCCCACGAGCTTTTGACATGAGCTCGTAGTTTCTTTCAAGGTGGTCAGCGAGAGCAGTGAATGTCTCAGGAAGCTTTCCTGACTCCTCTCCCGCGCGCACCATATTTACATAAAAGTCAGAAAAAATACTTGGATATTTATAAAGTGCGTCTGAAATAGCAACACCGTTTTGAATATCATCGGCAATTGCGATAAATTTCGTTCGAATAGTGGGATTTTCCGACTCAGAAGCAAGGAGGTGAAACGACCTGAGTGCCGGAACATGCGCTTCAAGCAGTGTCGCCATCTGACGAGACAGTATCGCGATTTCTTTTGCAGAAACACGATTAAATATGGCGATATCGTGTTCAAAAATTCTTTTTTTGTCCGCGGAAGAAACAGAAATTACAATGAGCCCTTTTTTTTGAAGGGATGCTACGGCGATATCTTCTCCAAGAGCTTCAATATCGCCCTCGACTTCGCGCCCCTCTTTTGTTATCGCTTTGTAAATAAAAAGCATGGAGTTTAAATAAGCATGCGTTCAAGACCCTTTGGATTTGAAGAATGCAGAAACGCATTTTCAGCGGTAATCTCCCCTTTGTGAACAAGGTCTGCCAAATAACGGTTCATGTCGATCATGCCGTCCTTCATTCCCGTTTCAATAACGACGTCAATCTCGTGTGTTCGTCCTTCACGAATAAGGCTTGCAACCGCATTGTTGTTGATAAGAAGCTCACATGCGGGAATAAGTCCTCCTGAAATACGCGGGACGAGACGCTGGGAAAGGATACCTAGAAGACTTGCCGCAAGTTGTGTGCGAATCTGTCCTTGCTGATCACCGGGGAAGGAATCGATGATACGGTTAATCGTTTGCGAAGCATTGTTGGTATGAAGAGTCGAGAGAACAAGATGTCCGGTTTCAGCGGCAGTAACTGCAGCAGCTATTGTTTCAAGGTCGCGCATTTCACCAATCATAATCACATCAACATCCTGACGAAATGCTCCATGAAGGCCTGCCTTGAAATCTGGCGTGTCAATTCCTGCTTCTCGTTGATCGATGATTGAATTTTCAAGATGAAAAAGATACTCAATTGGGTCCTCAATAGTGACAATATGTTCTGCTCGGTCGCGATTAATGAGCTCGACCATTGAAGCAAGCGTTGTTGATTTTCCTTGTCCAACGGGGCCTACGACAAGGAAAAAGCCTTGTTTTTTCCGAGTGAAAACCTCAAGAACAGGAGGAAGGTTGAGTTCTAAAAGTGTTTTAATTTGTGTTGGAATAATACGAAGAACAATACCGGCAGAACCTTTTTGCATAAAAGCATTTCCACGGAAACGCCCCTTTCCATAAAAATCATATGAGAAATCAACCTCTTTATTTTTGATGAAGCGGTCCTTAAATTCCTGAGTAATAAGCTCGTTCAAATACCCCATAGTGTCTTCCGCTGTCAATACGCGAAGGTTCATCAAAGGGGTAAGATTTCCTAAAACACGAAGCGTTGGGTAGCGCCCCACCGCAAGGTGAATATCTGAAGCATCATCAGAGAGTGCCCTCATAATCAAACTATCAAGATCGTTTTTGTAATTGAGATTAGCCATTTTTTTGGTCAACTTTAGCAAACAATGCAGCACCTCTGAGTACAGAGATTGCTTTTTCCACAACCTCTGTCGGAGTGGTGGATGCTTTGATAATGTAACTATTAGCCCCCAAACTGCGACTTCTTTCAATATCAGACGACTGTCCAAGGTTTGAGAAGACAATCAACTTCGTTTCTGGTGCCAGATTTTCCTTTTTTAAGGCTTCCATTAATTCAAAACCATTAACAATTGGCATCATGAGGTCAAGAAGAATGATGTCGAATGTGTCACCTCCCCTAAGCAAACCAAGCGCCTCTGCGCCCCCGACTACAGACGTCACCTCAAAACCGCTTTCTTTGAATTTGAAGCTGTACATACTGAGAAGAAAATTGTCATCATCAACAATGAGGACCTTCTTTGTTTTATGTTGTATTTCCATGTCCCAATTATATAGTGTTTAGGTATTAAAAACAACAATCATGCCTTAGAACCTATCCACTATCTTCATTTCTACAGGGTGTTTATTTCTTGAAACGGCACGACACCGTCCATACATTTGAGTATGGCGTTCTCGCGCATTGAGAGCATTCCTTTTTTACGTGCGGCTTCATGCAACTTCGGCTCAGTTGGGTCTGCAATAATGATTCTTTCTATTTCTTTATCTACAGAAAAAACTTCATATACGGCTATTCGCCCCTTCGTTCCTGTCGCTGAATCTGGGGTTGGCACCGCTTCAAAAAGCTGGCGTCCCAGATTAAGCCTATCTTTAAACTCATGAGGAAGATCTGAAAATTGTTTTTCCACCATGATTCTATGAGCTTCATCGTTCTCAATTTGCTTTTCAGCACCGGGGGATATTTTTTTCACCAAACGCTGAGCGATAGAAAGAACAAGTGTCGGCGCTATCAAGTAAGGGTCGACTCCCATATCTACAAGACGCGGAATGGCACCGATTGAAGTGTTCGTGTGAAGCGTTGAGAGAACCAAGTGCCCCGTCAGCGCGGCGTTAATGGCAAGTTGCGCCGTTTCCTTGTCTCGAATCTCTCCCACCATGATGATGTCTGGGTCTTGACGAAGAGTTGTACGGAGCCCTGTCGCAAAGGTATAGCCGATTTCCGGTCGCATCTGCGATTGACTAATACCCGGAATATTATATTCAACAGGATCTTCAAGAGATACTATATTCTTGGTTTCTTTATCAAGGGAGTTAAGCATTGAATATAGTGTTGTGGATTTACCCGACCCCGTTGGTCCGGTAATGAGGATAAGTCCGTAGGGAAGCTTGAGTGCGGCTTCAACTTTTTTAAGATCTTCTGGACTGAATCCAATATCGGGAACATCTCTGATCCCCTTTTGTGTGTCTAGGATACGCATTACTACTTTTTCTCCGTAGTAAGCAGGGAATGTGGATACACGAAAATCTATCTTACGTCCATCTATGCGCGCTGAAAAACGACCGTCTTGAGGCTTGCGTTTTTCATCGAGCTTCAAATTAGCTAGAATCTTTATGCGGGCGACGACTGAACTGTGAATATTCACAGGGAGTATGAGGCTCGTAAAAAGCTCCCCATCAACGCGAAACCTTACACGCACACTGTCTCCAGCGTGCTCAATGTGCACATCCGAAGCGCCACCCTCGGTAGCGTGACGAAGAATAACCGCTGTAATCTTTGCAACAGGGGCTGACTCTACGATGTGAGCGCTCTTTTTGCCAGCATCTCCTTCTTTGCTTTTGTTTTTAGTGTCAGCAATAACCTCAACTTTATTTGTATCATTGATGTCAACCTCAAGCTCTGAAAGCGCCTTTGTAACTTCTCCTGTCAAACCTTGATATCTCTGAATTATCGAATCAAAATCTTTATCTCCAATGAGGTAAATTTTAAATGGCACACCTAGTTTAGTCCCGATAAACTGCAGTGCGTCTCGTGCTTCAATATTGTCGGGATCTGTAATACCAATCTCGAGAACCCCATCGACTATGCCCATGGGTACAAAGTGATAGTGTTGAGCTGAGTCTTCAGGTATATATTTTAAAACTTCAAATTCTATCTCATCTGCATCAAGAGTTCGCGTAGGAAGGTTATAATAAGCTCCTCTCTCTTTTAAAATGCTGTCCTTATCAATTCCTAAAGAAGAGAGAACAGCTTCAAGAGCTTCCCCGTTTTTAATTCGGTTAATAACCCCGAGGAGTGCTTCCTCTTTAAGAATCCCCTTTGATACTAGTGTTTCAAGAATTTGCATGCAAAATTTGTAATAGTAGAAAGAAATCTGTTGTACCTAACCTCAAAATTCAAAGAAAGCTTATGCCGTATTATTTTATAGTCGCGTCTATCTGCGCTTTCCAACTCGTCTGACTAAATGGATTTTCTCGTCCTACCGGCTCTGGAAATACTTCTATTGAAAAATCTTTCAGTTCCTGGAAATCAGGGAGACTGAACACTGCAATTGAATTTACAATAGAACGCTTTAAGTTATCAAATTCTTTGAGCGTCTGATTAACTTGCTGGCTTGTCAAAATAGCCTGTGCTCCTAAGTCTATCGTCGCTTCTTGCGAAGACTTCTCTAGTTTATCATCTTTTTTAAATGATAAGTATCCAATATAGAGAACGGCGAGAACAAGCACGCCTATGGCGATGTTGATTATCAGTGTTGTTGAATTCTTGGGTTTCATATAATTATTTTAAAGAATACGTTTCGACTCCGACCTTAAACGCATAGAGCGGAATTGGTGCGCCTTCGCGGACTGCTTTTGAAGCGACTACCTTTCCCTCTTTGTATTCCTGAAATGAAAGTTCTGTAATATTTATGAGACCCAAACTCTTTTCAAGATCGTTGACAAGCAAGCGAAATCCTTCATAGCTGGCAATCACATCAAAGGTAATTTTTGTCGTAACGTACTTATTTTTCTGTGCAGCAGAGCCCGCGTTTTTTGCCGAAAGCGACAGTGGCTCTAGGGCAACAGGGGTACTACCCTTCCCTGCGCTTCCAACGTTCATCTCCTTGGCTTTATCTTCAATCTTGATGTTTGAAACAGCGAGACCATTTTTAACCCCTACTCCTTGAATATCATTTACAAAACGCACCTCGTCAATCGTCTCAGGTATAAAAGTTTCAAGTCGTTTTATCACCATCGGATCAACTGAGTTCAAACTTTTTAAAGTCTGGTTAATTACTTGTTGAATTTTTTCCGTGTCTTTCGCGGATTCATTGAGCACCTGCAAATCTGCTCGTTGTGTATTTATCTCACCGTATAAAGGGGCAACATAAAAAATCGCAAAACCGAGGAAGAAAATGATTATGGAAAGTGAGAAAAAAGGGTTGAGCATGTTGGTTACCAAAATTTAATCCATGACCAGAAAGAGCGACTTCCTCCTTCTGATGGCAATAATTCAGATTGAGCAGAAGTCGTAACTTCTGTCTTTTCAGGCGTACGTTCGGTCGTCAATAAAGGTGCATTCGGAGCGCTTTGTCCGACCGAAACATCAAGGGTTGTACTTGAGGTCTGAAGTACGGGGACTGCCGACGAAGGACTGGTTGTTCCAAGTTGAGACACCTGCTGTCCTGTTACTGAAACAGGATTCACCAATGCGGATGTTTGTGTATCAAAAACAACACCCTCATTACTTTTTCGCTGATCGTTTGTGTAAGATAAATACCCCGGCACAAAAAACAGTTTGAGTGTAAATGTTACTGTCCCAAACTTTGTCAAACTAATATCCCTGATTTCAAAACCTGATATTTCAATTTGTTTCTTTTTTATTATATCAAGTTGGTTTATAAGCGATGCATACGATGGAGCTTCCCCTTTAAGTTCCAACGAATCAATTCCCATTTCTCTCTTAAATGCGAAACTTTCGTATTTAATGGCGGTAACAGTATTTAGAGAAAGAAAGTCGAAAACTGGAGAGACGACAATGTGAGAGTCGAGAAGTTTTCGCGCAAGTTCCGCTCGGGTATTAAATACTTTTGCCTTTTCAACATCGGGAGACTTCGTAAATATATCTTGAGCTGTCTTGATTTTTACCGTTTGTTTTTGTATTTCTTCAGCAAGCAAGCTTTTGTAATAAAGAAGTCCCCCATAAACTCCTACGGTTATCACAAAAATAACAATCGCAAGTGTGGCAACAAGACTTTTCGGACGAGATGCGCTAAAAGCGTCGTCCCCATGTGTTAGAGAATTTTTTGGAATGAACGAAACTTTGGGAGCATTACTGTTCATGGTGCTTGTGTGAATAGTATAACGTACTAATCTTTATTCTTCTAGTGCTTTAAGCGCAACACCGATTGCTACCGCAAAACTTGGCCCCAATTCTTTAAGCGTGGGGCCGAGAAGTGCCGGTCCATCAACACGAGAAAACGGACTACCAATCGAAACATCCACTCCATGGAAACTCTCTGCAATATTTTTATCCACACCCTTAAGGCGCGCTCCCCCTCCGACAAGGATAATCTTATTTATCTTAGTGTCATATTTGTGTTCATAATTTTCAATGAAATGCCTGACTTCGCCAATCATTTTTGCAAGAATAGGTTCCGCTACTGCCTTTACGTCACGTCCTTCTTCTTCTCCAAGCATCCCAAACCTACATTTCATTTCTTCAGCTTGGTTAAAAGGTATTGAGAGAGAACGAGAAAGGGTGAATGTTATATCCTGCCCTCCAAACGAAACCACGTGCGAGCCACGAACAACCCCTTCATCGATAACCGCGAGCTTTGTCCCCGCCGCACCTATATCAATCATAAGCGTGGGAGCAAGATCGCCTCCAACAACAGCTCGAAGCGTGCTAAATATCTCGATTTCAAAATGTGATGTCTTCTCTGAAAGTTGCGCGTTCTTTTTTATGGTTTCATATTTTGCAATAACTTCATTATGAATCGCTGCAATCATGACTTCAGTCTTACCCAAGCCTGTTCCGCTCTGTGGTGGTAATTCTACTTTTTGAATTTCCTTTTTTCTTTTTGGTAAAATCCACCAATCAAGCGATACCTCACTGATAGGTACAGGAATGTAGCGACGAGCCTCAAGAGGAATCATGCTCTCAAGTTCTTTTTCTCCAACATTGGGGAGCTCTGCTACCGTCAAAAGGCTCGCGCTAAAAGGAATCGCGATTGCGGAGTGTTTTGTTTCAATTCCCGTTTCTTTCAGAATCTCAAGGAGCGCGTCAGAGAGCTTTTCATGAGGAAGATTGGTTGATTGTCCCGTTTCGACTCCCGCCAAAGACCCGAGCCCTATCTCACCATAATTTCTAAGGACGGCGCGGTCATCTACATTCTCTACTTCGACAATCTTAATAGACGACGCTCCAATATCAATACCAACAATTCTTTTCCCGTGCTCTTGAGAGAAAATTTTCTTAATAGATTCTATAAATGATGCCATACTGTTGTACAATAAGTATATCATATCTTGCACAACTTTATGATATGGTTATCCACAATACTGTGAAAATTACTTGGAAAACTTTTCTCAACATTTTATTTCCTCAAAAATGTATCGGGTGCGGAATAACACAAATCAATTTCTGCACAGCATGCATGTCTTCCCTTCCAAGAGCCCGTCCTCCGGAAGATCGCTTTATCCACGCGCTCTATGATTATCGACACCCTCTGGTCAAGCGCGTCATATGGAAATTAAAATATAAAAACGCAAAAGACGTCGCAGAATGTTTTGCCGACAGCCTCTTAGAGGAAATTATTGCAGTCCTTGATGAAGAACTTCTTGTTTTTGAGTCTGAGAAACCCCTCATTATACCCATTCCTCTTCACAAAAAGCGTTTGCGTGAACGCGGATACAATCAAAGCGACCTCATAGCAAAAGCGGTAGTGGCGCAAGGCGAACAAAAAATTTTTGATATTTCTACAACAATTCTCAGGCGCGTCAAAGAAACAAAATCTCAAGTGCGCTCAGAGAAACGTACGGTACGTATCAAAAATCTTGAGAATTCCTTCATCTGCGATACTCCTTCGCTTGTTCGTGGTCGAACGATAATCTTAATTGATGACGTTACCACAACGGGTGCGACTATCTCCTCTGCCAAGAAAGCGCTCATCCGAGCAAACCCCAAGAAGATACTCGCATTCACCATCGCGCATTGAAGTTCTAAACAGGCTCTAAGATGTAGGTGGTAATTTTTCTTTCAGCTCCGCAATCTCTTTTTTAAGCTCTACCATCTTTAATTCGCGCCCAACCATGAGACGGTTGAACTTCTCAAGTTCAACTGCGCGGACTTCCAGAGCTTCCTCAGTTTTTAGCTGTTTTGCCAGAGTTTCTTTAAGTTCCATGTTCGAGCGTGTCAGCGCTTGAGCGAGTCTATTAAAAAGGCTAGCTACTTCTCCCAATTCATCTTTTGTGTCAAGTGAAATACTCGCCCCCCCTCCGCCTGAGACCATTTCCTCCGTTGTTTGCCTAAGAGCAACAATGACTTTCTGAAGCCCAAGATAAAACCCAAGGAATAGATACGCAACAAAAAGCATGATCAATCCAACAGCCAAAGTAATGATGTTTCTTTTTGCCTCAAGCTCTTTAATGCGTTGATCGAACAACAAAAGAAGCTCAGAAGAGGTATCGGCATAAAATTCAAATGTCCCATCTATTGCCTTTGTTGCTATTTGGTAGTACTCATCACTTTGTACGCCAAAAACCTTGGTGTCAACAATTTCTTTGTTTATAAAATTAAGAAATCCACTCGTCTGTAAAACTACGTCTTTAAGCCCTCCTGAAAGATTTTCCTGAACAGAGGCATTCTCTATAAATGCGATCTCCATTCCTCGATTTAACGAACCAACATTCGTATTTACCGTTGTTAAAATTGAGTTAAATGTTTGTTTTTCGTCCGGAGAGAGTTCTCTGCCCTTCGAAATCATGGAGCCAAGTCCGCGCGCTTCTCCTAACTGCTCACTAATAAGCGGAATGCTCCGAATGATTGGGTCAATCAAATAATACGTACCGAGATAAGGATCGAGAATGAGTCCTGAATCATCTCCAATATACGCGATTGCAACAAGAATATTTTGAGCAAGCGCCGTGTGTAGTCTATAGCTTTCAAGGCTGGTTGCAAGAGTCCCACTATCTATCTTTTCGCTGATTTGATCCCATTCATTTTTAAGATTTTGAAGATTTGCTGAAGTCTCTTTAAAACGAGGGTTTTCTGGTCCGCTCGCCGAGACAAATTCCTGGTTGGCGCGTTCAATATCAATAAAATCCTGTTCAATCTCCTGACGTTTCTCAAGTAGGGGTTTTTCAAGCTCTGATTCACCGCCCAAATAAGCGATTACCATTCCACGATGTTGCTGTACATGCTGAAGCAGGTGCTGTATTGGCTCAATCGTGTGCAATCCAAGTTTCTCAGTGCGGGTTTTATTTATTTCTATATTTATCTCGCTTATAAAAGAATAGAGACCCAGGATGATGGGGATGCTGAACAAAATACTCAAGAGAAAAAACTTTTGCGTATACTGCAAACGGCTCATGATATACACTGCCGGGATAGTGAGCGTTCTGAAGTTTTTAAATTTCATAATAGATGTAACCGTAAATTCCTGTTATGGAAAATGACGATAAACGAGGCAGGTTCTGTGTGCTGAAACTCGTTTCATTTTATCAGCAAGCAAAATTTTAAGCAAGAAAATGACAGAAAAAATTCTCGGGCAGAAGGTAGAAAAAAGCATATGAGTATGGTAAGGTGGTAGAGTTCTTGAATTGGAGACGTGGCCGAGTGGCCAAAGGCACTCTACCCCGCCGAGCGGGGCGAGCTGCTAACGAGACATGGGTCTCACTTTCATAATGGCTTTCGTTTATATTCTTCAAGACGCGACAACGGGAAAGTTTTATACTGGATCGTGTCTTGAACTTTCTAAACGAGTCCGTAGGCATATTCTTCATACGGGTGGCACGACCACATCGCATGGGGATTGGGGTCTTGTATGTTCAAAAGAATTTTCAACAATAAGTGAAGCTAGAAAAGTTGAAAAGCTTTTGAAGTCATATAAGGGTGGGAATAGTTTTAAGAAAGTGCTTGAAGAATGGAAGCGTGATTAAGTTATTATTTTTTTATGATAACTTAATATATAACTGGAGACGTGGCCGAAGGCACTCTACCCCGCTGAGCGGGGCGAGCTGCTAACGAGGCAGGGACCGCTATCTTCTAATGATCACTACTTAAATAAAATATGGAGACGTGGCCGAGTGGCCGAAGGCACCTCACTGCTAACGAGGCAGGGGATAAAACCCCTCGCGGGTTCGAATCCCGCCGTCTCCGCAACTCAAAACAAAGAGACCCCAAAACGGGTCTCTTTGTTTTGAGTCTATTGAGTGACGGCGGGATTCGAAGGGCGCAGGCGACATAATGCGACAGCATTATGCATCGCCGAGCCGGGGTCGAGGGTACTTAATGCACACAGGGCGTACTCGCCCGAGTACATTTAGTAACCCGTGACCGAATCCCCTCTCAAAGCAACTGCTTGCTCTGAAACCAGAATCCAAAACTGTTTACCCCCCCCT